>Ga0210037_1000654_pt1 | contig 24127 bp, 26 predicted proteins | sample CryGey08umfilter_3_FD_185451 | JGI IMG/M metagenome (GOLD analysis project Ga0210037, IMG submission 185451) | Groundwater microbial communities from aquifer in Utah, USA - Crystal Geyser 4/9/14 0.8 um filter (SPAdes) (version 3) | ecosystem: Environmental > Aquatic > Deep subsurface >...
CATGATCTGCGCGAACAGCGTTTTGCCCATGTTCATAGCTCACCTCCAGAGAAATCGACCTCTGGACGTTACTTGAACCGGAATATAGGTAAACTGATTTCAAATCGGCACCAAAATATTTGCGCTATAAACCCCGCCGTTATTGAGATTCGTGGCGGGAATAGCTAATTTAACCGGACACTACTGAGCGAAAGTGACAACCCAAACGGTCACTGCGGCCTTCCGTCGCATCCCCAAGTTGCTACGGCATACATTGACGCTAGATAACGGCAAGGAGTTTGCGCGCTTCCATGACATCGAAAAGAAGACGGGCTTGAAAGTCTATTTCGCCGATCCGTATTCGGCATGGCAACGTGGGACAAATGAAAATACGAATGGATTGCTACGCAGATACTTCCCTAAGGGGATGGACTTCAGGGGCGTAACCGAGAAATCGCTTGCAGAGGCCGTTAATAAACTGAATCATCGCCCCCGCAAATGCCTCGACTATCGGACTCCTCACGAGGTCTTCATGGAAGCTAGACGTGGTGCGGTTGCAATGTGAATTCACCACTCAGGACGACGAACGCCAGGGCGTGTTCGTGCTCGTCGCTGATGGAGAGGTGATGGCGGGTGATGCCCTGCGCGCGCAGGTGTTGTTCTAGTTCGGGCGCAAAAGTGAGAACGGGTTTGCCGAGTTCATCGTGCCCGACTTCAATGTTGTGCAGGCTCACCGGATGGCGCAGGCCCTGCCCGGTGGCTTTGGCGAAGGCTTCCTTGGCGGCGAAGCGTTTGGCGAGGAAACGCGCGGGGTGCGGTTGTTGCGTGTATTCGGCGAGTTCGTTCGGGGTCAGCAGGCGCCGCGCGAAGGCGGGGCCGTGGCGTTCGCTGGCTTCAGCGATGCGCACGACGCTGACGATATCGGTGCCGATGCCGAAGATCACGGTACGAGCAACGCCTTCATTTTTTTCACCGCCTGCTCCAGTCCGATGAACACGGCTTCGGAGATGATGGCATGGCCGATGTTGAGTTCGGCGATGTGTGGGATCGCCACGATGGGACGCACGTTGTGATAGTTCAGGCCGTGTCCGGCGTTGACCTGCAACCCAAGCGCATGGGCATGTAACGATGCGTGCAGAATGCGTGCCAGTTCCTGTTCGCGCGCCGGCACGCTGTCTGCATCGCCGTACTTGCCGGTGTGTATCTCCACCACCGGCGCACCGGTTTTCCAGGCCGCGTCCAGTTGGCGTTCATCGGCGTCCACGAACAGTGACACGCGAATCCCCGCCTCCTTGCAACGTTGTGTGGCGTGTTTCACCGCGTCGAAATATTTCACCACGTCCAGTCCGCCCTCGGTGGTCAGCTCTTCGCGTTTTTCCGGCACCAGACAGATGTCGTGCGGCTTGACGCGCAAGGCGTTGGTGATCATCTCGTCAGTCACTGCGCATTCCAGATTCATCCGCGTCTGCAACATGCCGCGCAGAACGTCCACGTCGGCATCCTGGATGTGGCGGCGGTCTTCGCGCAGATGGATGGTGATGGCATCCGCGCCCGCCTCCTCGCAGATCAGCGCGGCGCGGACGACGTTGGGATAGCGCGCCCCGCGCACCTGACGCAGAGTGGCGACATGGTCGATATTCAATCCAAGTTTCATAGCTTCTGTAAATCCCTCATCAGTTCGCGTGTGTGCAAAGTCTTTCCGGCCAGGTGATGATCGAGCACCATGCGCATCAATTGTTTGCTCTGGCGCGCGCTGGCAGCATCACGATAATCATCCGCTGCCATATCCAGCAAGGTCTTGCCCGCCACCGCCATGCCTTGTGATGTGTCCGCCGTCTCCACCACCGCGCCGAGTTCCAGTATATAGCGATAGCTCTTTTCCGGCGCGATCGGCGCACCATTCTTCGCCTCAGTCGTCAGCGTCAGCGCGTAGCCGAGTTCCTGCAGCATGTGCTTTTCGAAACAGCGCAGAGTGAACGCATGGTCATCTTCCTGCGCCAGGCGCTGCAAAGTCTGCTGGTAGTAGTCGAACAGACGCTCGTGCGGATCGTCGCGCGCCATCAGGTTGAGCAACAGTTCGTTCAGATAGAAACCGCACAGCAGCGCCGTACCCTGCAACTGCGGCTGGCCGCCCTGCCACTCGGCGCTGTGCAGAGTACGCAACTCGTGTTTGCCGAACCAGCTCAGGGCCAGCGGCTGAAAACTCATCAACAGTCCGCGCAACACCGAGCGCGGCCGCCGCGCCCCGCGCGCCACCAGCGGCACACGCCCGTGCTGCCGGCTGAATACTTCGAGGATCAGGCTGGTCTCGCGGAACGGGTAACTGTGCAGTACGAAGGCGAGCTCGTCCTGGATGCGCTGTCTGGAGGCGGCGTTACTCATACCCCAGCGTCTTCAGCATCTGTGCGCTGTCTGCCCAGCCGCTGCGCACTTTGACGAATACTTCGAGAAACACCTTGCCATCGAACAGTTTCTCCATATCGAGGCGGGCCTGGGTGGCGATCTCTTTCAGCTTCTCTCCCTTGCGACCGATGAGCATGATCTTGTGCGCTTCCTTGTCCACCAGGATCGCGGCGTGGATGCGGCGCAATTTTCCATCCTGCTGAAACTGCTCGATCACGACACTGACCGAGTAGGGCAACTCTTCGCCGGTGAAACGGAATATCTTTTCCCGCAGCAGCTCTGCGGCGAGAAATCGCTCGTTGCGGTCGGTGATGTCGTCTTCGGCGTAAAGATGTTCGCCCTCTGCCAGATGCGGGCGGATGGCATCGAGCAGGGTATCGAGCTGTTTGTCCTGGCGCGCGCTGACCGGCACGATGGCGGCGAACGGGTGCAGCGCGGCGATCTTTTCGATGAAAGGCAACAGTTCGGATTTATCTTTCATCAGGTCGGCCTTGTTGATCACCAGGATGACCGGGCGGTCCTGCGGCAGCAGCGCCAGCACCTGTTGGTCGCGCTCATCGAAGTGACGCGCTTCGATCACGAACAACACCGCATGCACATCGCGCAGACTGCCGGTGACGACGCGGTTCATGCTGCGGTTTAACGCATTGGTGTGCAAGGTCTGAAAGCCGGGCGTATCGACAAAGACGAATTGTTCCGCACCCACAGTCAGGATGCCGGTGATGCGATGGCGCGTGGTCTGTGCCTTGCGCGAGGTGATGCTGACTTTTTGCCCGATGAGGTGATTGAGTAAAGTCGATTTGCCCACGTTGGGGCGACCGACGATGGCGATAAAACCGGTGCGCGAGGTGTTTTCAGTCATAAGGTGATGTGTTGGTAGGCCGCGGCGGCGGCGATCTGTTCGGCGATACGGCGGCTGCTGCCCTCGCCTTGCGTGCTGATTTTTAGCTTGGGAATAGTGCAGGACACCACAAAGGTCTGCGCATGCGCCTCACCCTTGATCGCGATGACTTCATATTTCGGCAGCGCCAGTTTTTTTCCCTGCAGGTGTTCCTGCAGCAATGTCTTAGGGTCTTTACCGAGGGTGCGCAGATCGAGACCGCCAAGGTAGGGGACATACAATCCGAGAATAATCTTTTGGGCGGCGGGGAAATCCGCATCCAGCCAGACCGCGCCAAACAGTGCTTCGAGCGCATCGGCCAGGATGGAGGGGCGCCGGCTGCCCCCGCCCTTGACTTCACCCTCACCCATCAGCAACTGCTCGCCCAGTTGTAGTTGCTGTGCCAGCGTTGCCAGCGTCTGCTGATTGACCAGATTGGAGCGCAAACGCGACAAGTCGCCTTCCGCGATATCCGGATACGTGTCGTAGAGATATCGCGCGATCACGCAGTTGAGCAGGCTGTCGCCAAGAAACTCCAGCCGCTCGTTGTGCGCGGCGCTGTGACTGCGATGGGTCAGCGCGCGCTGCAATAGTTGCGGTTGCGCAAAGCGGTAACCGATGCGCTGGCACAGGGCGGCGTGCTTCATCGGTGGATCAGGAACTGGACGGATTGAACGCCAATACCAGGCTGACGTTGCCGACCAGCGGAATCCTGATCTCGTAACTGGCGCTCAAACTGAGCACGCCGTTCTCGCGCACGATCTCGATATCCTCAACCTTCAGGTCTTCGATGTAGTTGATGTTGGCGCGTTTTCGGTAGGACATTTCCACTGCACTGACCGGCGCGTTTTGCATGGCAGGATCGGCCACAATCTCGCGGAATATCTGGCTGATCTGTCCGCTGTGGATGTAGGCCGGCACCATTTTCATGCCCAGCAACGCGACGATGATCAGTAAAAATGCGCCCACAAACAAATTAGACAAACCCACACCGCCTTGTCGATTCTTCCATCCCCGCATGACTCTTCCTTTCCCAAAAAATGCCTTCACTCGACAGATAAACCCACACGCTTCAATTCATCAAAATTCATCCAGATCAGGAACGCCTTGCCCACGATCAGCTCATCCGGGACGAATCCCCAATAGCGGCTGTCGCGGCTGTTGTCGCGATTGTCGCCCATCATGAAATAATTTCCGGCGGGCACGGTACAACGCATTTCACGCTCACTATAACGGCATTGTTCGGATTGCGGAAAGCGTTCGACACCGTTCAGGAAAATCTGCGCCCGGTCCGGATTAAGCAGGATGGCATGCTCGCGGCCGTCCAGATTTTCCCGGTAACGTTCGGTATGCACAAAATTGAGACCGCTCTCGACGTAGTTGTAATCCCCGTCGCGGGCTGCGGGTTGCACCGTGCCATTCACCCATAACTGCTTGTCGCGGTAGATGATCTCGTCGCCCGGCAGTCCGATCACGCGTTTGATGTAGTCCACCGCAGGATCGTTCGGATAATGGAACACCATCACGTCGCCGCGCCGTGGCTGGTTGATCTCCACGATCTTCTTGTTGATGATGGGCAGGCGCAGACCGTAGGTATAGCGGTTGACCAGAATGAAGTCGCCCACATGCAGGGTCGGGATCATCGAGCCGGACGGAATCTTGAACGGCTCGATCACGAACGAGCGCAGCACGAACACGGCCAGGATAACCGGAAAGAAGCTGATCGAGTATTCGACCCACCACGGCTGCTTGGCAGTTTGCGCGCGTTGCTGGCGCAACAAAAAACGATCCAGCAGCCAGACGGCGCCGGTCAGCAGGAGCAATACAAACAGAATCAGAGCAAAAGTCATGCGAATTCCTGTTATTTATTTATCGTCCACCCGCAGGATAGCAAGGAAAGCTTCCTGCGGAATCTCCACGTTGCCCACCTGCTTCATGCGTTTCTTGCCCGCCTTCTGTTTTTCCAGCAGCTTCTTCTTGCGCGAGATGTCGCCGCCATAGCATTTGGCCAGCACGTTCTTGCGCAGGGCCTTGACGTTCTCGCGCGAGATGATGTTGGCGCCGATGGCCGCCTGGATCGCCACATCGTACATCTGGCGCGGGATCAGCTCGCGCATTTTGGCCGCCACTTCGCGCCCGCGGTACTGGCTGTTGCTGCGGTGCACGATGATGGAGAGTGCATCCACCTTTTCGCCGTTGATCAGCATGTCCACCTTCACCACGTCCGCCGGACGATACTCCTTGAACTCGTAGTCCATCGAGGCATAGCCGCGCGACACCGACTTCAGCTTGTCGAAGAAATCCAGCACGATCTCGCCCATCGGCATCTCGTATTTCAGCAGCACCTGCTTGCCGTGGTAAGTCATGTCGATCTGCACGCCGCGTTTCTGTGTGCACAGGGTGATGACCGCGCCCACATATTCCTGCGGCATGTACAAATTGACGTTGACGATGGGTTCGCGGATATCTTCCACCTTGGACAGATCGGGCAACTTGGACGGATTGTCCACCATGATCACTGTGCCGTCGCGCAGCAGCACCTCGTAAATCACCGTGGGCGCGGTGGTGATGAGGTCCATGTCGAACTCGCGCTCCAGACGCTCTTGCACGATCTCCATGTGCAGCAGACCGAGGAAGCCGCAGCGAAAACCGAAGCCCAGCGCCTGCGAGACTTCCGGCTCGTACATCAGCGCCGCATCGTTCAGTTTCAGCTTTTCCAGCGAGTCGCGCAGCGCCTCGTACTGGTTGGATTCCACCGGAAACAGCCCGGCAAACACCTGCGGCTGGATTTCCTTGAAGCCCGGCAGCGGGCTGGCGGCAGGTCTGAGTTGATGGGTGACGGTATCGCCGACCTTGGCATCTTTCAGCTCCTTAATCCCGGCGATGACGAAGCCCACTTGTCCGGCAGAGAGCGATTCGCGATCCTGCGACTTCGGCGTGAACACGCCGATGTGCTCGGTCAGATGTTGCGCGCCGCTCGCCATCAACAAAATCTTGTCTTTGGGCCTGAGTAGGCCGTTGACGATGCGCACCAGCATCACCACACCGACGTAGTTATCGAACCACGAGTCGATGATCAACGCCTGCAAGGGTGCCGCCGGATCGCCCTTGGGCGGCGGCACCTTGACGATCAGCGATTCCAGCACATCCTGCACACCCAAACCCGTCTTGGCCGAACAGCGCACGGCATCCTGCGCATCGATGCCGATCACATCCTCGATCTCGGCGATGGCATTCTCCGGATCGGCCGAGGGCAGATCGATCTTGTTCAGCACCGGCACGACTTCGACACCCAGATCGAGCGCGGTATAACAATTGGCCACCGTCTGCGCCTCGACACCCTGCGAAGCATCCACCACCAGCAGTGCGCCCTCGCAGGCGGATAGCGAACGCGATACTTCATAAGAAAAATCCACATGCCCCGGCGTGTCGATCAGATTGAGGTTGTACACCTGACCGTCGCGGGCTTTGTAACTCAACGCGGCGGTCTGCGCCTTGATGGTGATGCCGCGCTCGCGCTCAATATCCATCGAGTCGAGCACCTGCGCTTCCATCTCGCGGTCGGACAAGCCGCCGCACAAATGGATGATGCGGTCGGCCAGCGTGGATTTGCCGTGATCGATGTGGGCGATGATGGAGAAGTTGCGGATATATTGCATGAGTGTCAGTAAAAAACCCGCCAAAATCGGCGCTTGCGCAGGGGGCAGCTGCAATACGGTGCGGCGCAGCCGAAGGGTGCTGGAGTGGCTGCCTCGCGCCCCCTCCCGCAAACGGCTGGCTTCGCCAGTAACGTGTCGGGGGCGCGCATTCTAGCCGATTTTGGCGGGCACTGCCGGACGGCAGCTACGGCTTATTTGTCGTCGACTTTGAGCGGGATATACATCGTTCCGTCGTTGCGTCGCACGAGTAAGGCAATATTGCGGCCCGGCGCAACCTGTTTCAGGATTTCATTGAACTGTTTGACGTTCAGTATCTCGATATTGCCTATCGCCAGAATGACATCACCGCGCTGCAGATCGGCACGCGCCGCCGCGCCCTTGGCCTCAAGCACCAGCAAGCCGCCGCCAACCTGGAGTTCGGCTTTTTGCTCATCGTTCAGTTCGGTGACGTTCAGTCCGAGACGGGCGATGCTCTGCGATGGGGTGTCGCCACCCTGATTGTCCCTGGCCTGCTTGCCCGCAGCATCCTGTATCTCACCCACAATGATGGATACTTTCAAGGTACTTCCCTTGCGCCACAGCAGCACCCCAACCTCGCTACCGGGCTTGGTCGCGGCCACGATGCGCGGCAAATCGGCCGAACTGGTCACCGGTTTGCCGTTAAATTTAAGGATTACGTCGCTGGCGCGCACCCCCGCCCGGTCAGCGGGTCCACCCCGCTCCACACCGGAGATCAGCGCACCTTCTGCCTTGGCCAGGCCAAAAGAATCCGCCAGTTCACGCGTCATCTCCTGGATGCTGACCCCGATCCGGCCGCGTGTCACCTTGCCGGTGGCGCGCAACTGGGCGACCACATCCATCGCGACATCGATCGGAATGGCGAACGACAAGCCCATGTATCCGCCGGAGCGGCTGTATATCTGCGAATTGATGCCGACCACTTCGCCCTTCAGGTTGAACAGGGGGCCGCCGGAATTGCCCGGATTGATCGCCACATCGGTCTGAATGAAGGGGACGAAATTCTCCTGCGGCAGGGATCGCCCCTTGGCGCTCACGATACCCGCCGTCACGCTGCTGTCGAAGCCGAAGGGCGAGCCGATTGCCAACACCCATTCCCCGACCTTGAGTTGCTCCGGGTTTCCCAGCACAACCTGGGGCAATCCGCTCGCTTCGATCTTGAGCAGCGCAACGTCGGTGCGCTTGTCGGCACCGACCACCGTCGCCTTGAATTCGCGCTTGTCCGTCAGACGCACAGTGATCTTGTCCGCGCGATCGACCACGTGGGCATTGGTCAGGATGTAGCCTTCAGTATTGATGATGAATCCGGAACCCAGCGATCTGGATTCACGCTGTTGCGGCATTTGCGGGGCAAAGCGCCGGAAGAATTCATTGAACGGGTCGTTCTCCGGCAAGTTGGGGAACCCCTGCAATCCCTGCGGCGCCTCGATAATCTGCGTGGTGCTGACATTGACCACCGCCGCCCCCTGCTTTTCCACCAGCGCGGTGAAATCCGGCAACTCCGCGGACCACACCGATCCGGCGAACAGCGCACCCAGGAAAAATAGTAAAGACCGTTTGAACATGAAGACCCTCCCGATTATTTCTCAAAAATCCGCTTTGGCTTTCACCACCGATTGCACGACCGCCTGCTGCTTCGTCCCGGCCGCAAGGACGCGACTTGCGGCAAACCCCGCCAGCAATCCCGTCAGCGCACCCAGCAGGGCCAGTCCATCACGCTCCGCTGCAGTGCCGCCAAGTGATGCGCCCAACACCGCACCACCCAACAATAACCCGAGAGGCAGGCTATACATCAGCAACGAACTGCGCAGCAACAGGCCTTCCGGCAGCACAACGTTCACTTCGTCGCCGACACGCGCCTGCACGGAATTCCTTGCGCTGAACTGGCGCGGTTTGTTGCTGCAAAACATCTGCGCCAGCTTGCCGCTGCCGCAGCCGTTACCGCTGTTGCAATGGCTGCAACCGAAATTGCCGACCGGGGCAATCTCGGCCTGATCGCCGCGCAAAGCCAGCACAATGGCGCGCATCTCATTCATGCGGCACCCCCGCATAACGCACGGATTCCGCGACCTGCAACACGGCACGCGGCGGCAATTCGCCAACGACGGTGATGCAATTGCCATCGATCAGCTTGCGAAACACATGCACCGCACCCTGGCTGGATAGCCCGAAGCGCCGATGATCTGCCTCGTCAGCCTGTTCGATGAAGACCGACAGCGCCGCCAGTCCGTCCGAATAGACAATCTGCACGACCGGCGCTTCGCGGTGCGCCAACGTGCGGCGCATCTCGATTATTTTCTTGAACCCGGCCGGCACGCCATCCACTTGCCAGCCACTCGATACACTTTCGACATTCGCCTGGGGCAGGGGCGATAGATGTTCTTTGCCAGCCACCTCTGCCGTATCGGACTCACTGCCGGGAACCCATTGGCGATCGATATTGCCGCCGATTTGCAACTGCGAAAAAGCATACTGCTCGATCACCTTGTCGTGTTCGTCCAGTACGACCGCCTTCAGCAACAGACCGGATTCGCTGTGCGCCCACATCTTGCGCGCATAGCGCAAAGTATCATTCGGCTGAAAGCGTATGGTGTGCGCGTGATAGTCCGCCACCCGGTCCTCTTCTTCCTGGGTGACGATATAGTTTTCCTTCAGCGTCAGAATCTGCTCGGGCAACAGTGCCGGGAAGGCGCGCCGTGCCTGGCGCTTGCCGAGGCTGACTTTTTTGTCGCCCATGTATATCCAGACCCGGTCATTGTGGCGAATGAACTCGCGCCGCGAACCTTCAAGTCCCTGCAATCGCTCGTGTTCGCCCTGCTGGTCGACCAAATGCGTGATACGCGACATCTCCACCCGACCGCCCGCCTGATAGATAAAGACGCCGCTGTAATTGGTCTGGTGTGCGGCGAACGCCATGGTGCGCAACCAGTCAACATCACCCAGCAACGGATCGGCCACGGCAGACGCCATACCCAATGACAACAGCACCCCCGGCAGGAGATTTTTCAGGAGTATGCGTCTCACTGTTTGGCCGCCACCGTGTGGATATAGGTCGCCGCACCCTGCGTGTCCGCACTGGGCGAGAATTCCTGATGTGCCATCAGGTAGTCATCGATCTGATAGGCGGCCGGACGAATCGCATTCTGCGGCTGAACGGTTGCCATCTGCACCACCGGCTCACTCCCGATCTGTGTCGATAACCATGCGACCAAGGCCAGCGCCATGACCGAGGCGACGGCTGACAAGGCATAGTGTTTGAGGCGCTGCGGACTGTGGTGGCGCGGCGCCAGGATGGTTGGCTCCGCTTGCAGACGCTGATGAAAGGAGTGGGTGAAGCCGCAGCGGATATGTTCCGGTTGACGCAGGACATCGCCGATCAAGTGATAGAGCTCCCAGTTGCGGTTGGCATCCGGTTGTCGCTTGAGCTTACCCAGCAGCGCCTCCGCTTCATCCTCGAATAGCTCACCGTCCATCAACGCCGATATTTCCTGTTTCATATTCACCACCTGTTGTTTTCACTTGTTCCCAGCAATGGCCGCAGATTCGTGGCGACCACCTCGCGCGCGCGAAAGATGCGCGACCTGACCGTGCCGATCGGGCAATTCATTACCGACGCGATCTCTTCATAACTCAAGCCCTCGATCTCGCGCAAGGTCAGCGCGGTGCGCAAATCCTCCGGCAGTTGCTGCAAAGAGGCGTTGACGACCTCTACCACCTGTTTGCTCATCAATTCGTTTTCCGGGGTTGCCACCTCATGCAGCAAGCCCGCATCCTCAAAGTCTTCCGCCTCTTCCGCGTCGAATGCGGTGCTGGTTGGCGCACGCCGCCCCTGCGCCAGCAAATGATTCTTGGCCGTATTGATCCCGATCCGGTACAACCAGGTGTAAAACGCGCTGTCGCCGCGAAAGGCCGGCAATGCCCGATACGCCTTGATGAAAGCTTCCTGCGTCAGATCCTCCGCTTCGGCGGCATTGCGCACAAAGCGATTGATCAGGCGCCCGAGGCGCCGCTGATATTTGCCCACCAACAACTCGAACGCGTGCTTGTCACCGCGTTGCGCGCGTTCCACCAGTTGCTGATCGACTTCCCTGTCACCCATTCCGTTTCCCGGTTTGTAATAAGCGCCATCCAGCGCGGCGGGTGAGTATAACCGGACGGGTGCACAGCGTCAGCCTTGCCCGTAACGCACGAATGGACAGCCTCACTGAAAATTAGTTCATTTCCACGGTTAGACCGAAACTCGCAGAGTGAGGGTATAGCGTACCCCCACCCTGCGGGAGAGGGGGAACGGGGGTGAGGGGAAAGTGCATGGCACGCATCATCAAGGGTGTCATGATTGGCATGCCCGTTGCCCGGCAACTTTTGCTATAGTCGCGGCATCGACTCACGCCCCCTCTTCATCGTGCTGCAATTTGACACCCTCATCATCGGTAGCGGACTGGCCGGCTTATCACTCGCCCTGAAACTGGCCGATCGGCAACAAGTTGCCGTTGTCACCAAACGCGGGCTGCTGGACGGCGCCAGCGCCTGGGCACAAGGCGGGATCGCTGCGGTGCAGGCACCGGACGATAGTCTGGCCGAGCATATCCGCGATACGCTCACGGCCGGCGCCGGCCTGTGCGACGAACAAACGACACGCTTTGTGGTCGAGCGCGGCGCAGCGGCTGTCAGTTGGTTGATCGACCAGGGCGTGCCGTTTTCCAGAACCGAGGGCAGCAGCACCGACTTCCACCTCACGCGCGAGGGCGGCCACAGTCGCCGTCGCATCATCCATGCGGCCGATGCCACCGGCAAAGCGGTGCAACAGACGCTGGCCGAACGCGTGCTGGCACACCCCAACATCACCGTCCTCGAACAGCACATCGCGGTAGATCTGATCACCGGACGCAAACTCGGCAAGAAAGAGGAGCGTTGTTACGGTGCCTATGTACTGGACAAAGGGCGTGACACAGTGCTGACCATTGCGGCAGACAACACCGTGCTCGCGACCGGCGGCGCGGGCAAGGTCTATCTGTACACGACCAATCCCGACACCGCCACCGGGGACGGCATCGCCATGGCTTGGCGCGCCGGTTGCCGCGTATCCAATATGGAGTTCATGCAATTCCACCCAACCTGCCTTTACCATCCGCACGCCAAATCCTTCCTGATCAGCGAGGCGGTACGCGGCGAGGGCGGCCTCCTCAAACTGCCCGATGGCACCCGTTTCATGCCGCAGCACGATGAGCGCGCCGAGTTGGCGCCGCGCGACGTGGTTGCGCGCGCCATCGACTATGAAATGAAAAAAGGCGGTCTGGATTGCGTATTCCTGGATATTTCACACCAGCCGGAAGCTTTCCTGAAGGAGCATTTCCCGAACATTCATGCCCACTGTCTGGCGCTGGGCATCGATATTGCCAAACAGCCGATCCCGGTCGTGCCGGCCATGCACTTCACCTGCGGCGGCGTGATGACCGATCTGGCGGCACGCACCGACATCAATCATTTGTATGCGATCGGCGAAACGGCCTGTACCGGCTTGCACGGCGCCAACCGCCTCGCCAGCAACTCGCTATTGGAATGTCTGGTATTCGCCGACGCGGCGGCTAGCGACATTCTGCAACGCCAGCCCAACCCGCCGGAGAAGCTTCCGAACTGGGATGAAAGCCGGGTGACCGATGCGGATGAGTTGGTGGTCGTCTCGCATAATTGGGATGAATTACGCCGCTTCATGTGGGACTACGTCGGCATCGTGCGCACCACCAAACGCCTGCAGCGCGCCCAGCACCGTATCCTTCTCCTGCACGAGGAAATCAGCGAGTATTACCGCAATTTCCACGTCAGTGCAGACTTGCTCGAACTGCGCAATCTGGTGCAAACCGCCGATCTGATCGTGCAAAGCGCCCTGTCACGCCATGAAAGCCGCGGCCTGCATTACAGCAAGGACTATCCGCAAACCCTGCCTGTCGCCAAACCGACCATTCTCTCCCCGTAGCCTAGCGTAGCGTCACGCCTGACCGGACCAGCGGAGCCGGACACGCAGGCGGCGAAAGTCAGCCTCGCCCATGCTGTCCGGCATGATCACCACACTATGTCGCTTGCCTGAATCGGTCGTGGTATTGAGCAAGACAAGATACGGCGAGACAAAAGTGCTCCGATCAACTTTTCCCTGGACGGAAGCGCCCTTGCGCGGAATGAGCGAAAGGCGACCTTGCGGCGCCAACTCAAAAGCCACCCATGATTTGTTGTATCGCAACCGGGCATCACGCAGAAGCACAAAACCGAACGCCAACAGCACCCACAATGCGCCTGACAGGCGCCAGTAGAAAGGTAGGGGTGAATGGTAAAGCAGCGCCACGAGCAGGGCTGAAGACAACAGCAGAAAAGCGGTCAGGATGCGCGATGGCCGGATGGTGTACCGCTGCCCAAGCTCGCCGGACATCATCCCGGATCAGGAGAAGATCGTAGCGAACAGGCCAACCAGAACAATGATGACGATCACGAGCAACAGGTATCCACCTGCCGGGTTCGCGTCGGCCCGGTTGCCCGCATGCCGGTGGGCAGCGATCTGGGGGGTAGAACCGCGATTGATCTCGCCCAGATCCGGACGTGCGATACGCAGCGTCTTGGACAGTTCTTCCACATCCTCTTTGCTGGCGGTCATCGCGGCGAGGCGCATGGTCGCCTCGCTCGAATCAAAAGAACTGGAGAGTCCCAGAGCGGCCACCGGTTTGACACCGGCATCGTCGCCTGCCGCAAACTTTCCTGCTTTTTTGGCACTTTGCCTTCCCTTATCGGCTGCCGCCGCTGCATCGCGCGGTATCGAATCGCTGCATGCCTTCAGATCATCAGCCAGATCACGTGCATTCTGGTAACGCGCATCCAGGTCCTTGGCCAGCGCTTTGGCGAGAATGTAGTCGAGCATCTCTGGCACTGCCGGGTTGGCACTGCTCGGCGCAGCGGGAATGGAGTTGAGCGTTTGATACATGATGGCGTTGACGTTCTCGCCGATGAACGGAACCTGCCCGGTCAGCATCTCGTACAACATCACACCCAGGGAAAAAATGTCGGAACGACGGTCAATCTCCTTGCCCAACACCTGCTCGGGCGACATGTACTTGGGCGATCCCAGCACCATGCCGGTCTGTGTCCGCACCGCAGCCGATGCCATCCGGGCAATGCCAAAGTCGGTGATCTTGGCATGGCTGTCGCGCACGATCATCACGTTGGAAGGTTTGATGTCACGATGCACGATATCGTGTTCGTGCGCATAGGCCAGCCCTTGTGCAACCTGGATGACGATCGCGAGCACCTCGCTGATCGGCAACAATTTGGTCTCGTTTAGGATGTCACGCAGTTCGCGCCCGTGCAGATATTCCATCGCGATATAAGCGATATCTTCGCTGCGCCCCACATCGTAGATGGTGACGATATTCGGATGACTGAGCCGGCCGGCCGCCTTGGCTTCCTGGTAAAAACGCGCCTCGTATTCGTCACGCTCTTCCATCGCCAGACTCAAATTGATGGTCTTGATCGCCACTTCGCGGTCGATCAGCGGGTCCCTGGCCTTATAGACGACGCCCATCGCCCCTTGGCCCAGCTCTCCGATAACCTCATAACGCCCAAGTTGGCTGATCATTGTTTAGCGCCGAATGAGTTGACTATTTAGTCTTGCTGTTTTTTACGCTGCGGAATGTCGCTCCCCACAGTGGATGTCCCGCTTCCGCGGGAGACAGCTCGAACGTGGGGTCAATCGCCAACACCTTGCGAAAATACTCTCTGCAGAGATTTTCACGGCCGGAAATACAATGGATGAATGCCAGATACTTGTAGGAGGTCAACTTATCTTCCTTGTGGACTAATTTAGTCTCCAGCACACTTTGCAGTGCATTCATCGAACTGATGTAGTTTCCCTCTTCGTATTCCTTGAGGCCTTTTTCCAGCTTGAATTCGGACTCGCTTTTACCGAACAAGCGAATACCACCGCGCCCGTCATCGCAGGTACTAACCACAGACCCGCACCCTGCCAGCAGCAGTGGAACAAAGCCCACTATCATCCAACGCAACATCTATCTGCTCTCCTGTTTGGCCGCTTATTTAAAGCGATGCCTAATTTTTATTTTTACGCCCGCCTTGACCTGGATGACTTCCTTGTACACCGGAAAAGTCGTATTCCTGATTTCAAGCGTGTGTTTACCGGGTACTACTTGCAACTCCAGCAGGGGCGGGCTGACACCCTGTATTTTCCCATCGAGATACACCTCGCCCCACGGCAGGATAGAAAGGCCGACGATCGCCGGGCCACCGGTAGTCTCTTCCAAGGTCCGGGTACGCGCACTCTGCTTGATGCCCTGTATCTTCTTTTCCGGCGGCGGCGCCACCTTCTCCGATTTAACCTCGACAGGTTTTGGCTCTACCGCGACAGCAGGCATAACGGGCTCTGTCTTGGACGCTGCGCTCACAACATCCTGTTTATCCTCCGGACTGTGCGATAGCCGGTAGAAGCCCGTACCCAGTCCGACCAGGACGATTCCCGTCACCGCAATGAATGTTGCCCGCTGCGCCCAGGTCGCCTTGGCAAAGCGCGCAACAGCATAACGTTCCATGTTGGCGACCTGATGGGCAAAGGCGAACCAGTGACGCTTCGCTTGCACAATGATCCGATGCATGCCGGTCGAATCCTCAACTTCCGCCTTGAGCACCACACCCCGATGCGTGGAAGTGAGATCGCCCGGATAACCGATGGCATACACCTCGTGCTCGCGCACATGCTTGTCGGTGCGCGCGCCCTGATAGTGGAACATGCCCGCGTATTCATGCGACAAACGGGAGACCGCATCAAAATAGGAGCGCGAAACCAGAATCTGACCGGGATCGGCAAAACCCATCACGCGTTGCGCCACATTGATCCCGTCACCCACGATGTTGGGCAGCCCATTGATATCCTTGACCAGACGCACCGGCCCCAGATTGATGCCCATGCGCACCAGCAGGGGTGGCTCCATGCGCACCCCCTCGCCCAGCAAACTGCTGCGGACACTCAACGCTGCCTGCAGCGCATCCTCGATGTCGCCGAGAAAACTGATCGCCGCCCCATCTCCGGTATCCAGAATAATCCGGTCGGCGACCGGCACGTCACGGATCGCAATCGACAGAAAGGCATTGAAACGCTCTTTCAGCGAAATTTGGCCCGTGACGGATTTTTTCGAATATTCGACGATATCCAAAAAAAAGATCGCGCAAACGATGGTTTTGTTGCCTCTTTGTTCCATGTATTTGAGTCAGTTTATATTTTTCGGCTACGCATAACGCTTACCCGACGATATTGGACTGCGGGATTCTAACGATAGTCATTCACTCTCGCCAGTTCAATTTTTTCTGGGGGGAACCCGCTTCAGCTTGCTCCGACGCTTTTCGGCTTCGGATATCTGCCGCGCCTCCCCTGCAGGCAATCCAACCCACTCCAGCACCTTCCTCACCTCGCCTTCGCCGAGTTCGACCATCATGCCGCGCTTGATGCGCGGCGGCAGATTGACGATACCGAAGCGCACGCGCATCAAACGGCTCACCGGCAAACCCAGGGCTTCAAAAGTACGGCGCACTTCCCGGTTGCGCCCCTCCCGGATCACCAGTCGATACCAATGATTGAACCCCTCGCCGCCTTCATCGCTCAACTGGTCAAATTTGACTACTCCATCCTCCAGTTCGATGCCCTCGCCGGTCATCTGTTTCATCTGGTCGGGTGTTATTTCGCCCTGTACCCGCACTGCATATTCGCGTTCCACCTCGAAGCGCGGATGCATCAGACGATTCGCCAGATCCCCGGAAGTGGTAAAGATAAGCAAGCCGCTGGTATTGAAATCCAGACGCCCGATGGCGATCCATTTTTGCCCGTGCAGTTTGGGCAGGTTATCGAACACGCTGGCTCGGCCACCTGGATCGTCCCGGCTGACGATCTCTCCCTCATGCTTGTGGTAGAGCAGCACGCGCGGCAATTTGGGTTCACTCTGCGATGACAGACGCACGATACGGCCATCCACCTGCACTGTGTCGTCGTCACCGACACGCGCACCCAATGTCGCAACCGTATCGTTCACGGTCACCCGCCCGGCGGCGATCCAGACTTCCATTTCGCGGCGCGAGCCCAGACCGGCCTGCGCCAATACTTTTTGCAGCCGCTCACCCGGCTGTTTGGCTTCAGACTCTTCAATCATTCATTCACCGCGCGTCTTTCCAGCACAGCCTGCGCCAAGGTCCCACTATCCACATGTTCCAATTCTCCACCCACCGGCAAACCGCGCGCAATGCGCGACACTTTAATACCCTGCGCACGCAACAAAGTCGCCAGATAATGGGCGGTCGCTTCGCCTTCAACCGTAAAATTGGTGGCCAGAATCACCTCGCAGCGCAATTCTTGCGCGCGCTTGACCAATCTTTCCAGCGGGAGTTCCCGCGCGCCGACCCCGTCCAGCGGCGAAAGCCTGCCCATCAACACAAAGTACATGCCACGAAAGCATTGCGCCTGCTCCATCATCAGCAGATCGGCCGGCATCTCCACCACACACAACAGATTGGCTTCCCGGCGCGGGGAGGCGCACAAGGAACACACCTCTTCCTCGGAAAAATTATTGCATTTCAAACAGTGCCTGACACTCTCCACCGCATGATCAAGGGCGCGCGCCAACTGGAGCGCGCCCGGTCGATCGCGCTGCAACAGGTGATAGGCCATGCGCTGCGCAGATTTCGGGCCCACCCCGGGCAAACAGCGCAGGGCACCGATGAGATATTCCAGACTGGAAGGCGTGTTCATCTATCGAAAATCTCGCGCAGCGAGAACCGACCGTATCCATCGCCCTTTGGGAGAGGGGGAACGGGGGCGAGGGAACGGACACTGCATGGCAGATTCATTTAACGAGGTGATTAGTGTCCGTCAGAAAGGCAGACTCATGCCCGGCGGCAACTTGGCGGCAAAACCGCTCATGCGCTGACTCGTCGTCTCCGCAATCTTCTTGCCGGCATCGCTGAACGCGGCCACGATCAAATCCTCCAGCATTTCCTTGTCGTCCAGCACGCCGGGATCCAGATTCACGCGGCGCAGCTCATGCGCACAAGTCATCGTTACTTTGACCATGCCGCCACCGGACTGGCCTTCAACTTCGATATTGGCCAGCTCATCCTGCGCCTTCTTCATGTTGTTCTGCATCTGCTGCGCCTGCTTCATCAGCCCGGCCAATCCACCCTTCATCATTTCCACTTCCTCCAAAAAATTCAAAATCCCGCATCGCGACTTACCGTACCCCTCGCCCGCCGGGATAACCAGCGACTTGCCCGCTTGCGGGCTTAGTCGAATGGCTAGTCGTCCCACCAGAGGGGGAACGGGGGTGATGGCACCAATGTGGGAGCATGCTCCTAACATCGTTTATTAGACGGGCCGTATGGCCCCTTCGATCAGTTGTGCGCCCAGCTGCGCTTGCGCCTCGCGCACAAATGCATCCTGTTTGATGGCTGCTTCCGCCTGCTGCTGCCGGGTTTCTTTTTCGTGCTGCTCGACCGCCGCCGGGGTGGCGACATCCACGGTCACACCCAGCTCCACGACCAGCTTGACCGGTCGCGCGAAATATTCTGCCAGCGCTGCCTGCAACTTTTCCAGCGCCATCTTGTTGCTTTGCAGCTGCTTGTGCTGCGGGGACAGGTGCAACACCAGACGCCCTTCGTTAAAACTGGCCAGCACACTATTTTTTGCCAGCTGCAGTGCCATGCCCTGCACTTTCAACTGGGATAACAAGGCATTCCAATCCAGATCGGCGCCGGCCGGGGGGCTTGTCGGCCTGGATATCGGCTTCGCCTGCGCAGGTTCGGCGACCTTCTGTTGTGCGGCCGCCACCGGCGCCGACACCGTTCGCGCTGCCGCTGGTCCACCACTCGCTGCGGCGCCTTGCGGGGCAAAGGCCAGCATGCGCAGCAGCGTCATGGTGAAACCTGCATACTCGTCCGGTGCCAGCTCGATCTCGTTGCGTCCGTGGATGGCAATCTGGTAATTGAGCTGAATCTCTTCCGGCGTGAAGCGTTGCGCCAGCTCCAGCAGGCGCGCGCGCTCCGGCTCGTCATCGGGAATCGCCTGCGGCACAGTCTGCGCCAGCGCGATACGATGCAGCAGGGAGGCCATGTCCTGTAATGCTCCCTCGAACTCGATGCTGCGGGTCGCCATCTCGTCGGCGATGCGCAACATTCCGGCGCCATCGCCCGCCTTCAGGGTATCCAGCAGATCAAACAGGTAGCCTTGGTCGATTGCCCCCAGCATGGTGCGCACCAGCGCCTCATCCACTTTGCCGGAGGAATAGGCGATGGCCTGATCCAGCAGGCTCAAGCCGTCGCGCATGCTGCCGGCAGCGGCGCGCGCCACCAGATTCAGTGCGCCCTGCTCGAATGGAATCTGCTCCTGCTCCAGTACGTATTGCAAACGATCGTGGATCAGCGCGGGCGGCAATTGTTTGAGATTGAACTGCAGGCAGCGCGACAGCACCGTGACCGGAATCTTCTGCGGGTCGGTCGTGGCGAGGATGAATTTCACATGCGCCGGCGGTTCTTCCAGCGTCTTCAGCATCGCGTTGAACGCCGATTTCGACAGCATATGCACTTCGTCGATGATGTACACCTTGAAACGCCCGCTGGTCGGCGCATAGAGCGCGCTCTCCAGCAGCTCGCGCATGTTATCGACTTGCGTATTCGAGGCTGCGTCCAATTCGATCAGATCGACAAAGCGCCCGCTGTCGATCTCCGTGCAGGCGCTGCACACGCCGCACGGTGTGGCAGTGATGCCGGTTTCACAATTCAGTGACTTGGCGAAGATGCGCGCGATGGTGGTCTTGCCCACGCCGCGCGTGCCGGTGAAGAGATAGGCATGATGCAGACGGTTCTGCGCGAGCGCGTTGGTCAGCGCCCGCACGACGTGTTCCTGCCCCGCCAGTTGCGCGAAATTCCGGGGACGCCATTTGCGGGCTAATACAGAAGTCGCTGACATATCACTTTCCAATCGAGTGTAACGCCCTCGAAAAATAGGAGGCGAGCCTTACCCCCGGCACTTGCAGACATCAGCTGTGGCTGCTTCCTTCCGGACCTGACCAGGTTCACTGCGCTGCAATGCGGGGAGACCCGCCAAACTTTTTCCAGCCTACTGCGCGCCACGATAGCTGCGTTGCTCGACCGCTCGAAATCCTCGTGTACATCCCGGCACACTCCGGTTTCTCGCGCTCTCGCGCCTTGCTCTCCTGTCGCTCGCTACGGCTGGTAAACCTTTGCTACTTCCTAAATCTGTTTGATCGGAATCATCCCGATCCGTTTCTGCCACTCCGCCGGGCCGATCTCGTGCACCGAGCGGCCTTGCGTATCCACCGCCACCGTGACCGGCATGTCCTGCACTTCGAATTCGTAGATAGCTTCCATGCCTAAATCGGCGAAGGCCACCACTTTCGCGCTGCGGATCGCCTTCGACACCAGATAGGCGGCGCCGCCCACTGCCATCAGATATACCGCTGCGTGTTTCTTGATTGCCGCCAGACCGGCCTTGCCGCGCTCCGCCTTGCCGATCATGCCGATCAGTCCGGTCTCGGCCAGCATGGTCTCGGTAAATTTGTCCATGCGCGTCGCCGTGGTCGGCCCGGCCGGTCCCATCACCTCATCGCGCACCGGATCGACGGGCCCGACATAGTAAATGAATCGACCCTTGAAATCCACCGGAAGCGGCTCGCCCCTGGCCAGCAGATCGACCAGGCGCTTGTGCGCCGCATCGCGCCCGGTCAGCAACTTGCCGGACAGCAGCAAGGTCTCGCCCGGCTGCCATTGCGCGATGTCCGCGCGCGTGACGGTATCCAGGTTGATCCGCCGCGCATCCGCTGCCGGTTGCCAGTGCACATCCGGATAATCTTCCAGTTGCGGCGGAGTGAACTGCGCCACCCCGCTGCCATCCAGCGCGAAATGGATATGCCGCGTCGCCGCGCAGTTGGGGATCAGCGCGATCGGTTTGGACGCGGCATGGGTCGGATAGTCGAGGATCTTCACGTCCAGCACCGTGGTCAGTCCGCCCAGACCCTGCGCACCGATGCCCAGCGCATTCACCTTGTCGCACAGCTCGATGCGCAGCTCCTCGATGCGGTTCTGCGGTCCGCGCGCCTTCAGCGCGGTCATGTCGATGGGCTGCATCAGTGCTTGTTTGGCCAGCAGCATCGCTTTCTCCGCCGTGCCGCCGATGCCGATACCGAGCATGCCGGGCGGACACCAGCCCGCCCCCATTCCAGGCAGTTCGTGCAGCACCCATTCCACGATGTCATCGCTCGGATTGAGCATGGCGAAGTGCGACTTGTTCTCCGAGCCGCCGCCTTTGGCCGCGATGTCGATCTCGACCTTGCCGCCCGGCACCAGCTCGAAATGCACCACCGCCGGCGTGTTGTCGCCGGTGTTCTTGCGCCTGCCCGCCGGGTCGGCGACGATGGACGCGCGCAACACATTGTCGGGCAGCAGATAGGCCTTGCGCACGCCCGCATTCACCATCTCGGCGACGCTCAGGGTGGCATCCGCCCAGCGCACCGCCATGCCCACCCGCACAAAGGCCACCACGATGCCGGTGTCTTGGCAGATTGGCCGCTTGCCCAGCGCGCATAGGCGCGAGTTGGTGAGGATCTGCGCCATCGCGTCCTTCGCGGCAGGCGACTCTTCCATGCGATAGGCGGCGGCCAATGCTTGCAAATAATCCTGCGGGTGGTAATAGGAGATGAACTGCAAGGCGTCGGCGACGCTGTCGATCAGATCCTGCTGGCGGATGGCGGTCATAGCGATCTCCCGGAGTGTGGTGCGCCGATTATGGGAGCGTGAGTAATGGGCGTCAAACGGTTAGAATGCGCGTCTCTTTAATCACCCGCCTCCCCCAGCATGGCCATCCAGTGGTTTCCCGGTCACATGACTGCGGCAAAAAAGAAAGCTGCCGAGGCCATGGAACGCATCGATGTGGTGATCGAGGTGCTGGATGCGCGCGTGCCGGAAGCGGGTAGCAACCCGATGATCCGCGAACTGCGCGAATTCCGCCAACGTCCCTGCCTCAAGGTGCTGAACAAGGCCGACCTCGCCGATCCCGCTGCCACCAAAGCCTGGCTCGACCATTTCAACCGCCAAAAGAACGTGAAGGCGGTCGCCCTCTCGTGCAAGAAGCCGGGCGAGGCCGCGAAGATCCCCAAGCTGTGCCTGGCGCTGGCGCCGCATCGCGGCACCTCGCTCAAGCCTTTGCGCATGATGGTGATGGGTATACCCAACGTCGGCAAATCCACCTTCATCAACGCGCTGCTGAAACGCCGCACCGCCGCCGTGGGCGATGAGCCGGCCATCACCAAGAACCTGCAGCATTTCGACCTCAACGACTCCATGCAACTGATCGACACGCCGGGCATGATGTGGCCAAAGATCGAGCATGAGCGTGACGGTTACCTGCTGGCGGCCAGCAACCTGATCGGACGCAACGCCTACGACGAAAGCGAAGTCGCGGCATTCCTCGGTGATCTGCTGCTGGCACACTACCCGGCGCTGCTCGCCCAGCGTTACAAATTTCCGCTTGCCGGTCTGGACGGCGTCGGGCTCATCGCAGCCATCGCCCAACAGCGCGGTTTTCGCAGCAAGGGCGGCGAAGCCGACCTGGAAAAAGCGGCGATCACCCTGCTGCAGGACTACCGCACCGGCACGCTTGGGCGCATCAGCCTTGAAACCCCTGACACACGCGCTTCGATACTGACCCTGAACGACCCCCGTTATAATCTAACGCATGATGAACTCTGACCACTCCCGCTTTGGCACGACTCGTTTGCCGATACTGATGCTCTGCCTGGCGCTGGGCGCGTGCAGCACCGCCATGCATCAGGTCGATCCGTTCGAATCGTTCAACCGCAAAGTCTATGTCTTCAACGACACCGTCGATCGCGCCGCGCTGAAACCGATCGCGCAAGGGTACAAAAAGATCATGCCGGGTGCAGGCCAGATCCTGGTGAACAACTTCTTCTCCAATCTGGATGATATTAAAGTCACCTGCAACGACCTGCTGCAACTCAAATTCCGCCAGGCGGTGAGCGATGGCAGCCGGGTATTGTTCAACACCACGTTCGGTTTGTTCGGACTGCTTGAAGTCACCACACGCCTGAAAAAGCACGATGAAGATTTCGGCCAGACCCTGCGTTACTGGGGCGTTCCCAGCGGGCCATACCTGATGTTGCCCTTGCTTGGGCCCAGCACGGTAGCGGACACCACCGGCTTGTACGGGGACAGCCTGACTCTCGGCATCGGGGATCTCGAGCACGTCCCCACGCGCAACTCACTCTACCTCGCCTACGGCATCAATACCCGTGCGCGCCTGCTGGATGGTGAAAAAGTGCTGGATAACGCCCTCGACCGTTACAGCTTCCTGCGCGATGCCTACCTGATGCGGCGCGTCAGCCAGACCTATGACGGCAATCCGCCGCGCCCCAACTACGACGAGTTCGACGAGGCAGAATAAAAAACGGCGGGGATGTCCCGCCGTTTTTTGATTTGTAACCGATTTAGCGCGCGTTACGCAGCACCGCGATGCGCTCTTCCAGCGGCGGATGACTCATGAACAGGCGAGAGAATCCGCCGCCGCTGGAGATCGCCATCGCCGACATGTTCTTCGGCAACGCGGCCGCCTGCTCATGGTTCAGCTTCAGGCGCTCCAGCGCGGCGATCATCTTCTGCCGCCCGGCCAGGTTCGCGCCGCCCGCGTCGGCGCGGAATTCGCGCTGGCGCGAGAACCACATGACGATGGTGCTGGCGAGGATGCCCAGCACGATCTGGGCGGCGATCTCGGCCACGAACGCGCCGATGCCGGGGCCGTTGCGGCCATCGTTCTTCAGCAACACGCGATCGACCAGGATGCCGAACAGCTTGGCAAAGAACACCACGAAGGTATTCACCACGCCCTGGATCAGCGCCAGCGTGACCATATCGCCGTTGGCGACGTGACTGATCTCGTGCGCCAGCACCGCTTCCGCTTCCTCGCGGCTCATCGCATGCAGCAGACCGGTGCTCACCGCCACCAGCGAATTGTTGCGGTTCCAGCCGGTGGCAAAGGCATTCACATCCGGCGCGTCATAAATCGCCACTTCCGGCATGCCAATGCCGGCCGCATCGGCCTGGCGCCGCACGGTATCCACCAGCC
>Ga0210037_1000664_pt1 | contig 24010 bp, 24 predicted proteins | sample CryGey08umfilter_3_FD_185451 | JGI IMG/M metagenome (GOLD analysis project Ga0210037, IMG submission 185451) | Groundwater microbial communities from aquifer in Utah, USA - Crystal Geyser 4/9/14 0.8 um filter (SPAdes) (version 3) | ecosystem: Environmental > Aquatic > Deep subsurface >...
ATTTGGTGGCAGTTATTAGTTACACACCAACCATGACAGAATTATGGCTTAACTTACATAGAAAGAGCAGTTTTCAGGTGGCAGATTTTATACATTTCCCTTATTTAAAAACCAATAAATGGGGAGGCGAAATCTGCAACATGGAAGAACATAAGTGCGATGATCTTTCTTGGTTTGATCTTGCTGATCTTCCTGAAAATATTATCCTGGAAGTGAAACTAGCGCTTGAGCATATAAACGACAAAGAATTTTACAGCGAATTAGGGTGGTAGATTTGACACTTTCCCCTATATTCCTGCATTATGCGAGGCGTATGAGTAAACTCCTTATTGTTGAGTCTCCAACAAAAGCTAAAACTATTAAAAAATTCCTCGGCGCCGGTTACGAGGTTTTGTCGTCTTTTGGACACATCCGCGATCTACCTAAAAAAGAAATAGGTGTTGATGTTAAAAATCATTTTGAACCAACCTATGTTGTTCCGGATGACAAAAAATCAAAAGTAGTGGATTTAAAACGAGCAGCTAAAAATGCTGACGAAATATATCTGGCAACTGACGAAGACCGCGAAGGAGAAGCTATTGCCTGGCATATTGCCGAGGTTTTAAAAATCGATCCTACAAAAGCGAAACGAATTGCTTTCCACGAAATCACCAAACATGCTATTGAAGAAGCGCTTTCAAAACCACATACACTGGAAATGGATTTAGTTGACGCTCAACAAACTCGTCGAATATTAGACCGCCTGGTGGGTTACGAGCTCTCCCCTTTTCTTTGGAAAAAAGTTCAGCGCGGACTTTCAGCCGGTCGAGTACAATCGGTTGCAATGCGCTTGATAGTAGAGCGCGAGCGCGAGCGCAATGCTTTTAAAACTGACGAGTACTGGACTATCGACGGTGTGTTTACACACGATGGTCTGGATTTTGAAGGTAAGCTTTCGGCCATTGCTGACAAAAAAGTCAAAAAACTCGATATCGGCAACGAAGAACAAGCCACAAAGATTGTCACTGATCTTAAAGACAAACCTTTTACAGTCGCCTCAATTGAAAAAAAGCACGCTACCAAAGCACCGCCAACTCCGCTCACCACTTCAAGCTTACAACAAGAGGCAAACAACAAATTAGGATTTTCTGCCAAACAAACAATGACACTCGCCCAAAAGTTGTACGAAACTGGAAAAATCACTTACATGCGAACTGACTCCATGAATTTGGCTGACAAATTTTTAGGTGAGGCTCAAACCTACATTCAACAAACATTTGGCCCTAACTATGCCAAAGGTGCAGTGGCTTATAAAACCAATAAAAAAGGTGCTCAAGAAGCGCACGAAGCTATTCGCCCAACCAATCCAGCCGACGCTCCAGAAACAATCAAAATCACTGACGCTGGCATGAAAAAACTTTATACTTTGATTTGGAGCAGAACAATTGCTACCCAAATGCCGGCTGCAAAAATTGAGCGCACTGGAATCGACTTGGTTGCGAATCCCGGCGAAACCAAGTCTGGCTCCGCCAGATACACTTTCCGCGCCAATGGCAGCACAATTGTTTTTGATGGCTTTATGCGCGTCTACCACAGTGCTACTGAAACTATTTTGCCGGAATTAAAAGAAAAAGATTCAGTTACTGCAAAATCAATTGAGCCTAAGCAACATTTTACAGAACCAGCCGCACGCTATTCAGACGCCACTCTTGTTAAAGCGCTCGAAGAATTTGGAATTGGCCGACCATCAACTTATGCGCCAACCATTAACACAATTATCACTCGTGGTTATGTTGAGCGCGATGACAACAAAAAGCTAGCGCCAACGGACACAGCGCTTGTTGTTAACGATTTGCTTGTTGAGCATTTTCCCGACATTGTTAACTATGAGTTTACGGCGACAATGGAAAACACGCTCGACGAAATTGCCGAAGGAAAAATCGAATGGGTGCCAATGCTTGAAGCATTTTATGGACCATTTCACAACAATCTAGAAGAAAAAAATGAGGAAGTTACCCACGAAGATGCCATCAAACAACGCGAGCTTGGAACCGATCCTGAAACCGGCCTTACTGTTTATGTTCGTACTGGACGCTTTGGCCCCTACGCTCAACTTGGCGAGCAATCAGAAGATAAAGAAATAAAACCAAAACGAGGATCTTTAACTGATGAAATGAGACTTGAAACTGTAAAACTTGAAGATGTCTTGCCACTGTTCCAACTTCCTCGTGATGTCGGAGCACTGGAAGACGGAACATCAATTACTGCTCAAAATGGACCCTACGGACCATATCTAAAAGCTGGTAAAACAAACGCTTCCCTGCCAGAAGAATATAATGTACTAACTGTAAACGAAACCGAATCTAGACAGATATTTAAAGAAGACAAAGCCAGAAAAGAAGAAATGAAAAAACCACTTGCCGATTTGGGTGTTGACCCTGAAAGCAAGCAATCGATTCTCGTTAAAACCGGTCGTTTTGGCCCATATGTAACAGACGGCAAAACAAACGCCTCGATTTCAAAAAAAATAGATCCTGCCACTGTAACATTGGAGATGGCCCTGGAGATGCTCGCAAAGAAAAGAGCGAAAGGACCAAGCACTCGCGGTCGAGGTGCAAGAAAAAAAGCTGCTTAAGCAGCTTTTTTCTTTTTTTCTTCGTCTCCCAATATTTTAACTTCATCAAGCCCGATTAACTTTCTACCAAATCCCCATAAGCCCTTAAACGCCTTCCAACCCGCATAAAGAGCACCGCCAACTACACCTCCGCCAACCATCGCGCCTTTTTGAACACTCTTATTTTTGTAAACCTTTTCAACCGGCCACCAAGCAGTTTCACCAACCATACCAACAGCTCGAAATGGCAAGGTCAACAAACTCTTTTTCTCTTCATTTTTATTGGGTGTTTCCGCCACCTCAGCCTGCGTATGCAGTTGTACAACTTCAGCTGAATCCTTTTCACCATCGTGGCTATCTCTACTTGCAATTGCGGCAGCGCCAGCAGCAACAGCTCCCGCAGCCGCTGCTCCAGCCGCAATTGTTCTTGCACCGATCCCGCCCGTGTCATCAGCGTTTGTTCTGGCAGTATCAATTATTTCCGTGTCATCGTCCTCGTCTACATCGCCTTCTATCACAGCTCGCACAGTGTCATCGTCTTCGGTATCCTCTTCTACAACTGGCGGCAATTCTTCAACCTTCTCTTGCAAGAACTCAATTAAATCACCAAGGTGTTCTCCTGCTTCAATCGCTTGGTTGACAGTATCTTTTAAATCCCGAATATCCCCCTTTCTGACTCCAGCGGCGGCGGCTCGCAAAAGATATTCAGCAAAAATCTTTTCAATCAGCAAACGCTCATTAGCCATCTCGTTTTCTTCACCATCTTCAGATATTCGCAAATCATGATACTGACCAACAAAATTATATTTCCCCCTACTTCTAACACCGCGAGCAGAAAGCATTTCTGCATAACTATTAATATCCTTCACAAGTTCTCTTTGTTCTATCAATCGATCAATCGCTTCATCATTATTGTTTGTGTACTGTTCAAGGTAGCTAGCTTTTGCATCGCCGGCTCTTGCCTTCACATCCACTTTTTTCTCGCCCATATTAAAGGACATAGTTGATCTTTCAGCTAAATAACTATTTAAAGCATTTCTGAAATTAAGCTCAGCATCTCTATTTTCTACTTCTTGAGCAAGACGAACAAGCGATGCTTCCGGATCATTTTTAAAGTCAGTTGTCCACCCGTCTGTAATTCGTTTTAATTGTCTCTTCTCTGGTTTCCCGAGCTGCGCCAATGTTTCAACTCCTTTAATTTTTAAAAATAAAGTTTTAAGATTATCAAGTAATACATGATGCAAAATCTGTTGATCAGCAACCTCTTTAACTGATTCAAAAGCGTTATCCATTTCCAAAAAAGAATTAGCTGAATCAGTTTTGAAATTTTCAAGATAATTATCAACATATTGATTCCAATTGGAAACAAAATCTGGATCAAGATAAGGTGAAGACAACAGCTCACGATAACGCCCAACTAAATTTAGCATCTGTTGCTCAGATGGTTTTGCAAGCTCTAAATCAGCATGTAATTCTTTTAGTACTGACAACGCCGAGTCAGGATCACTATTAAAATCTAGTCTAGCCTTATTTATCTGTTCTTCAATTTCTGCTTTTGTTTCAGCGGCATCTTTTTCCACCAAAGCATAAGTCTCTATTTTTGCTTGCAAAATCGCAGCTAGCCTGTCGAATTCTTCTTTTTTCTTTACTAAAATTTCCTCGGCACTTGGCAAAGTTGGATCATGTAAAACATCAATCTCAGCTTCTACCACTCCGAAGTCTCGCAAAGCCTGTTCTAATCTCGAAATAGCCCCGATAGGATCTTCGCGATAACTCTCTTCGATTCCGTCAATTAACTCTCGTCTGTCTGTAGCAGTTTTGCCTCTAATTGGTTTATTATCTGCGTCTTTTTGCAAAGCCAATAATTGTTCTTTTTTCCTTTCAAAACCCGAGATCAATAAATCAGCCGTAGTAGACGCAAAACCAAATTTCAAGTCCTCTTCTGATGCATCTTTAGCTGCTGTCATCCAATCAGCTGCCATTCTAGCCACGTCCGGATCAGTTATAGTGAACTCTTTAAAATATTCACGAACAAAAGCAATTTCTCGTGCATCAATTTCAAATCCTCTTGCTCTTTTTTCTACTTCAGCAAAAGCGTCATCAATCAATTCTTCGTTTGACTTATCTTCTTCACCTAATTTAAGCAAAGCATTTCTAATATCAGCCTGTCTTTTTAGCTCTAATTTTTCAGTAGGATCGATACCGGTTCCACTGTCATGGTCGCCTGAAGTATCGCCGTACCCTTTTCTACGTCTAGTTCGATCTTTTACATAATCTTTGTCACTTCTTCTATCACCATGAGACGACGAGTCTGCATTTCTTTTTTTCTTTGCCATACACCTCAATTTTACCCTATCTTGCACAACTCCTCAATCAAAGCTACTCTATTAGTATGATAAGCGATCTTCGCAACAATTTTTCAGCGCTAGAATCAAAACTTACACCAGATCAATATTCAGAAAAAGACAGGGAAATTGCTAAAAAAGCCTTTTATTTAGCTAAGCGCGCGCATGAAGGTCAGGTTCGTAAAACTGGCGAGTCTTATTTTATTCATCCACTGGCAACAGCAATTAAGCTAGCCGATCTAAAACTTCCGGTAGAAATTATCGTGGCTGGAATTTTACATGATGTCCCAGAAGATACTGCTGTCACAATCGAGGAAATAAAAGCCGAGTTTGGTGACGATGTTGCTACAATGGTAAACGGTGTTACAAAATTGGGACATGTTCAGTATCGCGGAATTGATCGTTATGTAGAAAACCTGCGTAAGATGTTCTTGGCAATGGCGCAAGATGTCCGTGTAATTTTCATCAAATTTGCCGACCGCATGCATAACATGGAAACACTTTATGTGATTCCAGAACACAAGCGACTGCGCATTGCCAAAGAAGTAATGGAAATTTACGCCCCAATTGCCAACAGACTGGGTATGGGAGAATATCGCGGGCTGTTTGAAGATTACGCTTTTCGCTATTTGGAACCGCGCGAATATAACTGGACAAAACATTTGCTGGAACAACGCGTAAAAAAAGCCGGGCCGGCCATGGACCGCGCCATGAAAGAGGTAGAAGACGAAATGCGAAAAAATGATATTAAAGCAGTTAACATTCACGGTCGCATAAAATTTTGTTACAGCCTGTACAAAAAACTAAAAAAATACGATAAAGATATTAATAAGGTTTACGACATTATTGCTCTTCGAATCGTAGTAAACGATGTTAGTGATTGTTACGCAGTACTTGGAACTTTGCACGGAATGTACACACCATTGGCTGGCAGAATTAAAGACTATATTGCTCAGCCAAAACCAAACGGCTATCAATCACTGCACACCACTGTTTTTGATGACCATGGATCAATTTTGGAATTTCAAATAAGAACTCTCGAAATGCACGAGGAAGCCGAATACGGAGTTGCTGCTCACTGGCGCTATAAAGAAAACGCAAAGGCGCAAGAAAAGCAGGTTAACTGGATGAACGAGCTGGTAAAAATCCAAAAAGAAATCGGTGAGGGTGATTTCATGACCAAACTCGATGAGCTAAAGCTCGACATGTTTCAAGATCATATCTTTGTATTTTCACCAAACGGGGATGTTTTTGATCTTCCCGAAGGCTCAACTCCAATTGATTTTGCCTACGCAGTTCACAGTGATATCGGTGACCGAGCATCAATTGCTAAAATCAATCATCAGGTTGTAAACCTTGGCACACCACTTAGTTCTGGAGATATGTGCGAAATTATTATTGATAAAAAACGAAAATCTCCAAACGCAGATTGGTTAAAATTTGTTACAACCCAACATGCCCGTTCAAAAATAAAAGACGCCTTGCGACGCAACAAGCGATCATTTTTGCCATCGTTCATGGACAGAAGCAAAAAATAATTATCTTGTTAATCTTTTCACCAGTGTTTTAAATTCTTCTTTTGAAAAAAAGTGAATTGTAATTTTACCGGCCGTTCCATTCATTGACAACTGGACTTTTGTTCCAAGAGCATCCCGCAGTTCGGCCTCAACCGCCTCAATGTTTGGATCTTTAGCTCTTATGGCTGTGCGTGATGGTTTTGATGTTTTTGATTCCATTTCTCGCACAGACATTCCTCCATTTAGCAACTGATCAAACAATTCTTTGCGTTTTGCCAAATCCGGTTCTGCAAGAAGTGTGCGAGCGTGGCTACGACTGATTTTTCCTTCAACCACAGCTTGTTGCATATAATTATCCAAATCCATTAATCTGACAGTATTTGCGATATGCGATCTGCTTTTACCGACTCTTTGCCCAATTTCTTCGTGGCTCATTGAAAATAAATCAGCTAGCGATTTATAGGCACGCGCTTCTTCAATTGCATTTAAGTCTTGACGCTGAATATTTTCGATAAGCGCTAACTCTAATTTTTCTTGTTCAGTTGCACTCTTCCGAACAACTGCCGGCACAGTTTTTAGCCCCAGCATTTTTGCTGAACGAAAACGACGCTCACCGGCAATTAGTTCGTAAGTCCCGTCTGGTTTTGCAGTTACTAAAAGTGGCTGGATAATGCCATGCTTTTCAATTGATGAAACTAAATCCTCCAAATCAGCCGGCGAAAAATGAATTCGGGGTTGATGTGGGTTTTCAACAATTTTGTCAGTTAGAATTTCAGACTCTGGCGCTGATGCAACCACAGCTGCCTCAGAACCAGGCAGGGGTGCAATTTTTTGCGGAATCAGCGAACCAAGGCCTCTTCCCAATCCTCCTTTTACATTTGACATAATTTTTAAAGCAAAGTGGTTAGTGGTCAGAAAAACTAAACACTAAACACTAATCGCTAATTACTGTGATTCTCTAAGTAAAAACTCCCGGGCCAATCTTTCATAAGCTTTTGCCGCTTTTGATTCCGGATCGTAGTGCAAAATCGACTGGCCAAAACTAGGGGCCTCGGCCAAGCGCACACTTCTTGGGATAACTGAGCGAAAAATCTTTTCCGGAAAATACTTATACAATTCTTCTAAAACCTGGTTGGCAAGTTTGGTGCGAGGATCAAACATGGTAATCATCGCCCCCATAATTTGCAGCTCGGGTTTGATTGATTCTTGAATCATGCTGATGGTTTGCATCAACTGCCCCAGCCCTTCAAGGGCATAATATTCAGCTTGCACCGGAATCAAAACGCTGTCCGCTGCCACCAAACCGTTGATTGTTAAAAGTCCGAGTGTTGGTGGATTATCAATTATAATGTAATCGTAATCATTGCGTACTTCCAACAGAGCGGTGTGTAACTTACGCTCACGATTAAATTCATTCACAAGCTCAACCGATGCTCCGGCTAAGTTTGGGCTGCCTGGCAAAATATGCAGTCCTTCGTGAGCAGTTTTTAAAATCAAATCCTTGGCGCGATGTGTGCCGGCAATTGCCTCATATGTTCCCATTGCTTCTTGTGGGCTATGACCCAAGCCGCTAGTTGCGTTACCTTGCGGATCAAGGTCAACTAGTAAAACAAACTTTCCAAAGAGCGCTAAATAACTGGCTAAATTAACAGCCGTGGTCGATTTTCCTACTCCACCTTTTTGATTCACTATTGAAACAATGTGTGCCATACGTGAACACATTATATCAAACTCTAGTGTTTTTTACAGCCCGTGCAATCACGCCCGCTACACCTTTGTCGAGCGGGTTTGGGATTATCAAGTCAGCCGTTGGATTTTCAACATAACTAGCCAAAGCTTTAGCAGCTGACAGTTTAATGTTATCAGTAATATCTTTTATTCCTCCATCAATTGCTCCGCGGAAAATCCCAGGAAAAACTAAAACATTATTGATTTGGTTTGGATAGTCAGATCGACCCGTAGCTACAACTGCCGCACCCGCTGCCTTTGCTTTATCTGGCATAATCTCAGGTACTGGGTTAGCCATAGCGAAAATTATCGAATTTGTATTCATTGATTTTACCATCTCGCCTGTTAATATACCTGGCGCACTCACGCCAATAAATACGTCAGCGCCTACAATAACCTCGGCGAGCGATCCAGATCTATCACTCTTATTAGTAATCGCCAGCATCTCTTTTTTAGAATCATTAAGATCATCTCGAGTTGATGAAAGCGCTCCTTTACTGTCGAGCATTATCACATCACCCACGCCATAGGCAAGCAATAACTTAGTCACTGCCACACCGGCCGCGCCGGCGCCGCTTACCACAACATTTATTTCTGATTTATCTTTGCCGACAACCTTCAGTGCATTAATAAGTCCAGCTAAAACCACAATTGCTGTACCATGTTGATCATCGTGGAAAACTGGAATATCAAGCTCTGCCTTTAATCTTGTTTCTATTTCAAAACAACGCGGTGCACTAATATCTTCTAAATTAATTCCGCCAAACGAAGGCGCCAAGCGCTTTACAGTTTCAATAATCTCTTCTGTGTCTTGTGTAGCTAGACAAATTGGAAAAGCGTCCACATTAGCAAATTCTTTAAAAAGAATCGCCTTACCTTCCATTACTGGTAGCCCAGCTTCTGGACCAATGTTACCAAGGCCTAAAACAGCGCTACCGTCTGTTACTACTGCGACCCAATTTTTTCGAGAAGTAAGTTCCCAAACTTTTGCTGGATTTTTAGCAATCTCCATACAAACAGCAGCCACTCCTGGAGTGTAAGCGAGCGAGAGATCGTCCCGGGTATCAACTGGCACTTTTGAAGCCAGACTGATTTTACCCTGTTTCTCCTTATGTAATTTAATTGATTCTTTTGAATAATCCATAGGCAGACAGGATAGCACAAATAAATACTGAAAACAAAAACATACGACAAGTCGCATGTTTTTGGTTGCGGGGATTGGATTTGAACCAATGACCTCTTGGTTATGAGCCAAGCGAGCTACCGGACTGCTCTACCCCGCAGCGAGAGAATACTAAATATTGACAATTTAGTCAAGAATTAAAGAGACACATGAAGCATTTCTATATTGACGAAACCAGCATATTTTGATATTCTTTTCCCGCAGAACAACTGGCCAGATGGCGGAATTGGTAGACGCGCGGGACTCAAAATCCCGTGGTAGCAATACTGTGTGGGTTCGATTCCCACTCTGGCCACCAGGAAAAATTAGAACCATGCGCAGGATTTTTCACAAAGTACTAGGAAAAAATTGAGTAACGAGGAGACGTACTCAAATGTACGGCGACGAAGTACGGAAATTTTTGACAACGTAATTTGTGAAAAAGACAAGCATGGCTGGGTAGCTCAGTTGGTTAGAGCGTGGGACTCATAAGCCCAAGGTCGTGGGTTCGACCCCCACCCCAGCCACCAAAAAATACTTAGAGAAATCTGAGTATTTTTTGTTAGGGGTAGAACCCACGACCTCGGAGACCCCGTGCAACCGGGTTGCACGGGGTCTTTAGTCACACCACTTAATCATTTGACTAATCCGCTAAGCATGAGAAAATTACTCATATTTATGAATAATTTTGATTTTGAACCAATCAAAGAAATCACTTGGCCTGAAATCTGGGCAGATTGGCGCGCGCTGGAAGAAGAACATTGGCGTGCACACTATCAAGCTCGCGGATATAAAACTTGGGATGAATGGCGTCAAAAATACTGGCAGTCGATAAAACCGGAGTCCAGAATTTGGAGTTTGATGAAAATCAAAAATCCTAAAACTGATATTCCAAAATTTTTTGTTGGCCCCTTCCGTGGTTGGGCCAAATATTATACTTACCGAGATCATTCAACCTTTGCCGACATTGCAAAACTAAGATTAGAAACAGAAAATGAAATTCCGGCAAAATATTTTGTTAATAACTTCCCAGCGTCGGTTCGACTGATCGGTCTTCAATTTGAAGACAAAATTATGATTATGGAAGGAACGCATCGCTGTCTGGCTGTCAGCATTTTAATTTCTCAAGGCAAAAGCGTTAATTTCAATATCGAAATCGCTTTAACCAAATTAGGTGATCAAAACCAGGAGTTATTCAATAATCTGTGGAATAATCCAGTTCAAATGCCATTTGAAAACGAATTATGATATACTTTCTTGCGTTATGACAATTACAACTCATGCTGCTATTGGCGCTGTTATTGGATTTAGCGTCGGCAATCCGGTCGCTGGATTCATAATTGGAATGTGTTCGCATTTTCTTGTAGATATGATTCCTCATGGCGATAGCAACTTAGCAAAAAAATTTAGAATTCAAAAAAAGAAACGGGGTGCTGTAACTTTTACAACTATAGATGCCGTAATCGCAATTTATGTAATTCTTGGTGTTTCAAATCTTCCAATACCAACTAGTGATGTTGCCTTAAGCGCCGCTATTGCCGGTAGTATTATGCCGGATTTAGTAATTGGTCTACACGATTTAACAAAATCAAAATACTTAAAATGGTTTGTTAAACTTCACTTTTTCTTTCATGATTTTTTCTCAAAAAAATATGGCGATATCAAACTTGGATATGCCATCATTGGCCAAGCGGTAATTGTAGTTTTACTTCTTAATCTTATTTAAAACCAAACTTCAGCGCTTAAAGTAAACCCGGTTACAATTAATCCGGCTGTAATTATTCCTAAACCAATTCCAGCCACTGCATATTTAAAGGGGATTTTAAGAGCAACTGCAGCGATAGTAGCCATCCAAAGCCCTGTTAGTGGCAGTGGCAGAGCCGTAAACAAAAACAAAGCAAAAGCGCCATAACGGGCGTATTTTTTTTCAACTTTTTTCTGTGCCCTTTCCAATTGAGTATCAACTACTTGCAACATCCATGACCAATGGTTTACCGCAAAACGACGAATAAAACGCAGACCAAAAAACAATGGAAAAAATGGAATAAAATTACCAATCAACGCCAGCCCAAAAGCATTGTATGGACTAATCAACCAAACATTCATCGCCACCGGTATTGCTAAACGCAATTCTGTAATTGGTAAAGACGCCAAAATTATTGTTGATATTACCGGAGGAAATTGCTGAAGATATGTAACAATTGCATCTAACATATTACTTCCACTCAAATGTTTTAAAAGCCCAATAAACCAGCCCCTTGGCTTCGCTTATACGCGCATCTTTTGATTCCGCGCCTAACACAACAACATGAACCGCATGATTATTTTCTTCAACTGTTGTGGCCAATACATATCCTGCTTGCGGTAGGTAGCCGGTTTTTCCGCCAACAACATCAAAGTCACCTTCATTCAAAAAGCTAGTCAAAAGACTATTAGTATTTTCTATTTCAATTGTGCGACTACTTTCTTGACCAATAATTACTGATGGTAATTCTGTGTAGTATTTAATTGTTTCACTCTTTTCTGCTTCTTCTAAAAGTTTAACCAAATCCCGCGCAGTCGACATATTATCAGCGCTGATTCCGGTTGGATCAACAAAAACAGTTGATCCCATCTCTAGTTCTTCAGCCTTTAAATTCATTCTTGCTACAAAATCATCTAATGCTAGCCCTGAAAATCGTACCAAAGATTGAGTTGCCGTGTTATCTGATCCAATCAAACTTGCTGCCAAAACATCCCGAAGAGCAACACCATTAAAATAACCGAGATATACTCTACCGCCGGCGATGTAATCTTGTTCAGGATTTAGTGTAACGGTTTGTGACAAATCTGGACTTTGCTCTAGAAAAACTAAGGCTGACATTAATTTTGTGACAGATCCAATTGAGCGAACTGCGTCGGGATGCTTTTGGAATAAAACAACATCTGTGTCGCGATCGATTACAATTGCACTTTGAGCAGTTGTTACAATTCCGTAAGAATCAGTATCAATTTTTGTTGGATAATCAAAACGAGAATCAGCTTGTGGAAGTGTAGCGAAAAATCCTGGAACTTCAGTTGCATAAAGATCACCAACTTCCATGTTATCGGTAACACCTGCTTGCCATTCAAAATAAGCAGCGTCAACCGGCATCATTTGTAAAACGCTGGTCGCTAGCAAAAATTGTCCGATAACTTTAAAAATCATAACTCTTCTGATTCTAGATTATCTGTCGCAATAGCTTCTAGCATTCGATCTATTTTAGCGTTTTTGTGAAAATCAGAATAATCCGGGAGTTCTTCAACACTGTGTGCACCTAGCGACTTTAGCATTTGCGAAGAAAGGGTAAAAACAGAAGTTATTTTACTGGTGTCTTCTCCTTCTTCAATTAAACCACGCATTAATAAATTTCTTAAAATAATACTGCAATTTACTCCACGAATATGCTCAATTTCTGCTTTTGTAATTGGTCCGCGGTAAGCCACAATTGTTAAAGTTTCAAGCTGCGGCCTGGTTAATTCTGATTCTGTTTCTTCTTTTGTGACTACGGCCACAATCTCGGTAAACTCTGGATTTGTTCCAAGAGATACTTCGTCCCCGGCTATTACAAGATGAATTCCAGACAAAAACTGATTTTTAATTTCAGATAATTCTCTTACGCTGTTTTCGATTTCTGATTCTTTGGCTTCTAAAATCTGAGCTAATTTTTTAAATGTCATTGGCTTTGTTGTTAAAAACAAAACCGCTTCAATTTTTGCAGTTAGTTCGTTCATATTCGCTCAATCATTATATCACTGTCTCCTTGTTTTGCTTTAACTATTTGTCGCCTAACAAGCTCAAGTAATGCCAAAAAGCTAACAACAACATCTACTCTACTGGTGGCACCGTTGGTAACATCACGAAATGACATTTTAACTCGACTGGTAATAGCTCCCCGAAGTTCCTCCAATCTTTCTTCTACTGATTTAACTCTTTCCATCGATACCCTTTGCAAGGCAAAAAATGGCTCGAGCTTTTTTAGAAGATTTACAAATGATTCTTTAAGTGAATTTGGGGTGACATTTGACCCTGGAGAAAACCGAGCTTTTAATTCTATTTTTGTTTTTGGTCTAGATAAAATTCGAGCTGAATCGCAAAACCGTTCTTCTAATCTTCCTGCCGCCTCAATGAATAATCGATACAATCTTAATTGATCTTCTAAATTTTCGATTTTTTCATCTTCTTCTTCAATTCTTAGAAACGGCATTAATTCCCTACTTTTCAGATAAATAAGCCGAGATGCAATCACCAAAAAATCCGCCATTGCTTCGGGCGGAACTTCGGTTCTATCCATATAATCCAAATAATCATCAGCAATTTCCGCTAGCGCCACATCTTTAATCTCAAGCTCTTTTTTATCCAGTAATTCCAAAAGAATCTGCAAAGGGCCTGAGAATTTTTCCTGGCTAACAGTAAAGCTCATAATGGGCTTATTTTACCACGAAAAAGACCGCCATCGAAATCGATAAGCGGTCTTTTATTCACCTACACATCCAACTTAATATTCGCCTCTTTTAGCGCCTTGGCCGGAAGCTCACTTGGTACGTCCATCATTAAATCGCGTGCATTACCATCTTTAGGGAAAGCCATGACTTCACGGATGTTTGGCTCGTTCTGTAAAATGGCCATGATTCTGTCCATTCCAAGTGCCAGTCCGCCATGAGGAGGCGCTCCAAACTCAAATGCCTCAAGCATATGTCCAAATTGATTCTGAATCTGCTCTTCGTTAAACCCAATAATTTCAAGAACTGCCTTCAAAGCTTCCGGTTGATGATTTCGAATACTGCCACCACCGATTTCAAAACCATTTAATACAATATCATATTGAGCAGCGATGATATTTTCGATATTTTTCTTTTCAAGAACATCCTGATGAAATTCTGGCTTTGAAGCTGAAAAAGGATTGTGTGTAAATGTCCAGTTCCCTGCTTCATCTTTTTCAAAAAATGGAAAATCAACTACCCAACAAAAAGCTAACTCATTTGGATCATTTTTATCTTTACGCAAATCCGGTCTATCAACGCCGTATTTTTCCATTGCCTCCTTGTATGTAATCCTTGGAAAAGGTACTTGCTGGATTTTTTTCTCTGGATATAAAGTCTCAACAACTTTGATCATCATTTCTTCAATCACTGCCATTACATCTTGTTCTTCTACAAAACTCATTTCAAAATCCATCTGGGTGAACTCTGGCTGTCTGTCTCCGCGCTGATCTTCATCTCGGAAACATTTTGCCATTTGATAGTAACGCTCAATTCCAGCTGTCATCAGAAGTTGCTTAAACTGTTGAGGTGCCTGTGGCAACACGTAAAACTTACCAGGATGAAGCCTGGCCGGTACTAAATATTCACGCGCACCTTCTGGCGTTCCCTTTGTTAAAACCGGGGTTTCCACTTCAATAAATCCCTGATTACCCAACAGCTTTCTCATTTCTTGAAAAACCGCATGGCGAGCCCGGATATTTTTTGCCATTCTTTCACTTCGAAGATCTAAATATCGATATTTTAAACGATTGTCTTCACCAATACCCGATGTGTCTTTATCAAGCTCAAATGGCGGGGTTTTAGCTTTGTTAAGCACGCTAATTTTTTTAGCAAGCAACTCAACTGTTCCGGTCGCTAACTTGTCATTGATTTGTTTTGCACCACGAGCTTTTACCACACCCTCAAACTCAACCACCCATTCTGGCCTGATATCCTCTGAAATAGCCTCAAATTCAGCCTCAACATCTCCCGGAGCTACAACTACCTGAAGTAGGCCATCTTTGTCGCGAAGATCGAAAAACTTAACTTTTCCCATATCTCGGCGGGCGTTTATCCAACCGGCAACTTTGACTGTTTCGTCGATTTTACTGACTGTTTCTGATGTAAAAATTCGTTTCATAATTATTTAGATAATAGCTTATAGGCAAATATTACCCTATTTTGATATCAGATTCAAGCAATGATAGTCCCTCCCAAAATGGTGCCCGGGGCTCGACTGGCAAATGATAAAGCATTAAATCATGAACAATATTGGCAAAATCGTCCACACTGTCTGGCTTTAAATGTATTTTTAAAAGATCAGCATAAGGCAATTCCCTAGCCAAGCGCAACATTTGGATTGATTCCTCCTGAATTTGTCGCGCCGAAAACCATTCTTCCAGGTCTTTTGAAATACAATCACTACAAACCAGTCCGCCTCTGCCACCGTGCCAGCGAAATGACAATGGTAAAATCTCAGACTTACAGGATATACAAGTTTTTAATTCAACCTCGTATCCAAGATGACTCATGAATTTCATTAAAAATGCACCGAGAGCAAAATTAGATCTTAGTTGAGATAAAGCCGGACTGCTATCTAAAAAACCTAACCAGTTTAAAAGCTCTTGGTATAACTCTACATCTCGATCGTGTTCTTTTGTATGAGTATTAAAAAGTGACAATGAATGCAGTGCTAAAACTCTAGCTTCATATGAATTCGCAATCCCACGGAAGGTCTGCTTGCGTTCTACTGATATCACAGTTGTTGATCTTCTCCCTTGAATAATTTCCAGATCAATTATCGCAAACGGTTCCAAGTGAGCGGCAAGTTTTGCCCTTACCTTGAGGGCTCCGCGTCCAACAAAAGAAACCTTCCCATACTCTGGCGTGAAGGCGCTATAACTTCTGTCCGCCTCGCAAAATGGATATGAGGCGAGAACTATTGCTTCGGTTTTGATTGTAGACCAGGTCATTTTTGAAAATCGCAAGGGTTAGGTGGTAGGTTGTAGGTTGTAGTTCTCGTTAAAAAACGCTTGAAGAATCAACATCGCCGCTAACGCGTCTTCTCTGGCAGTTGCTCCTTCTTCTTGTTGCAGTCTTTGAGATTCTTTTGAGGTGTAGCTTTCATCGACTTCCCGTACCTTAAGCCCAGACTCTGATTTTAAAAGTTTGATAAAATTCTGGGTGATTTCAAGCTGAGCTCCGGAGTGAAAATCCCCCACTTTCTTGGGAACACCAATGACTATTTCTCCGATCCCTTCTTCAGCAATCAAATCCTTAATCACCTTAATGACCTTAATGACATCAATGACATAAATCACATCAAACGGCGAAGCGATTTTAGATTCATCGTCGCCAATTGCCAAACCGATTTTTTTAAGTCCGTAATCAATTCCCAAATATCTCATATTATTCATCAATCTCGTCAGCTGACAAGGCAACAAAATCAGGTCGGACCACTTCTCCGTTTACAGAAACCGGCATATCTTTTTGAATATCAAAGTGGCCATCGCCGTCGTCAGCATGTAACAAAGCAATATAGGTTAACCCGGGCGTCATTAGTTCGCTTAAGACAATATTAATTCCGCCGTATGATCCGGTTTCAAGATAATCTGAAACTCCCAATACTTTACCCGGAGCTTCGCCCATGGCTTCGTGAATAGTGATAAATCCGGGCGCTGCCAAGGTGGTATTCAATTGAACCAAGCTACCGGCTACTTGATCGGACACTATAATACTGCCACCGCCAACATCAACCGGCGCATAAGGCAATGGCTTTGCTGTGACAAAAAACAAAAACGCCCCGATCAGTAAAACGACGACAATAGTTATTAAAAGTCCGCTATATTGTTTCATATTCTAATTTTTGGTTGTGGAGTAATAATCTCGGCTCCGCTTTCTGTTACTACGATTGTGACTTCAAAATGAGCGGCGCCTGATTTGTCTTTTGTAACGACCGTCCACTCGTCATCTGCTGTTTCTATTTCATGAGTTCCAAGTGTAACCATTGGCTCAATTGCCAGACACATCCCTTTTTGAATTTTCACAATCGGAAATGAGTTTGAGCGATAATTCGGAATTTGCGGTTTTTCGTGAACACTATGACCAACGCCGTGACCAACAAGCGCCTGAACAATTCCGTATTTTTTTGTATCAATCGCATCTTCAACGGCTGCGCCAATATCTGAAATTAATCCGCCAACTTTTATTGCCTCAATACCACTATACATTGATTGTCTTGTAACTCTGAGTAAATCCATTCGTTCTTTGGAAATGCTTCCAACTGGCACTGTAACTGCCATGTCTGTAAACATTCCATCAAGCACACAGCCGATATCAAGACCAACAATATCCCCTTCTTTAAGCTCAATATTGCGCGAGCCAACACCATGAACTACTTCTTCGTTTACAGAAACGCAAAGTGTTGCAGGGAATGGCACTCCACCACCGCCTTTATAACCAAGAAATGATGGTTTACCTCCGCCAGCTTCGATTGCTTGCCGAGCAATATCATCTAATTGGCTCATTTTTACACTAGGCGCAACTGCATCAACCACAGCCTGAAGAGCATACGAAAGTAAAGCCCCACTTTTTTTCATCTTTTCAATTTCTTCTTCTGTTTTTATTAGTGACATAGATTATTAGACTATTAGAGTAAATTGGAAATCTATTACCCTACCGATTATTGCGAGGAATGTAATGACGAAGCAATCTATTTAATCACCTCCTCAACCCGTCTCGCAACCTGCTCGACAGTGCCAAGTCCATTTACCGTTTTTAAAACTCCAATACTTTGATATTCATCAATAACTGGGAGTGTTTCGTTTTCGTAAATATCAAGTCGTTGCTTCATAATCTCTGGATCGTCGTCTGGACGCTCTTCGATTTTTGCTCGCTTTAACATGCGGTCCATTGATTCATCACGAGGAACATCTATCACAACAAGGTGTGTTGGTGTCATTCTATCTTTTAGAACATTGAACTGAGCCATGTTGCGCGGATAGCCGTCGATTATGAAACCATCTTTGCAATCTTCTTTTGAGATTCGATTCATGAAAATCTCCAAAGCAGTTTCGTCTGGCGCCAACACGCCTGTGTCCACTGCATTTTTAACAATCGCTCCAAGCGCTGAACCTGCTTCTACCTCCTCTCGCATCATTTGCCCCATAGATAGCGCGGGTATTCTTAGTTTATTTGAAAGGATCATGGCCTGGGTTCCCTTACCACTTCCTTGCGCCCCCAATATGAAAATACGGTATTTTTGCATATTACTGAGTAAATAAATGTTTGATTATTGATTTTCTTGTTTCTCCGGATATCAAACCAGCCTTTTCTAAATGAGCAAGCATTTCGTTTACAGCTAATTCTTCGTAACCGCCTTTGTCGCGACTATGAACCTGGAGAGCATATTCAACCACTGGCCTTTGCCTAGCATCAAGCCCAGAAAGCCCAGAAAGCGCATTTGCCAGCTGATAATCTGAAATCTTTATCTTTGCCATAGGTCTTTAGTTTAGCGTTTTTATGAGGAAAAATCAAGCTGATTGTAGACAATCACAATGGGCTTAAAATACTCTTTAAAACCGGATTGGTCACTTGTGTATATATTTGAGTAGTCCTGATGTTAATGTGACCGAGAAGCACTTGAACATATCTAACATCCACGCCGTTCTCCAAAAGATGGGTAGCAAAGCTGTGTCGCAGTGAATGAAAGCTCGCAGGCTTAATTATTTCCGCATTTTTTAAAGCGTTTTCGAAAATCTTTTGTGCTGTTCTTTTTGTTAATTTGCCACCGCGCTCGCTTGCAAATACATAATCCAATCCTGATTTTCCTGATAAATGAATAGCTAAGTCATCTGATATTCGATCAGAGAGCAGTGATATTCTATCCTTCTGACCTTTAGCTCCACGAATTGATATCACCTTTTCTTGAAAATCTATATCACGAACACGTAAAGATACTGCCTCGCTTACGCGTAGACCAGCTCCGTAAGAAAGAGATACTAGTAATCTGTGCTTTATATTCGAGATATTTTCTAGCAACTTTTTTATTTCTAAACGGCTCAACACAACAGGTAACTTTTTCGGTCTTTTTGCTAGCGGAATTTGCAATTTTATTGATATTCTTAAAACATTGGAAAAATAAAATTTTATAACCTGTAAATATATATTTGTTGTTGAGGCAGAAAAGCCGGCGTCTTGAAGACCAATGATAAAATTTTTAATATGATCCTGATCGGGATAACGAATATCTGAGCATGTACGCAAATATTTTTCCAGACAGGATAAATATGATTTTCTCGTAGAATAACTAAAATTTTTCAATTTTATTAATTTTTCCGTTGCCTTCAAGGCACATGCAACATTGTATTCCTTCATAAATAGATTTTGTGAATAAAAATAACTCCTAAATCTCTAAATGAGACTGGGAGTTTATTACTATATTTTACCCAACCTACATGTCTTGTCAAGGTCACATATCACTACCATTTTGTCTGTTTATACGAAATGCTTTCACATAGAAACGAGTTATACGCAATTCAAAAAATATTTTTCTTGAGGTAAAATGAAGATAGGCTTTCAAAATATTGATAAATTTGATTTTTTATTTATTATAGAGGGGGATAATAATGTGTTTTCTCCACTTCGTTCCGAAAACGAATTTATATAGAAAACATTTTAAATACATTAATATATTCATACTCATATGCAACCAAGATTAAAACGCTACAAACAATTCATTGAAAAAGAATTTATTTCAGGATTAACAAGAAATAAAGAATATTCTTTGAATCTTAAAAAAGAATTGGAGGACAAAATTAGAAACAACCAATTCTCAAAAATTCTTTTTACGGGAATGGGCTGTTCTGCTATCGTTTCTGACATAATCAAAGGATTTTTTGCAGACCAAAAAATTCCCATTCATGTTGAAGTTATAAATGATTATGAAATTGATTTTTTGGTGAATAAAGAAATTTTACAAGACAGAAAAACATTAGTCATAATCAGTTCATATAGCGGATTTTCCCAAGAGCCAATAAACGCATATGAAAAAATCAAAGAATATACAAAAGACATTCTTTTTCTTACTTCTGGTGGAAAATTAGAACAAATCGCCAAAAAAGAAAATGTTTCTTTAATTTATTGGAAAATTGTTAATCCTGATAGAGAATATCCCCTATTTTATGCTACCCAATATTTCAGCATATTATTGGATGTATTTTTTAAATTAGGGATGATTAAATCCAATTATGAATCCGCATTGAAAAAATCTGCCGAAGCGATTAAAAAAGAATTTACTGAAAATAAGATTAAACAAGCTGAAGAAGTCGCAAAAAACCTACAAGACAAAGATATAATTTTATTGGCTTCTCCAAAATGGCATTTAACCCTGCTTAAATTAGTGAAAATGCAAATTAACGAAATGGCTATGGCTCCAGCTCATAGAAATTTTATTCATGAATTTGGACATAGCGAAATCGCTGTATTTACAGACCCCAAATCAAAACAATCACTTTTGATTTTCAGAGATAAAAACGAAGATAATTGCACAAAAAATAAAATTGATAATCTTATTAAAATTTTAACTGAAAAAGTCCCACAAAATAAAAACATAATTATTCAAGAAATAAACATAAATCAAAAAGACTTTTTCCAGCAATTTTTTTCAACATTATGGTTTGTTCAATATATAAGCTACTTTTTGGGCGTTTATTACGATTACAAATCAAGAGAACTTATTTCAACCGCTGCCCAAAATCCTTGGTATAATATGAAAACCATAATAAAAGAATTGGGTTCAAAATCTAAAGAGTATTATGATGATAGATCTTAACTACGGAGAAAATTACAGAGAAGAAATTTTATTAAAACACCAAATTGAAGAAAAAATTTCTTCATCTTTAGGTATAGCCAAAAATCAGGTTATGCTTAATTATGGTTCAAATAGTAATTTGATTTTGTTTTTCTCTGCATATTCTGTAAAATTTCTAAACGAGAAAAAAAGAAAATTAAAAATTCTTTTGGATTTCCCAAATTACTTTTTCACAATAACCCAATTAAAAGAATGGTTTATTGAAGCAAATTTTGTCAAAAGAGATGAGGAAATGAATTTTCCTTTTGAAAATTTTATTAAAAAAATCAGAGAATTCAAGCCAGATGTAATTCTTTTGACAACACCCAACAATCCAACTGGAAAACCAATCAAAAACGAGGAAATAATCAAAATTATAAATTCTGCTTCAAAAGACACAATAATTTTAATAGACAGAAGTTGTGTAAATGTTCTGCCCGAAATATCCACAAAAGAATTACTCGCCAAATTTAAAAATAAAAAAATAGTCGTTCTCCATTCTTTCTCTAAAAGCCATTCATTGTCTGATGAAAGACTGGGTTATCTGACAACAAATAGCATAGAAATAACAGAATTTTTGTATAATAAAAGAGATTTAAACCATAATATAAACGCAGTTAAAAAACTCATAAAAATTTTAGATGATGAAAAAATCTTGAAACAAAAGAGAGAAACAATACAAAAGTGTAATTCCATATTAAAAGAATATTTTGAAAAGAAAAATTCAAAATACTTTGAATCTTATTCTAACTTTGCCCTAATTCAATTACCTTTAAATTTAACCTCTGAATTTGTTGAAGAATCATTGAGTAAGAAAGATATTTTAGTTATGCGCGGACATAAAATTGGGTTGGGAAACAGATATATTCGATTGCATATGAGTGGAATTTCTGAAATAAAGAAATTTATTCAAGAATTTGAAAAGATTGAAAAATGAAATTCACCCCTAACCCCTCTTTCATTTTTCAAATAGGAAAAAATCAAATTTATCTTTAATGAGGAAAGCCTATCTGTTAATCTAATGACGAAAAATATTTTTTGAACTCACTCCGCTTCGCTCCGTGCCACGCTGCGCTCTCCTTCCTACGGTCGTCGGGGCGTATAACAAGGGATATACGGTTCGGGGCTCAGCTCGCCCCCTCACCCAAATTTTTCTCCCTTCGGTCGAAAAACTTCGTATATCCCTAATGTTATATGAAATCGCGATTTTTTTCTTACCGATGAAAAAACCTATTTATAGATCAAAACTAAGACTTTTCGCTGGCATAATGTACTTTACTTTAAGAAGGTATCTTTATTGGTATTTTTCAAGGATTAATTTTGCGAAAAATTTTGAAAGCCATTTGCCAATTGAAATTTTTGCTCACAAGACCTTGTTACGAAGGAAATTGAAAGATGTTGATATGTGGATGCAGGAAAACAAAATCGCAAATCTGAAAATTGCCATAAAAAAGCTTGATGGACTAGTTGTTAGACCAGGACAAACATTTTCCTATTGGCGACAAATCGGCAAACCAACAAGAAAGAAAGGTTATCTTGAAGGCATGGTGTTACACAATGGAACTGTTATCGCGGGTGTTGGTGGTGGATTATGTCAATTATCAAATTTACTTTACTGGATTACGCTCCACACGCCATTAACCGTTATTGAACGCTGGCGACATGGCTATGATGTTTTTCCAGATGTAAAAAGAGATCAACCCTTCGGCAGTGGAGCGACCTGTGCTTATCCAAACATTGATTTGCAAATTAAAAACAACACATCGCAAAAATTTCAATTAGCGCTTGAAGTGACAGGTGAATATTTAATTGGCAAATGGCTTTCTGACAAACCGATACATTTTAAGTATAAAATCTTTGATAAAGATCATGAGTTTAAAAGCGAGTGGTTCGGTGGATATTCAAGAAATAACAAAATTTTTCGCAAAGTAATTGATAAAAATACCAATAATGAAGTTAGCGAGGAATTTATCACAGAGAATCACGCAATGATGATGTACAACCCTTTGCTTGAATACAAAGAAGAAAAAAATCGCGACATCATATAACACAGAATATGCGGTTTCGCTTCGCTCCACCCATATTTGCCAGCGGTCGCCCTTCGGGCATATTATACCGCTGTCAAACATCGCATATTCTGGAACGTTATATGAAATATACTTTTTCTTTTCGGGCTGTCGCCCGCGCTTCACCAAAATAAATGAAATTTGATTTTATTTTTAATAGAGGGGAAAATAAGGAAAATAATTTATTATAAAGTAACTAACCAAATTCTATGAGTAATCCAGAAATGGGTGGCTACGAGCCTTCCGTAGAAAAACCAAAATCACCCGAATTAACACGCGAGAGACTTGCTGATATGCAAACACTTGAGGTGGAAATTACGGGGAATTTCGATTCTGTTCTCCAATCAGTGAAAGAATCCACAGGCGCGGATCTCCAACCCCGACCAGACGGATTCCACCTTACAATAATCGGACCAACCGAAAGCAAAATTTTGAGCACGCTCGATGAGGCAACGCTTGCCGAACTTCAACAAATTAACAAGCAAATCCAGCATGGTGAGGGTATCATTGTAAAAGGAATGGGTTTTATTGATGGTGCCTCATCTCGATATCAAATGCGCGAAGTTGATAAAGTTAAAAAAACAGCTTTCGTCGCTCTGGATATTCCAGCACTGCAAGCATTCCGACAAAAAGTCGGATTACCTCCAAAGGATTTCCATGTTACGCTTGGTTTTGAAGGTGGGGACATACATATGCAAGTGTTGGGACAGGAACCGGTCAAACCCGGAAGCCCTAAGATGAAAGATATAACTGGACCAATACCAAAGCAGGCTGATCCTAAATTTAGTGGAGTGGACTTGCCAGAAATAAGCTATGGCGGATTAGACGGACAGATGAAACAAAGAAAATAATTTATTAATTCGTTCTGTCCGACGTCAAATGCGACATGGGCTCTATGTAGTAGATTGTTTAGCAAATTCTTTTGGCGTCATCATGTTTAGTGAAATATGAGGCCTTTTGTTGTGGTAATAATCTAGGAATTCATTAG
>Ga0210037_1000672_pt1 | contig 23887 bp, 31 predicted proteins | sample CryGey08umfilter_3_FD_185451 | JGI IMG/M metagenome (GOLD analysis project Ga0210037, IMG submission 185451) | Groundwater microbial communities from aquifer in Utah, USA - Crystal Geyser 4/9/14 0.8 um filter (SPAdes) (version 3) | ecosystem: Environmental > Aquatic > Deep subsurface >...
GGTTCGGGTGCGCTTGTATAGAGTGCGTACCCAGTGAAGGCAGGGAGGTCTTGCAGTCACTTCAAACTTTTAATCAAGGACAAATCATGAAAAAAATCGTTCTCTCTATTGCAGCCGTTATGGCCGCTTCAGCATTCGCTCCTGAAGCGTCTGCTGTTCCTGCTTTTGCACGTCAAACTGGCATGGCCTGTTCTGCATGTCACTTCCAGTCTTTCCCCGCACTGACCGGCTTCGGTAAGGCATTTAAGACTGCTGGTTACACCATGATGGGCGCGCAAGAAAAAATTGAAGGCGAACACGGCCTGTCTATTCCTGCAACCCTGAACCTGGGCATGTACATGCAGGCACGTTACCAGAAAACCAATGGTCCTCGTGGTGGTACTTTAGCTATTCCAGCTTTGAGTTCAAACGACGGTCGTATTGACCTGCCTGACGAATTCTCACTGTTCATTGGCGGTCGCGTTTCTGAAAACATCGGTACTTTGACGGAGTTTTCAATAGGGGGAGCTACCTTGGCGGGTTTCAAATTGCCCGTGATGTTTGATGTGGGTTCCGTAAAACTGGGCGTAGTTCCCTTCACCGTTGGTGGCTTAGGTCCTCAATACGGTTTTGACTTGTTTGCTACGGGTGCTACCGCCAACGGGCGTGTCGTCGAAAACGGTGTGGGCTATTCCGCCAACATGTATATGGGTGGTAACAGCGATGCTTCTGGTGCCGCAATCGTGGTTGCCAACGAAACCTTCCATGTGTCCGTAGCCCCTTGGGCACAAGGCTTTGCGGTGACCGCCGGTGGTGTGGCAACTGCAACCAAACTGGGCGGTACCTACATCCGTGCGGCCTACACGCCTACTGTTGCTGACTGGGATCTGGGTGTCGGTATCCAGAACTACAGTGGCGATTCTTTGCGTGGCGTATCAATGAATGATGTTGCTGTTGTTAAAGCTAGTCCTGGTGTTGCTGCTGCTCCTGCTATTGCTGGTGGGCTTGCTGCTACTAATAACAGAGATAGCATGACCGTTATTGACTTCCAAGGCCAAGGCGAAGTTGCTGCAATGCCGGTCGGTATCTACGGTAGCTACGGTTGGGCAAGCGCACCTGGAGTGGGTCAAACAAACAGCTACAACGCAGGTGTGGAGCGTAGATCTTACTTCGGTTTGTTGGGTGATTTGGGCGTAATCCCTAACACCTTGAACGTGCAGTTCGGTTTTGCACGTGCTAAAACAGGTGTGGTAGTGGGTGAATCGGATAACTCCTACACTCTGGGTCTGCGTTACAAGCTGGCTCAAAACGTGAAGGCCGGCTTGGCTTACACCAAGTTCTCTGGTGCAGCCTCTAATGTGGGTGGTACTCGCAATACTGCAAACGCTGGCGATTCAACGTTGAACCTGATTTTCTCTGTCGGTTACTAATCGGCTGAAAGATCAGCTCGCGTAGGATGTACCCGTAAAGGGCAGGCAGAGATTGCAAGGGGCTTAAACCCCAACAACACTCGCTCGGTAGCGCAGCTTCATTGCGCTACTCATCCGACACAAGCAGTTGCAATATCAACAAGGGAGACTTCGGTCTCCCTTGTTTTTTGTGCTTGCATTTAATTGCACTGTCAGCAAAAATGGCGGGGTAATTTTTAGAGGAGGGGGCCAAGATGGCAAGCATTACTTTTGATACGTTGCGATTCGCTAACCGCCTGAAGGCGGCCGGGGTTTCGCAGCAACACGCCGAAGCCGAGGCATAAGCCTTGTCAGAGGTCTTGGAGAGCAACGTCAAAGATTTAGCGAGCAAACAGGATATTGAAGTGTTGCGAGCCGAGATGCGCACGGAAATGGCGGAAACAAAAGCAGACTTAATTCGTTGGGTGGTAGGCGTGGGGGTGCTGCAAACCGCAATGATAGCGGCTTTGTTGATCAAGCTCGCACCGGGTTAAGATTTTGTGGGGTCAGATTTTGCGTGGGGTCAGGCCTTTACTTTATAGTTTTGACGCATTTCATCGTTCATGCGCGGAGCAGGCGATAGCAAATCAACAGGGGAGCTGTGAGCTTCCTTATTTTTTGCTTTGAAAACAGGAAGTTTGCTACACTGTGCGCCAGTCAAAGTAGAGGAGAAAAATATGAGAGCCGTTACGTTCGATACTTTGAAGTTTGTAAAAACTTTAGAGGCGGGTGGTCTTAATGAAGCACAAGCCGAATCCATAGCAACTGCTTATCGTGATGCTTCGGTAGATCAGGAGTTAGTGACGAAGAAGGATTTGCAATTGGAATTGGTGCCGATTAACTCAGAGTTGCATATGATGAAATGGATGATGGGTTTGATCTTGGGCGGGGTTGTTGCATTGGTTATGAAGTCATTTTTCTGATGGCGATTCACACGGGGGCATCACACGGGGTCAGGCCTTTACTTTATAGTTTTGACGCATTTCATCGTTCATGCGCGGAGCAGGTGATAGCGAATCAACAGGGGAGCTTCTGGCTTCCTTGTTTTTTTGCTTTTGAAACAGGAAGTTTGCTACACTTCGCGGCATTGGAAAAAAGGGAGCAAATCATGAGTACAATTACATTCGATACTCTGAAATATGCGACACGCTTAAAGCGCGCTGGAATGGATGAAAGAATCGCCGAGGAAGAGGCGAATGCGCTATCTGAGATATTGGAGAGTGGCTCGACCGATCTGGCCGCCAAGGGCGATTTGAATGTATTGCGCGCAGAAATGAAGCAAGAATTTGCCGAGGTTCGCAAAGAGGTTGCAGAAACAAAAACTGAACTTGTGCGTTGGGTTGTTGCCGTCGGCGTATTGCAAACCGCGCTGATTACAGCGTTGGTACTCAAGTTGGTGGGGCATTAACACACACGGGGGCAGGCCTTTACTTTATAGTTTTGACGCATTTCATCGTTCATGCGCGGAGCAGGCGATAGCGAATCAAGATAGCGAATCAACAGGGGAGACTGATGAAACTACTCAATGATGGCTAAGGGCTAAAGCCTAAGCCATCATTGATAGCCATAGCACTAAGCGCGGTGATACATGCGCAAAGTGGCTGGTTATTCGGTCTTCCTTGTTTTGAGTCCAAAAAAGGGGTAATCACCCAATCTTCCCTATTTTTTATGCTTCTGCATTTGTTTTTGCTACAATCCAAACAGTTAATAGAGGAGGGCTGATCATGAGTGCCGTTACGTTCGATACATTGAAATTTGTTGAAACACTCAAAAGAAGTGGTTTCGATGAAGAAAAGGCAAAGGGTATTGCGATCGCGTATCAAGAAGCCTCTGACGATAAGGAGCTGGTTACCAAGCAAGAACTGCAAATTCAACTCACCGAGATGAAGTTCGACATGCTCAAGTGGATTATCGGCTTGGCTCTGGCGCAGTTTTCTGTGCTGATTGGGATACTGCTAAAAATTAATTAACCCGTGTAGGTGTAACACACACGGGGTCACACACACGGGGTCAGGCCTTTACTTTATAGTTTTGACGCATTTCATCGTTCGTGCGCGGAGCAGGCGATAGCGAATCAATAGGGGAGCTGTGAGCTTCCTTATTTTTTGCTTTGAAAACAGGAAGTTTGCTACACTGCGCTGCGCGATTTATGTGAGGTGGGTTATGCCAACAATCAGTATGTTTTACGGGATACTTATCCTGATGTATTTTTACGATAACAAAAAACACGCACGCCCTCATATTCACGCTGAATATGCCGAGTTTGAGGCATCAATTGCAATTGATGATGGTGCAGTGTTGAGTGGTAGCTTGCCTGCTGCCAAGATGAAATTGGTGCAGGCGTGGATTGAAATTCACAAAGAAAGTTTGATGGTGGACTGGAAGTTGGCTGTTGCAGGTGATCCTGTTTTCAAAATTGATCCGTTGAAGTAAGCGAGTGTTAATAATGGATAAGATTATTAGCGCCATTCCACTGGATGATTTTAAAGTGGATATTTTAACCCGTAGCGGAGTTTGCGGAATTTTTGATGTAAAGCCGTATTTGGTAGGGAGTGCATTTAAAGAGTTGCTGAATGAATCCTATTTTCGCCTGGTTTGTCCTGCGCATCATGGTATTGCCTGGCCGAATGAGCAGGATTTCAGCTCAGATACCATTGTGTGGGATATACAAAATTCGCAGCTCGAAGGAGAGGCAAAGCCCCCGCATTGAATGACCTGTGGTAATCTTGCGCACCTGTTTTAATTCGTGTTTATCGTTATGTCTTCTGTTTTTTCGTTGGTCAATACGCTGATTCGTCCCGAAATTCTCGCGCTTTCCGCCTATCATGTGCCGGATAGCAGCGGGTTTATCAAGCTGGACGCGATGGAAAACCCTTATTCGTTGCCGCAATTTTTGCGCGACGAGATTGCCTGCGTGGTTGCCGATGCGCCGATCAATCTGTATCCCGACCCCAATCCCGCCGCACTCAAGGAAAAAATCCGTCACTTGCTCAATCTGCCGGAAGGCATGGGCGTGTTGCTGGGCAACGGTTCGGACGAGCTGATCCAGTTGCTGGCGCTGGCGGTGAACAAGCCTGGTGCTGCCTTGCTTTCGGTCGAGCCTTCGTTTGTCATGTACAAGATGATCGCAACCTTTATCGGGATGCGCTATGTGGGCGTGCCGCTGGCGCAAGATTACACGCTGGATTTGGCGGCTACGCTGGCCGCCATTGAGCGAGAACAGCCTGCGCTGGTGTTCCTGGCTTATCCGAACAACCCGACTGGCAACCGCTTCGACCCTGAGGCGGTGCGGCAGATTATCCGTGCCGCGCAAGGTCTGGTGGTGGTGGACGAGGCTTATTATGCGTTTGCCTCGGACAGCTTCGTGCCACATCTGGCGGATTACCCCAATTTGCTGGTGATGCGCACCTTTTCCAAGCTGGGCATGGCGGGGCTGCGCTGCGGTTTTCTGGCGGGCAGCCATGTCTGGCTGGTACAGCTGGACAAGCTGCGTTTGCCGTATAATGTCGGCGTTTTGCCGCAACTCGTGACCGCAAAATTGCTGGAACATCACGAGGTGTTACTGACTCAGGCGGCGCAAATCAAACGGGATCGCGTCGCGCTGTATCAGCGCTTGATTGAAATCGCCGGTGTAACCGTCTATCCCTCGGAAGCGAATTTTTTGTTGTTTAAGGTGGTGCGGGCAACGGACGTGTTTAACGGCTTGAAGCAACGCGGTGTGTTGATCAAAAATCTGCACGGCAGTCATCCGATGTTGACCGATTGCTTGCGTGTCACCGTCGGTACGCCGGAGCAGAATCAGGCATTTGTCGTGGCATTGCAAGAGAGTCTTTCGTAGGTCGGGTTTTAACCCGACGAATCAGGTGCCGGGTTAAACCCCGATCTACAACATGGAACGAAATAATGCGTAATGCGAAAGTAATCCGCAACACCCTGGAAACGCAGATCAGTGTTGAACTGAATCTGGACGGCAGGGGTAAGGCTGAACTGGATACCGGTCTGCCGTTTCTGGAACATATGCTCGATCAAGTCGCGCGGCATGGCTTGCTGGACATGGGCATCGTGGCTCGTGGCGATTTGCACATTGATGCGCATCACACGGTCGAGGACATCGGCATCACGCTGGGTCAGGCATTCGCCAAAGCCGTCGGCGACAAGCAGGGCTTGACCCGCTACGGTCACGCCTACGTTCCGCTGGATGAGGCGCTGTCGCGCGTGGTGCTGGATTTGTCGGGTCGTCCCGGGCTGGTATTTAACTGCGAGTTCAGCCGCGCCAGCATCGGTGAATTTGACGTGGATTTGTTTCATGAATTTTTCCAGGGCTTCGTCAATCACGCGCAGGTCACGCTGCATATTGATAATCTCGCCGGCGATAATGCGCACCATCAGGCCGAGACAATTTTCAAGGCATTTGGTCGCGCGCTGCGCATGGCGCTTGAGCTTGACCCGCGCATGGCGGGGATGATGCCTTCTACCAAGGGTTGTCTATAAATGGTGGATGTTGCGATCGTTGATTACGGCATGGGCAACCTGCGTTCGGTCGAACAGGCGATACGCCATGTCGCGCCGGACGTGGTGACAGTGGTCACGGACAACGCAAACGTCATCGCTCAAGCAGGTCGCGTGGTGTTCCCGGGGCAGGGCGCGATGCCCGACTGTATGCGCGAACTGGACGCGCGGGGATTGCGCGGCGCGGTGGTTGAAGCGGCGCACAGCAAGCCTTTTTTGGGTATCTGCATCGGCCTGCAAATGCTGTTTGAACATAGCGCCGAAGGCGATGTGCCGGGTCTGGGTATCTTGCGCGGCGAGGTATTGCGCTTCGCCAGCAACTTGCGCGATGAAAAAGGCGGCAAGCTCAAAGTGCCGCATATGGGCTGGAATCGGGTGCATCACGGCGAGCATGTCTTGTGGGACGGCATCGAGCAGGATGCGCGCTTTTACTATGTTCACAGCTATTATGTGCAGCCGCAGGATGCGTCTTTAGTGCAGGCGACCAGCGATTATCCGCACCCCTTTGTCTGTGCCGTGGCACGGGAAAATCTTTTCGCGGTGCAGTTCCACCCGGAAAAAAGCCAGGCAGCGGGGCTGAAACTGCTGCAAAACTTCGTTCGATGGAATCCTTAATTATTTAACGTAATGTCATGCTTATTATTCCTGCTATTGATTTAAAAGACGGTGAATGTGTGCGCCTCAAGCAAGGCTTGATGGAAGAGTCCACGGTGTTTTCAGATAATCCCGCCGCGATGGCGCAGCATTGGCTGGAACAGGGGGCGCGTCGCCTGCATCTGGTTGATTTGAATGGTGCTTTTGCCGGTAAACCGAAAAATGCCGAAGCCGTGCGCAGCATCATCGAAGCGGTTGGCAACGACGTGCCGGTGCAACTGGGAGGCGGTATCCGCGATCTCGAAACCATCGAACGCTATCTCGATCTCGGCGTGACTTACATCATCATCGGCACGGCGGCCGTCAAAGTGCCGGGCTTTTTGCATGAAGCCTGTGACGCTTTTCCGGGGCATATCATGGTGGGGCTGGATGCCAAGGGCGGCAATGTCGCGGTCAATGGCTGGTCAAAACTGACTGGCCACGACGCGGGCGATCTGGCCAAACGTTTTGAAGGCTATGGCGTGGAAGCGATTATTTATACCGACATCGGCCGCGACGGCATGTTGTCCGGCGTGAACATCCCGGCCACGGTGGCGCTGGCCAAACCGTTACATGTGCCGGTGATCGCCAGCGGTGGCGTGACCAATCTGGACGATGTGCGCGCCTTGTGTGCGGTGTATCAGGAAGGCATCACCGGGGTGATTACCGGGCGGGCGATTTACGAGGGTTCGCTGGACTTGCGCGCCGCGCAGGCATTGGCGGACGAGCTGACCCCCATCAAACTTTCCACTAAATCCTGATGCTCGCCAAGCGCATCATTCCCTGTCTGGACGTGACTCGCGGGCGCGTCGTCAAAGGTGTTAGCTTCGTCGAGTTGCGCGATGCCGGTGATCCGGTGGAAATCGCGCGCCGTTACGATGAGCAGGGCGCGGACGAGCTGACCTTTCTGGACATTACTGCCAGTTCGGACGACCGGGGCATTATCTTCAAAATCATCGAGCAAGTCGCCTCAAAGGTATTCATTCCGCTGACGGTCGGCGGCGGGGTGCGCGAGGTGGGCGACGTGCGTCGCCTGCTCAACGCGGGCGCGGACAAGGTAAGCATCAATACCTCTGCGGTGCTCAATCCGCAACTGGTCGCGGATGCGGCGGGGCGTTACGGCTCGCAGTGCATCGTGGTGGCGATAGATGCCAAGCAGGTGGCCCCTGATCGCTGGGAAGTGTTCACGCACGGTGGACGCCGTGCCACGGGTCTTGACGTGGTGGCGTGGGCGAAGCAGATGCAGGCATTGGGCGCGGGTGAAATCCTGTTGACCAGCATGGATCGGGATGGACAGAAAAGCGGCTTCGATCTTCCGCTTACGCGCGCCGTGACGGATGCGCTGGAAGTGCCGGTCATCGCCAGCGGTGGCGTGGGCAATCTGCAACATCTGGCGGACGGCGTGACACAGGGCGGCGCGGATGCCGTGCTGGCGGCGAGCATCTTTCATTTTGGCGAATACACCGTGCAGCAGGCCAAACAATATATGCAATCCCAGGGTATTGAGGTGAGGTTATGAGTGAGGCTTGGCTGAACAAGGTGAATTGGTCGGATGACGGGCTGGTGCCGGCGATCGCGCAGGATGCCGTGACTGGGCGCGTGTTGATGATGGCGTGGATGGATCGCGAAGCCTTGATGCTAACCTGGCAAAAAGGCGAAGCGGTGTATTGGTCGCGTTCCCGCCGCAAACTTTGGCACAAGGGTGAAGAGTCCGGCCATATTCAGATGGTCAGGGAAATCCGCCTGGATTGCGATGGGGATGTGATTCTGTTGCAGATCGAACAGCAAGGCGGCATCGCTTGTCATACCGGGCGGCAAAGCTGCTTTTTCAGAGTGCTGGGACAGCAAGGCTGGCAGGAAGTGGACGCAGTGCTCAAGTCACCTGACGAGATTTATAAATAAGTGGTGAGTGGTGAGTGGTGAGTGGTGAGTGGTGAGTGGTGAGTGGTGAGTGAACTTTTTAGGATGAGTATGACGGTATTACAAAATTTGATGCAGACTATCGAGGCGCGCAAACTGGCTTCCTCCGAGACTTCCTACGTCGCCAGGCTGTTTGGCAAAGGCGAAGACGCGATTTTGAAAAAGATCGGCGAGGAAGCGACCGAGGTGATCCTCGCCAGCAAGGAAGGCGACAAGACACACATCGTGTATGAAACGGCGGACTTGTGGTTTCATTGCATGGTGATGTTGGCGCATCACGGTCTTGGCGCGCAGGATGTTCTCGATGAGCTGGCGCGCCGTGAGGGCTTGTCGGGAATTGTAGAAAAAAATAGCAGAATCAAGGAGTAAGCATGTCAGGTTGCCTATTTTGCAGGATAGTGCGCGGCGAAATACCGGCGCGCAAGGTGTACGAAGACGATGAGTTTTTTGCGTTCCACGACATCAATCCGGTCGCGCCCGTACACTTCATGATTATCCCTAAACTGCATTTGGCTTCGCTGGCCGAGGCAGATGAGGGACACGCTGCGTTGTTTGGCAGGATGATGTTGCTGGTGCCCAAACTGGCCAGAGCAGAGGGGCTGGATACCGGCTTTCGCACGGTGATTAACACCGGTAAAGGTGGCGGACAAGAAGTTTTTCATTTGCATGTTCATGTTATCGGTGGTGGCAATATCCCACCTATGGTCAAACGTAACTAGGTTTAAGGAGAAAATCATGGGTTCATTGAGTATTTGGCATTGGTTGATCGTGTTGTTGGTGGTGGTATTGATATTCGGTACCAAGAAACTGAAAAACATCGGCAGCGATTTGGGCGGTGCGGTGAAGGGCTTCAAGGAGGGCATGGCATCCGACACGGACGAACCTGCCAGGCAAATCAAGGAAGAGAGCCAGACCATAGAGGGCGAAGTCAAAAGCAAGACGCACACTAACGCTTAATAAAACCCTTAATAATCAAATATGTTTGACTTCAGTCTGCCCGAGCTGATGGTGGTCATGGTGGTGGCATTGATTGTCATCGGCCCTGAACGTCTGCCAAAAGTGGCGCGCACGCTGGGGCATCTGTACGGGCGCGCGCAACGCTATGTGAACGGTGTCAAGGCAGATATTTCGCGCGACATGGCAATCGAGGAGTACCGCCAGTTGCAGCAAAAGATTCAGGCTGAAGCCAGCGCGCTGGAAAGTTCGGTGCGCGAGGCGGGTCGGTCGGTGGATAGTCAGGTGAATCAACTCAACCGTGCTGTCGCTGATTCATTATCCAAGCCTTTGGATATATTGGAAAAGTCATTGCCAGAAAAACCTGCTGCGGCGGCAACATCAGCGAGAACGCAATCGGCATCGAAGCTGCCTGATGAAGCTGCACGTTTACCGACTGACGAGCGCTGATGAGTACCACGGATAGCTTTATCGCCCATTTGCTCGAACTGCGCACCCGCCTCGTGCATTCGGCTGTAGCCTTGCTGTTGGTGTTTATCTGTCTGTTTCCGTGGGCATCCGATCTCTATGCGCTATTGGCGCAGCCCTTGCTGGCCAAGCTGCCCGCAGGCGGGCAGATGATCGCCACCGATGTCACTACGCCCTTTTTCGTGCCGCTCAAGGTCGCGATGATGGCGGCTTTTTTGATTGCTTTGCCTTACATTCTTTATCAGGCGTGGCGCTTTGTCGCACCTGGCCTGTATGCGCATGAGAAGCGACTGGTCGTACCGCTGATCGTCGCCAGTACGCTGTTGTTTTTTTGCGGCATGGCGTTCGCCTACTTTGTGGTTTTTCCGGTGGTGTTCGGTTTTATTACCGCATCTGCGCCGCTTGGCGTTGCCGTAATGACGGATATTGATAAGTATCTGAGTTTCGTGCTGTCCATGTTCGTCGCCTTCGGCATTACTTTTCAGGTGCCAGTGGTAGTAGTGGTGCTGGTGCGCATGGGGATTGTGTCAGTCGAAAAATTACGCGAAATCCGCCCCTATGTGGTGGTCGGCGCATTCGTGGTTGGCGCGATTTTCACGCCGCCGGACGTGGTGTCTCAAATTATGCTGGCGCTGCCGCTGTGGCTGCTGTACGAGGCAGGCATTATCGTCGGTGCCTGGGTGGGTAAACGCAAACCGGCTGAAACCGATTGATTTATTGGTTTTTTGTCATTCCCGTTTGGCTGCAAGCTCGAAACTTCGCCCCGCTTCGCGGGAATGACTGCAGCCGAGTGTTCCGGGATTTCTGTTGTTTGAGATTACTGTTCTTTGGGTTTCGGGCGTGTGCCTATCTTCGCTTGAAATAATTGCTCGCTGCCGTTGCGCATCAGTTTGAGGGTGGCGACTTTGCCGGGCGGCAGGTTGGTGACGGTATTCAGCATGGCATTCCAGTCATTGATTGGCTGACCGTCTATGGTTAGCAGGATGTCGCCGGGTTGTACGCCGGCCAACTCGGCGGGGCTGTTGCGTATCACTTCGGTAATCAGCACACCCTGTGTATCGTTGAGCTTGAAGGATTCCCGTAGCTCGGGGGTGAGTTCCTGTACGCCCGCACCCAGCCAGCCGCGCGTCACAGAGCCTTTTTTGATGATCTGTTCCATGGTTTTCTTGGCGGTCGTGGCGGGAATGGCGAAACCAATACCTAGCGATCCGCCGTTGGGTGAATAAATTGCGCTATTGATGCCGATCAGATTGCCGTTTACGTCCACCAGTGCCCCGCCCGAATTGCCCGGATTGATGGCGGCATCGGTCTGGATGAAGCTCTCAAAGGTGTTCAGCCCAAGGTGGTCGCGCTTGAGTGCGCTAATGATGCCCATGGTGACTGTTTGGCCGACACCGAAAGGATTGCCGATGGCAAGTACCATGTCGCCGACATGCGACAGTTCGGGGTGGCCAAAGGTGATGGCGGGCAGATTGCCTGCGAGGTCAATTTTGATGACGGCCAGATCGGTTTCCGGGTCGGAACCGATCACATGCGCGCGCGCCTTGCGCCCGTCCGCCAGCGCGACTTCGATTTGATCGGCCGCCTCGACTACATGATGGTTGGTTAAAATAAAACCGTCCGGGCTGACGATTACGCCGGAACCCAGGCTGGAATTGCTTTGCGGTTCGGTCTCACCCAGGTCGCCGAAGAAAAACCGGAAACGCGGATCATCCATGAAAGGGTTGGCGGGCGTTTTGACTACTGTGCTGGTGAATACGTTAACCACGGCGGGCATGGCTTTATTGGCAGCCCTGCTCAAGCCTGAGGTAGGTGCGGAGCTGCTTCCGTCGGGTTGCATGGCACTCTCGTAGAGCGTGACCACGCCAGTGCGGGCAAAATTCGGCAACAACTCGGGTTTGAGCGTGTGGATAACGAAAAGGATCGCGAGGGCGACGGTGACGGTTTGGGTAAATAAAAGCCAATGTTTACGCATGTTATGATGGGTCTTGCCTGCAAGTACAAAGAAAGGATTGCCGATGTTGCTCAATGAACTGTGCGATTATAACGCAAGCCTGTTGCAAACCTTTATGTTCAAGGATTATTGTCCGAATGGTCTACAAATCGAGGGTCGTGCCGAGGTAAAGCGCATCGCTACCGCCGTGACTGCCTCGGAGTGGGTAGTGGATGCGGCAATCTCATGGGGCGCGGATGCCTTGCTGGTGCATCACGGTTATTTCTGGCGTAACGAGGATGCCGCCATCGTTGGTTTCAAGAAGCGCCGCATCGCCCGTCTGTTGAGGGATGATGTGAGTTTGCTGGCTTATCACTTGCCGCTCGATGCGCATGACGAACTGGGAAATAACGCCAGCTTGGGGAGGTTGTTGGGATTGCGACCGATGGGAAAATTCGGTGAGCAGAATATCGCCTGGCTGGGTGAACTGGAGCCGCCACAGACCGTGCGCCAATTCACCCAACTGATAGAGCGAGGCTTGCGGCGTACACCACAAGTCATCGGTGATCCCGACAAAATGGTGAGAAAAGTTGCCTGGTGCAGCGGTGGCGCACAAGGTTATTTCGAGGCGGCGATCGCGCTAGGGGTGGATGCCTATCTCACGGGCGAGATTTCCGAACAAAATTACCATCAGGCGAATGAAAGTGGCGTGGCGTTTATCGCGGCAGGACACCACGCGACCGAACGCCTGGGGATACGGGCGTTGGGCGAACATTTGCAAGAAAGATTCGGCCTCGAACACCGTTTTATTGATCAAAATAACCCGGTTTAACCTCGTTTCGAGCTTCGTATTTCAGAGCATTCCAGTCAGTTTTGGCGCGGAAAAATACATAAAACCATTGGGATTAAATAACCCTAGTGCTATTATGTCTTTCGGTTATTTTTGGCTTACATGCAAAATTGCTTGTCGTTTTTTTTTGGGGTGACGTTCTGCTGCAACGCTTTGCATCGTCGTTTTGTTGGTTCATTTCAAGGAGCTATAGCAATTTGTCACCAGCCTTCAGGCTGGTGGATTTAGGCGGGGAGGGGTTTCATCCCCTCCTCTACGCACCTTTAAACCCCGCCCTTCAGGGGGGGTGGTGCTTGTTCCGGCCTGAAGGCCGGGGTTTCAAACCGATAAGGAATGAGGATGAAAATTGGAATATGGTTGTGCGGTGCGATATTGGCCTCGCTTACGCTCAATGCACTGGCATCTGAGAATAAAGACGTGCCGAATTTGGCGGCAAATCAAGTGTTAGGAATCGGTGAAGTTAGTTTTAAGCGGATGGTGCAGCCGATACTCCACGATTATTGTGTGAATTGCCATGAGCCAGGCGGCAAAGGTTACGAAAAAAGCGGTCTTGATTTAACTTCTTATCAGGGCTTGATGAAGGGTACGGTATTCGGCAAAGTGGTCATTCCCGGCAATAGCGAGTCCAGCACATTTACCAAATTGCTCACGGGTACTAATAACGGACTAAAAATGCCGATGGGCTTGAACGATACTGGCACCCTTGATCGTCAATATATTCTGCTCTTGAAAAAGTGGGTCAAACAAGGTGCAAAAGACAATTAGACAAGTCTGGTGGGGGCTAAGCGAGCATACAATGTGCGGCCAGCCTTAAATTTGTAACTATATGAATATACTCGTTTTATTCTGCTCTGGATAGGCTGACCTGATGTTGCTTGCGCTTGCCTGGTTAAAAATATTGGCTATGTCACTGTTAAATAGTGGTGGTCACGCAAGCCTTATGAATACTAGGCAATGATAGCCACCATAAAAACGTAAGTTATTGATTATTAAAGACAATATAAATTATACATTTAATTTCAACAACTAACGATGACATAGCCAAAATATTGCTTTATGTAAGAGGATAAAGGAAATGACTGATAATGTGGATCACAGTAAACGACGAATGTTAACGATCGCCACGGCGGCGGCGGGTGGTGTGGCAGCGGTGGGGATGGCGATACCTTTTGTGATGAGTTTGAATCCGAGTGAGCGCGCCAAGGCAGCAGGTGCACCGGTCGAAGTGGATATCAGCACCATGGAGCCAGGTGCTATTTTGAGTGTCGAATGGCAGGGCAAGCCGGTATGGGTTGTGCGGCGCACTAAGGAAATGCTCGATTTGCTGGCCAAACACGATGATGATTTGACGGATCCTGCGTCCTTGGTTCAACAGCAGCCGGACTATTGTTCCAATGCGACCCGTTCGATTAAACCCGAGTTTCTGGTGGTTCTCGGTATCTGTACCCATTTGGGATGTTCGCCCTCTTTCCGTCCTGAAGCCGCTCCGGCGGACTTGGGTGCGAACTGGGCGGGGGGCTGGTTCTGTCCATGCCACGGTTCACGCTTCGATCTGGCAGCGCGCGTTTATAAAGGCGTGCCTGCACCGACCAACCTGATTATTCCACCTCACAAATACTTGAGTGATACCCGTCTGCTCATCGGAGATGACGGCAAGGAAGGGGCAAACGCATGAGCCATCTCGCCACCAAACTCATTGCCTGGATTGATGAACGCTTTCCGCTGATTTCAACCTGGAAAGAGCATCTCTCCGAGTATTACGCCCCCAGGAATTTTAATTTCTGGTATTTCTTCGGTGGCCTCGCGCTGCTGGTGCTGGTCATACAGTTTGTCAGCGGCATTTTTCTCACCATGAACTACAAGCCGGATGCGGCTCAGGCGTTTGCCTCGGTCGAGTACATCATGCGCGATGTTCAGGGGGGGTGGGTGTTACGTTATATCCATTCCACCGGCGCTTCGATGTTCTTTGTGGTGATTTACCTGCATATGTTCCGTAGCTTGATGTATGGCTCGTACCGCAAGCCGCGTGAATTGCTGTGGATTATTGGTATGGTCATCTATCTGGCGCTGATGGCTGAAGCCTTTATGGGCTATCTGCTGCCGTGGGGACAGATGTCGTACTGGGGCGCGCAGGTGATTGTTAACCTGTTCTCGTCAGTTCCCTATATCGGTCACGATTTGGCAATTTTGATTCGCGGCGACTATGTTGTATCTGATTCCACGCTGAATCGTTTCTTCGCCTTGCACGTCATCGCTGTTCCGCTGTTATTGATCGGCATTGTATTTCTGCATATCGTGGCCTTGCATGCGGTGGGTTCCAATAACCCGGACGGTATCGAAATCAAGAAACACAAGGATGCGAACGGCCATCCACTGGACGGGATTCCTTTCTTTCCATATATGGTAGTCAAGGATGCGGTGGCGACGGTGGTATTCCTGATTGTGTTCTGCTCGATTATCTTCTTCGCGCCGGAAATCAACGGTTACTTCTTGGAGGCGAATAACTTCGTGCCGGGTAATCCCATGAAGACACCGGAACACATTGCGCCAGTCTGGTATTTCACGCCTTACTACGCAATTCTGCGCGCCATACCGCCGTTGTTCGGTTCGCAGTTCCCCGGTGTGGTGGCGATGGGTGTGGCGACGATGATTTTCTTCGCTTTGCCGTGGCTGGATCGAGGCCGTGTCAAGTCCATCCGCTATCGTGGTCCGATCTACAAAACCTTTCTGGCGGCTTTTGTAGTGAGCTTCATCGGACTGGGCTGGCTGGGTCTGCTGCCTTCCACACCAACCTACACCGTGATCGCGCGCGTCTTGTCGGTGGTTTACTTCGCATTCTTTTTCCTGATGCCGTGGTACACCAAAATAGACAAGTGCAAGCCTGAACCTGATCGTGTGACATCCACATAATTGAAAGAGGTTCGCTAACAGCAATTTGTCACCAGCCTTCAGGCTGGTGGATTTAGGCGGGGAGGGGTTTGCATCCCCTCCCCTACGCACCCTTAAACCCCGCCCTTCAGGGCGAGGTGGTGCTTGTTCCGGCCTAAAGGCCGGGGTTTCAAACCGATAAGGAATGAGAATGAATGCAATCAATAAGTTACGGGTGCTCGTGCTGCTGTGGATAGTCGTGCCGACACTGGCAATCGCCAATACTGAAATTCACCTGGACAAATTTCCAGTCACGCTGGAGAAGGATAATGCCTCCCTGCAGCGCGGCGCGAAATTGTTTACCGATAAATGTCTGGCGTGCCATTCGGCGACCTACATGCGTTACAGTCGTTTACATGATATTGGCATGAATGATGCGCAGGTGAAAAAGGAAATTGCGGTACCGGAAGACGGACAAATTTATTCCAAAATGCAATCTGCGATGGATGCGAACTCAGCCAAGCTGGCCTACGGTGTTGTACCGCCGGATTTGAGCGTAATCGCGCGTGCGCGAGGCGCTGATTGGCTTTATACCTATCTGCGCACTTTTTATGTTGATGCTAGTCGCGCGAGTGGCTGGAATAATACGACGTTCCCTAACGTGGGGATGCCATTTGTCATGTCTGATTTGCAAGGTGAGCAAGTGCTGGAAGTTGAAAAGCATGAAGGCCATGAAGTCAAGAAGCTGGTGATGAAGACACCGGGTTCCATGACTCCGGCTCAGTACGACAGCGCGATGGTAGATTTGACTAACTATTTGGTGTTCATGGGTGATCCCGGCGAAAAAAATCGTCATCAATACGGCTACATTGTGCTGGGATTTTTGTTGCTCCTGTTGGCACTGGTTTACGCGCTGAAACAGGAAATCTGGAAAGATATTAAGTAATTATTTGAATAATAAAGATATTTAAAATATCGCTGTGGGGTGTTTTAATGAGCAGTCTGGCGGCGGAGCTAATTACTCTGCCGCTTTTTTGTGCTTATGAGCTATGTTTTTTGTGCAAATGATCCAGTGAAATAGTTAATGTACGCGGAGCGTTTTTTAAAGAAGTATTGGCTTGTTCGACTAATTTGCCGTTATTTGTCAACAACGTCTTGAAAATGAATTCAATTTCGTCGAGCAATTTTTCAGGATTGCGCGTGTAGCGCAGCAGGAAATCGCTGCGGCGCGGATAAAAGTTAGTCCATTGCCAGGCCAGGAAATTTTCGTTGGCTTTAAATCCGGCATCGGCCAATACTTGTTTGAGTGCGACGACGGCAGGTAGAGAAAGTTGATCCTGTTTGGATGGCGTGTTCCACATCAGACCGAAAAAAATTCGCCACGAGCCACCCAAATATTGTTGTTCCAGCATGGGAAACAGAAACAGGGATTGTGGTTCGGCCATGCGGCATTGCAGCCCCACGAGTACCCCGGCTGCGTTGCGATCTTCTATGGTCTCCGCTATCCATGCACTAGTATGTTGATCGCTAATACGTTGTTGTAGCGATTTCCAGAAACGGCTATTGATTTGCGCGCGAATCTCATCCATCTGCTCGGCAACCGACAAGCCCAAGGGCAAATTTTCTTTTTTGGCAAAAAAATCCAGGACAGCTTGTTCTTCGTTCATGTAGGTGACCTTTTGGGATTGGTATATTAGCAAATTATGTAATAATTTGTTTTGTATGATAATTTTTTCTTAAATAGGCAACAAAATAAAATTCAGTATTGACTTTATATTTGAGACTAGACATTATTCGTCCGTGTAGTTGCTAAGTGTTTTTTCGGATGGAAAAACAGATAATAATTTCAATTGCGACACACCGCATCAAAAAATAATCCGATTTATCTGTTCGTTCATACTGGCCGCAAGCTGGTGTGGGGTCATTTGTTTGCCGGGGGAGCCCTTACGATGCACCGTTTCTTACGTTTATCATTCATGCTGATGGGGTTGTTGGTTGCTAGTGGAAGCTACGCTGCCGATACCCAAAAACCTACCTTAACGACCGAGGACGATTTAGGTCCGCAAGTCACCCAACCTATCGAATTTCCGCATTATCGCCATGCCGGGCTGAAAAATCCTGATGATCCAACCAATAGCGACCCTAGCAAGGGGGGTATGGAGATTGATTGTCAGTATTGTCATACCTATGCACGGCGCAGCGCGGTAGCCGGTATTCCTCCGTTACAAAAATGTATTGGTTGCCACCAGAACATCGAATCTGTGCGCAACAAGCCACGCATCGTAGAGTTGTTCAAGTACTGGGATGCCAAGAAGGCTATCCCCTGGAAGAAAGTTCACGATCTTCCAGACTTCGTTCGTTTTAATCATGAGCGTCATATCAAGCGTTTCGTCGAACAGCAGAACCGTCCTACTCAGGAGGCTTGCGGATATTGTCATGGCGATGTCAAGAGCATGACAGTTGCCCGTCGCAGCAAGTCACTCGCTATGGGATGGTGCGCCAGTTGTCACGAGAAGAATCATCCGGTAACGGCAGAGGGCGGTACGCCGATCGGCAATCAGGCTTACTGGTATAAATTCCAGAAACCGGTTGTGGCTTCATCTGACGGTGTGGTCAAGGCGCAAGGCCCGAATGACTGCTGGCATTGCCACAAGTAAGCTGAAAGGCTTTTGGTCGGATGCCCGGCGGGCATGAGATTCCAAGAAATTACCAGTGAGGTTGTTATGATTGATAGTAGTTCCATAAAACAATTGGCCGGGCACCCGTTTGATCGGCGTGATTTTCTGAAGGTGTTGGGCTGGAGTGGCGCGGCAGTCGCGTTGAGCGGTTGCGGCAACACTTCAATAGAAAATGGAAAAGAGACGGTGGTTTCCTATGTGGAGGCGGCTGACTACGTCATTCCGGGGGTGGCGGTGTATTACAACTCAACCTGCGCGCAGTGCGATGCGGGATGTAATATCAACGGCCGTGTGCGTGAAGGTCGCGTGTTGAAGCTGGAAGGCAATGCCGCTTCCGCCATCAACCGGGGCAAGATGTGTGGGCTGGGGCAGGCAGGGGTGCAACACCACTATAACCCGGATCGTGTGCGTGAACCTTTGTTGCGCAAGGGTGATAAGGGGGAAACAATTTCCTGGGATAAGGCTTATGCGCTGATTGCTGAAAAGCTGAACGGTGTGAGTGGCGAGCAGGTCGCGTTCCTGAGTGGCGCTGTCAGCGGTCATCTTAAAGTATTGCTGGGCAATTACCTGGAGAGTTTGGGCAGCAAAAATCTTTATGTCTATGAAGCGGTTGCGCCAGCAGTGCAACGCGCCGCCAACAAAAAAGCCTATGGCACGGAAATGCCGCGTTTTAACATCAACAAAGCCAAGGTTGTGTTGTCGTTCGGTGCGGATTTTCTGGGTAGCTGGGTTTCTCCGGTACATTTCTCCCAACAATATGCACAGTTCCGCAAGGGCGTGGATGGTCAGCGTGGGGTGCTGGTGCAGGTCGAGTCGAAGATGACTTTGACGGGTGCGAACGCTGACCGTTGGTTAGTGGTTCGTCCCGGCACGGAAGGTATTCTGGCGCTGGGTATCATTAACGCGTTGGGCGCTTCGGGTGTGACATTGTCGGGCGATGTGGCTGCTGCGGTTCAAGGTTATGACAAGGCGCGTGTCAGTAATGACACCGGCGTTTCGGTCGAACATCTGGACAAGTTGGTCGCCTTGCTGAAAGAACGAACCCCTAGCCTGGTGTTGGCGGGCAGTGCTGCCGAAGGTTACGCGCACGGTTCGCAAAATGCTGCGGCTATCAACTTGCTCAATCAGGTGTTGGGTAATGTCGGCAAAACGATCGAAGCCTCCGCTTCAGTACCCTTCCCGCAAATGATACCCGCAAAGGGCAATACCGCTGCACTGAAGACTTTGAATGATGATCTGGCAGCAGGTAAATACAAGGTGTTGTTTACCTATGCAACCAACCCGGTATTCACTGCGCCGGGTTCGATGAAGTTTAAGGCTAATCTGGACAAAGCCGGATTCAAGGTTGCCTTTGCTCATTATCTGGATGAAACGGCGCTAGAGGCTGATTTGGTGTTGCCGCTGGATTCCGCTCTGGAAGACTGGGGTACTCAAGTTCCCGAATACATGGCGGAAGGCGCGCAGATCAATATCCAACAACCGTTGATGGAAAAACTTCATGCCAATACGCAGGGCATGGGTGACATCCTGTTGACCTTGGTCAAACAACGTGAAGCGGATAAATATAAGGACTTCGCGGATTACTACGGTTATCTGCGCGGTTCGCTGTTGACGATCAAGGGTGCGCTGGGGAGTGGTGGAACCGACGATGACACCTTCTGGGATGAAACATTGACCAGCGGGATCATCAAGTTGGCGGGTTCGGCAGAGCAGTTGTCGGGTAATGCGAGTGCGGCGGGGTTGCAGTTGCCCGCAGCAGCGGCAGCGGATGCCCAGTATTCCTTCCATCTGATTCCAAGTGTGACGGCCTATCTGCGTGATGGTCGTCATACTAACCAGCCCTGGTTGCAAGAATCTCCCGATCCACTGACCACTATCGTGTGGGATTCATGGGTGGAGATTCATCCCAAAAAGGCTGCGGAATTGGGCATTGTCGAGGGAGATGTTTTGGAGGTTTCCTCCAGGACGGGATCCATTAGGGCGCAGGCCTACCTGTTCCCCGGTATTCATCCTGACGCTATTTCCATCCCGCTGGGTCGAGGACATGAAGCGTTGGGTCGTTATGCCAAGGGTTACGGTGTAAACCCGTTCCAGATTCTGGATGCGGTGTTCGATCAGGAAACCGGCGAATTGGCGCTGCATGAGACACGCGTCAAAATCAGCAAGGTGGGACAGCGCATCATCGTAGTCAAGGATGAGGGTGCAGCAGGTGGTAAGCCGGAGCAAAGAAGGATCGCTCTGAGCAAATCCACTGACCAAGTTAAGCTTTCAGAGGAGGTCTAAGTTATGTCGGTGAGTAATTTATTAGAGAATTGGTCACAATTCCGCCATTTTCACCCAGTTGATGATAAGCCGCACGATCCCTATAAATGGGCGATGAGCATAGATATTGATGCCTGTTCAGGGTGCAATGCCTGTAGTGTGGCGTGTTATGCAGAAAATAATATTCCGGTAGTGGGTAAGGAAAGATTTCAGCATGGTCAGCAGATGCACTGGATGCGCATTGAGCGTTACTGGCCGGATCATGATTTTGATTTTCCAGAACAGGGCGCGGAATTCCTGCCCATGATGTGTCAGCAATGCGAAGCGGCTCCCTGTGAAACGGTTTGCCCGGTGGGTGCGACCAATCATACGGCTGACGGATTGAATTCACAGATTTACAACCGTTGTATCGGTTCGCGTTATTGTTCGGCAAACTGCCCGTTCAAGGTACGTTATTTCAACTGGTACGATTATCCAACCGACGAAACCGTTTGGCCAGCAGAAATGAATCGCCAGCTAAACCCGGACGTGTCGGTACGCGGCAAGGGCGTGATGGAAAAATGCACCTTCTGTGTGCAACGTTTGCGCGCCGCAGAGGTTACAGCCAAGGGAGAGGGGCGCATCGTACGCGAAGGCGAAGTACAAACGGCTTGTCAGCAGGCCTGCCCGACCAGCGCGATTTCATTCGGTAATCTGGTAGATCCGGAATCAAGAGTCCACAAACAATGGCAGGCTCAGCAAGTCGAGATGAATGTGGATGAACAGGAAAAAGACAAGGAACCCGGCGGCTCTCATTTGCGTGGCTACCGTATTCTGGAAGAATTGCGTCCGTACCCTTCTGTGATGTATCTGGAACGCGTGCGCGAAAGTGCTATTTAGTGCATGAACATGAAACTCGAGTAGCGTTTTGTTTTCCTCCCGCTCTTGTACCTTTTAGGCTTTGCCGGAGCGGATTGATGTAAGAGAAACAGTTATAACGTGTTTCATTATCGGGGGTGGTTTCTTTGCCATGCCCGTTAGATAACAGAAAAACCTTTAAGGAATAACTATGAAAGATATTCGCGAAGACATCGCTTGGGCAAAGATTAACCGGGATGTGTTGGTTAGTCTGGAAAATCCGAGGAAGTTGTATTGGGTCATCGTGTTCGGGGCACTTTCGCTTTTTAGCGTAGGTCTTGGCTGCGAGATTTATCAGTACCAGGTTGGTATGGGGGTCGCTAATCTGAACAACCCGAATGTGTGGGGGCTGTATATCGCCACCTTTATTTTCTGGATTGGGATGAGTCACTCGGGTACGTTATTGTCAGCGATTTTGCACTTGATGCATGCTGACTGGCGTAAGCCTATCTATCGTTTCGCTGAAGCAATGACGACTTTCTCGCTGATGACTGCGGGACTGTTTGTTATGGTGCACATCGGGCGCTTGTGGCAATTCTACTATGCGTTGCCCTATCCAAATGATCGCGGCACATGGCCGAACTTTCAGTCTCCCTTATTGTGGGATGCGATGGCTATTTTTACTTATCTGAGTTCGTCGGTATTGTTTCTGTATGTCGGCATGATTCCAGACTTGGCCATTTGCCGCGATAACCTACACGAAGGCTGGCGCAAAAAACTGTACACATTATTGGCATTGGGTTGGGAAGGTACTGACCGTCAATGGCGCAACTTCCGAGTGACTTATCTGACCATTGCCTGTTTCCTGATTCCATTGGCGGTGTCGGTACACTCTATCGTTGCAAGTGACTTTGCCATGTCACAGCAACCAGGTTGGCACGTTACTTCATTCCCTCCTTATTTCGTAGCGGGTGCGTTGTATTCAGGCTGTGCGGCAATTATCACTCTGTTCATTATCTTGCGTTATGTGTTCAGGTTTGAAGATTACATGACCAAGAGCATCCTGAAAAAGACCGTGCGTCTAACCTTTGCGATCGCGATGGTATGGACTTACCTGAATGCCGTAGAATTCGCTGCCGTTTGGTATGGTCACGACATGGATGCGAAAGCGGTGCTGATTCAAAAAGCAACGGGTCCGTTCGCGCCATTCTGGTGGGGGATGGTGTTCTGCGGTTCGGTCGTACCCCTTATGCTGGCCTTCAAACGCTTCCAAACCAATATCCCGGTATTGTTCGCAGTATCGCTGCTGTTGAATTTGGGGATGTGGCTGGAACGCTGGATGATCGTCGCGCCAACCTTTTCACATGGTTACTATCCATGGGTCTGGGATAACGATCAATGGCCCAGCTTGATTCAGTGGGGTATGGTAATGGGTAGTTTTGGCTGGTTTACTTTGCTGTTTATGGTTTTCTGCAAGGTGTTTCCATCGGTATCCATGTATGAAGTCAAGGAAATGGTCTATCACCGCAGTTTGCATCTGAAAAAGAATGAAACTGCTGGACAAGGAGCGCACTGATATGAGCAAACGTCATTTACTCGCAATGTTCAGCAGTTTTGATGAGGCTGAACTAGTCGTACAGGAACTGCGCAATACCTCTATCAAGGGCTTCGATGTCAATGATGATTTAGTGGTCAAATCACCCATCGAACATCCTGAGGTTGAAGAGTTTCTCGGCGAAAAACCCGTCTATGTGCAATGGTTTACCTTGTTCGGTGCGCTGATGGGTGGTTTGCTGGGATTCTTTCTGATCTCGGGTGCGCAGGCCAATTTTTTTGAACAGTTAAAAGGGGGGAAGCCAATCGTGCCGTTTCCACCCAACTTTGTGTTGACCTATGAGATGTTTATTCTAGGGGGGGTGTATATCTCAGTGCTGGGATTCTTAATCTGCGCGGGTTTGCCGGCAAAGCGCTCACCTTTGTATAGTTCTAGCGTATCGGAAGATAAAATCGCGATTCTGGTAAAATCCGAAGCAGGTGCAACCAGTACGCTGAGGGCTATTTTCACCAAGCATCAAGCATTGGAAATTCAAGAAGAGGCAGGTAAATGAAAAAATTATCTCTGGCAATTGCGCTGCTGATAGCGCCCTCTCTGGCACAAGCGTGGCCATGGTCACAGGACATGGCCAATCAGGTGAGTGTCAAACCACAGGAAAGTCCTGATTCAGCTCATCCCGGCATGACACCCTTTCCAAAGCGTTCTCTGCCTGTAGCGGGTACGACCGTTATCGTCAAAGACGCTGATGCGGCTCGCAAGATGGTCAACCCGATGTTGGCAGATGAAGCGTCGGTTGCTCGCGGGAAACGTTTATATGGTATTTACTGCACCCCTTGTCACGGCAAGAGCGGAACGGGTGATGGCCTGGTGGGTGAAAAATTGGTGATGAAGCCATGGAATCTGACGAATAGCAACGAAATGCATAGTTGGAATCCTGCCGAGTATCCAGATGGTTACATTTTTGGCTATGTCTCATTGGGTGGCGCTGTGATG
>Ga0210037_1000680_pt1 | contig 23632 bp, 22 predicted proteins | sample CryGey08umfilter_3_FD_185451 | JGI IMG/M metagenome (GOLD analysis project Ga0210037, IMG submission 185451) | Groundwater microbial communities from aquifer in Utah, USA - Crystal Geyser 4/9/14 0.8 um filter (SPAdes) (version 3) | ecosystem: Environmental > Aquatic > Deep subsurface >...
TTTAACTAATTTATAAACCCCAAAATTAATAAAATTGATGAAGGGTTTAACAAATAAATTTAACAACTTAGAGGACTATCGCTTTGAGATAAAATTTTGGGAACATTGAGCGATGTGCTATGAAAGAATTGTTAAAAATTTTAAATTTTGACACCCAATTTTTATTTAATATTTATATACCTTTAACTAATTTATAAACCCCAAAATTAATAAAATTGATGAAGGGTTTAACAAATAAATTTAACAACTTAGAGGACTATCGCTTTGAGATAAAATTTTGGGAACATTGAGCGATGTGCTATGAAAGAGTTGTCACATTGTTATTAAGTTTTAGACATTAAAGCAATTCAATTAAGACCGGAAATAATAAATAATCGTCACGATTGCTGTGCAATGTCAGGGTATGAGAACATTTGAAATTTTATTGTGATAGTTTATTATTGAAGGCAAAACAAGCGTATAAGTGTGTTGCTTTGCGACTATAAATCCAGTCGATCCTGCTGGAGAGTATTGCTATTGGAGTCCGATTAAGCCATGCAAGTCAAATGCTACGCAAGTAGTATCGGCGACCAGCTCAGTAAAACATAGATAACCTGCCCATAAATACGGAATAACATCGGAAAACTGATGATAATGCCGCATAGATGTGATGTTCTGGAATGACTCACATTGAAAGCGTAAGCGTTTGTGGATGGATCTATGGCGGATTAGGCAGATGGCGGTGTAACAGACCACCATACCTATGATCCGTACCCGCCATGGGAGTGGAAGCGGGGAGATGGATACTGAGACAAGGATCCAGGCCCCACGGGGCGCAGCAGGCGCGAAACCTTCCCAATGCGCGAAAGCGTGAGGAGGGGACTCCAAGTTCCTCCATTAGGAGGATTTTGTAGTGTGTAAGAAACACTGCGAATAAGGGCCGGGCAATGCCAGTGCCAGCCGCCGCGGTAATACTGGAGGCCCGAGTGATACTCACTATTATTGGGCTTAAAGCGTTCGTAGCCGGTTTCTTAAGTCTTTTGTGAAATCCTGCTGCTTAACAGTAGGACGGGCAAGAGATACTGAGAGGCTAGAGGATGGGAGAGGTTGGAGGTATTTCTGGGGTAGGGGCGAAATCCTATAATCCTAGAAGGACCATCTGGGCGAAGGCGTCCAACTAGAACATGCCTGACGGTGAGGAACGAAAGCTAGGGGAGCAAAACAGATTAGATACCTGTGTAGTCCTAGCCGTAAACTATGTGGACTGTGTATTGCGGGTGCTTAGGGCTCCCGCAGTGCTGAAGGAAAACCGTTAAGTCCACCGTCTGGGGAGTACGGTCGCAAGGCTGAAACTTAAAGGAATTGGCGGAGGAGCACCACAAGGGGTGGAGTCTGCGGTTTAATTGGATACAACGCCAGACAACTCACCAGGGGCGACGGCAGAATGACAGTCAGATTTAAGATCTTGCTTGACGAGCCGAGAGGTAGTGCATGGCCACCGTCAGCTCGTACCGTAAGGCGTACCCTTAAGTGGGTTAACGAGCGAGACCCATACTTTCATTTGCTACCGTCCATCTTTGAACGGGCACTATGAAGGGACCGCTGGCGACGAGTCAGAGGAAGGAATGGGCGATGATAGGTCAGTATGCTCCGAATCCCTTGGGCTACACGTGGACTACAATGATATGAACAATGGGCTGCAACTCCGAAAGGAGGAGCCAATCCCCCAAATCATACCTTAGTTCGGATTGATGGTTGTAACTCACCCTCATGAAGATGAAATCCCTAGTAACCGTAAGTTAACATCTTGCGGTGAATATGTCCCCGCTCCTTGCACACACCGCCCGTCAAGCCAAGCGAGTGGGCGTAATGTGAGGCGCTATCATAAGGTAGTGTCGAACATCATGTTCGCAAGAAGGGCTAAGTCGTAACAAGGTAGCCGTAGGGGAATCTGCGGCTGAATCACCTCCAGTTTAATAAATACAAAAATACTCATTTGTATGCTTGTGCTATTTTCAATAATAAAATATCTGAAATATCAGTCAGGAAAGTAAAACATAAATTTACTCTTACTCATTGGGCTCGTAGCTCAGCGGTAGAGTGCCCGACTTGCACTCGGGAGGCCCCGAGTCCGAATCTCGGCGAGTCCATCGTGATTTTATAAATTTATGTGCTTTTATATGAACTGGCAAAGAAAACTGACTAATTGATTAGTCAGATGAATTTGCTGTTAATATATTTAATTAAAATCTAAATTAATTGGTGTTTGGAGAGGATAAAGGCACTTTTACTTCTGTAAAAGATACGGTTTCTTCCTGTGATCCAAACACGTTTGCACTTTTTGGCAAGTTGCCAGCGATGGCAGGAGATGTAAAATAAGCACTCTCAAAAGTGCAGGCTGTGCAAGGTCGAATAATAGAAATCCTCTGCTAACGGTCGTACTGTGATGTCAACCGGCCGAATGTATCGGTTGGAAATTTTGGAAGTAACCGGTTACAAGCCAATTAATTTATTAGTTGGTAGTTGACGGACCTATAACTTACTAACATATGAAATTTTGAAATGTGGTGAATTCTTTATAAATTCAACATCTATTCATCACGCTGTCTTTCAGAGCTTTAACTTTGTTGAAATTTTTATATTTAAATTATAAATTTTATATTCACATTTTTACATTTTACGTGCAATCCTCAAAATATTATATGTTTGAGGATGAAGGGTTGATAATTAATATGAAACCATACATAAACAACTCGTCATAAGGGGACAATACGCCACACAGTGGATGACTTGGCTTGGGTTGCTGAAGAAGAACGCGGCAAGCTGCGATAATCTCTGGCTAGACGCATGCGGTCATTGAACCAGAGGTTTTCTAATAGCTCCGGAAGGAGCGGGAACACTGTGAAGTGAAACATCTCAGTAACAGTAGGAAAAGAAATCAATAGAGATACTGCTAGTAAGGGCGACTGAAAGCAGCATAAGACAAACCGAACGCTTTTCAGTAATGGAAAGTGAATGTGGTTGAATTCTGTTTTAATCATCCAAAATGAGACAAAGTGCTCTGAAACGAGCCACTATATAGGGTGAAAGTCCCGTAGTCAAAATTTTGAATGCTGATAGAATTCGGGAGTAGTTGGCACCGAAACGTGCTAATGAATACAGGTGCTGTTAGCATCTAATCTTAAATACAAACCAAGACCGATAGAGAAATAGTACCGTGAGGGAAAGTTGAAAAGAACCGTGAAAAGGGGTTAAAAGCGCCTGAAACTGTGTGGTTATAGGGAGATACCGCTACAAACATCTGTGAGAAAGTAATAATTGCAGATTTGGTGGTGGGTATCGGCCGTCCAGAATCATGGGGTGGAGAGCATAATTTTATGGCAAGCCGAAAGGCATAGCGAAAGCGATATTGTGCATCTGGCTTTGCCAGAGAGATATGTGGTGCTAATACGCCATTAGTCATAGGGTTATAACTTGATGCCACACGATCTAATCCGGGGCAGGATGAAGCCCTAGCAATAGGGTGGAGGTCCGAAGAGATTTCGAGCTCAGTTCATTCTCGTGACCCTGGAATAGGAGTGAAATGCTAATCGTGTGTGGGGGTAGCAAGCTCCTCTCGAAATAGACCTTAGTCTATTCTGACTGGAGATTGGTTATTGAGTAGAGCACCAATTGGACATCAGGGAGCGAAAGCTCTTGATGTCTTGTTGAACTCCGAACAAATAACCGTCGTGGAAGGTCGGAAACGGGGCAGGGGGGTAAGCTCCTTGTCCAAAAGGAAAACAATCCAGACTATGGTTAAGGTCCCTAAATTATAACTAAGTGCATCAAACTAGTTACAGATCTAAAACAGCGGGAAGGTAGGCTCAGAAGTAGCCACCCTTTAATAAGTGTGTAACAACTTACCCACAGAGATTTGTGGCTGGGAAAATGGACGGGGCTAAGCTATATACCGAGACCATAGAACATAAAAGTTGGTAGAGAGGCGTTCTGTAAGATAAGAAGCGATCTCATGAGAGATTGTGGATCTTTCAGAAGTGAGAATTCCACTAGCAGTAACAGCAAAGCAAGGTTAGAATCCTTGCCATCGAAGGGGCATGGGTTCCTTGACAATGATCGTCAGTCAAGGGTTAGTCGATCCTAAGGTAATCGTAATTCGTTATACCAAAAGGGAAACAGGTTAATATTCCTGTACCTCACAAGTACATTTTTGGTAACAATAGGTATCTTTCTAACACATACAGATATGTCAGGTAGAACTAAATTCTATCTAAATAGTATAATGCTATGGAGTATCATCACGATGAGAAGTAGCATAAACTGTGAAAGTGCTTGTATTAGCATCTGACTGATTCCGTGTGTCCATGAAAAGGAAGGATGTCGGATCTTGTGTGTTCGTACTTAGAACCGACACTGGTGCCCCTGGGCGAGTAACCCCAGATGTTGTAGGGTAACCCTGGTTAGGGAAATCGGCAAATTAGTCCCTTTGCTTAGGTATAAGGGATGCCTGCTAATGATATAGCAGGTCTCAGTAACAAAGACGGTCCGGCTGTTTAATAAAAACACAGCTCTCCGATAGTCAGAAATGATGTTTATGGAGGGCGATGCCTGCTCAGTGGTGGAATCTTAAACTCCCTTAGGGAGCAAAGGACCGCTAAACAGCGGGGGTAACTATGACCCTCTTAAGGTAGCGTAATACCTCGTCGCTTAATTGGCGGCTTGCACGAAAGACTCAACGAGGCCGTTACTGTCCCAACCAGGGACCTAGTGAAGCTACTAATCCGGTGTACAAGCCGGAGACTCCCAGTGGGGCATGAAGACCCCGTGGAGCTTTACTGTAACCTGTCGTGTGATTATAACAACGATCGCGCAGAGTAAGTGGGAGGCGTCGAAGCCAGACTTTTGGGTCTGGCAGAGCCAAAAGTGAAACACCACTCCTTCATTGTTATATTCATTACCTTACATTTGTAAGGGACACCGATAGGCGGGCAGTTCGCCTGGGGCGGTACACAGTTGAAAGAATATCGACTGTATCCAATGGTAGGCTCATTCGGGACAGAACTCCGAAGTAGACGATAAGTCGAAAAGCCTGCCTAAATGCATTCCGAACAATAAGGAATACATAAACGAAAGTTTGGACTAGCGAACCCTGAAACTTAACTAATATAAGTTCAGGCTGATAGAAAAGCTACCCCGGGGATAACAGGCTTGTCACAGGCAAGAGTACACATCGACCCTGTGGCTTGGTACCTCGCCGTCGGCCCTTTCCATCCTGGGTGTGCAGAAGCACCCAAGGGTTGGGTTGTTCATCCATCAAAGGAGAACGCGAGCTGGGTTTAGAACGTCGCGAGACAGTTTGGCGGTACCTACTGGGAGTGCTGATAATCTGAGGGGAAAGTTCATTTAGTACGAAAGGAACGATGAGCTGTAGCCTCTAGTGTATCAGTTATTCTCAAGAGTAAGCTGAGTAGCCATGCTATGAATGATAAAGGCTGAACGCATCTAAGCCTGAAACATTCCCCAAAAATAGATTGTCTCATTAGGCACCTTTAAAAGAAGGGTTTAATAGGACAGAGGTGTAAGTGTCAAGGTCGCAAGACCGAGACATTCAGCCCACTGTTACTAACGTCCAAGTCCCCTGACGAAAAGTTGTTTATGTATGGTTTATAGTTATGGTTGGTTATGTAGCATATGAAAGTAGGCCACTTTTATTCTTGTGAATTATTAATTAAATTTTGTGGATTAAATAAAAATTTATAATTAAAATTTTAATTAAATTAATGGCCTACTTCTATTTGCTACTCAACCAAAATCGCTGTTAAAAGAACAGGTAACTATTCAGAGGGTATTTTCAAAATGAAATTTTGAAATACTGAAACCCTCGGTTTCAATCTTTAAAAAATCTGTGAGGTTTTTGAAATACTGAAAATCTATAAGATTTTAAATCTTATTTTAAATTTTGTTAGAAATTTTAAATCTCCGAACGGAACGAGGTGACAAAATTTCCTGTGAAAATTTCAAAAATACACTCACTGATGTTCGTTCATTTTTAAACAAGTTTGAAAAATACAAAAAAAATCAAAAAATTTACATGTAATTTTTTGGGTGGCTGAATATTTACCAAAAATTTAAATTAAATTTAATTCTGCACTAAAACCACGCACTAAAACCACGCACTTAACCCCTTTTGCATTGATTCTTCTTTTGCATGTTTTAATTCGTCCATTCCGTTCTTCACCCTTTCCCGCGAAAAGTCATGTTCGTCGCACAAAATTTTAAAAATTTCATCCTGATCATATTTGGTAAATTCAATATAGTATTCATCAGAGACATCCGGATTTGTAAAAATTTTTCTTATTTCATCAATATCAAAGTTAAATTTCTCTGCTGGAAATTTTCCGCTTTTCACCATTTTAAGTGCTGTTTTCGGTCCAATTCCTTTAACTCCGTCATTAAAATCTGTCCCGACCAGAATTCCAATGTCTATCAGTTGCTCCCTGCTAATCCCTAAATTTTTAAGTACATCTGCTAAATTTAGCATCTCTAATTCCTTGTCCTCAGTAAATGTTAAATTTCTGACAACTATGGGAGCACCAAATAGTAATGCATCATAATCCTGCGTTGCGGCAGCATAAGCATCTCCTTTTTTACAGATATGTGCACATAGTGCTTCTCCTTCATTAATCGCCTGAACGCAGGGAATCCCCATCGCAGTCAGTAAATTTTTTGACTCGGCGACCATCTCGATGGTTAGTGTTGATGTTCTTTTTGCAAATTTTCTCGCATCTTCCAGATTGCCTTCCTTTATCGCTTCATTCCATTTATTTTTTGCTGCTTCCTTCACATTGCTTCTTTTCTCTAATGTTTTAAATTTTAACTCAATTGGCTTTCCGTCAAATATATATACCGGTTTTATCCCAAATTTCATCTGCTTTATTGTTCTGTAAAAAAGCCCGGATAAATGTGAAGTTATATTGCCGTGAGAGTCCTTTAAAGATGTCCCATCACTTTGCCTGATGATAGACAGGAACTGATAGATTGCATTAAACGCATCAATTGCTATCACTTTATTCCACAATTCCGAAATTTGTATTATATTTGGTTTAACAATATCTCTTAAATCAACACCCATTTTACGAACAAAATTTATTTTTAAACAGAAAATATTTTATATGTTCAAATATTAATTGAAAAAGTTATAAGTTATTTTAATCAATAAAAATAAGTATAAGAGCGAATATAGAGCGTTGAAAAAGTCCAAAATTTACCTTTAAGCAGTACTCGTGTTAACCTTTAAACTCATATGTTTTTCAACAGCATCAATACAATTAATTACTTTTTTGTTATGTAATTTTTATTACTTATTTACTTTTATTTTTATAAATTTAGATAACTCATCTGAAATTAAAATGAAAACAATCGCAGAAATAAATGAAAAAATAAAGAACGGAGATGTCGTAGTTGTGACTGCAGAAAACATGATTGACATTGTCAAAGAAAATGGCGTTGAGAAGGCAGCCAGAGAAGTAGATGTAGTTACAACAGGAACTATGGGGAAAATGTGCAGTTCGGGCGCATTTTTAAATTTCGGGCACAGCGACCCTCCGATGAAATTATCAAAAAATGTATTTCTTAACGATGTTGATGCTTATGGATATATTGCAGCAGCTGATGTTTATATCGGGGCAGCAGCGTGCTCAAGAAAGAATAAATGTTATGGAGGCGGACATGTAATTGAAGATTTAATAAACAGGAAAGAAATTTATCTGACTGCCGAAGGTGATAAGACCGACTGTTATCCAAAAACAAGTATAGAAACAAAAATAACAATTGATGATTTAAATCAGGCAATATTATGCAATCCGAGAAACGCTTACCAGAATTATAATGTAGCAGTAAATTCATCTGATAAAACATTATACACCTATATGGGAACACTTTTGCCTAATTTCGGAAATGTAACATTTTCCTCGGCAGGGCAGTTAAGTCCTTTAATCAATGACCCATATTTAGAAACAATTGGAATCGGAACGAGAATTTTTTTAGGGGGGGGAACCGGCTATGTGATCGGAGAGGGAACACAGCACAATACCGAAGTTGAGCGAATTAACGATGTTCCGGTAAAACCGGCAGCAACACTGATGGTAAAAGGCGACTTAAAACAAATGAACAGTAAATTTCTAAAGGGATGTTATGTTCATAAATACGGAACAACTCTGTATGTCGGAATCGGAATCCCTATACCTATTCTCAACGAAAGTCTTGCCAGATTTTGCTCTATAAGTGATGCCCAGATTTTTGCAAATGTTATTGACTATGCAGTTCCTCGCAGAAGCAAGCCATTAATAAGAAAAATTTCTTACGCTGAACTGAGAAGCGGAAAGATTACTATAAATGATGAAGAAGTCCCTGTATCATCTTTATCAAGCTACAAAAAGGCAAGTGAAATAGCATCCGAACTTAAAAATTTAATTTTAAGAAAGGACTTTTTGCTGACACAAGCAGTTGCCGAACTCCCGAAAAGTAAATTTAAACCGATGAAAGAAATAACAAAAGAGATTAAAGTTAAGGATGTTATGACAGAGGCGATAGTCGCGGATTTGGATTCAGAAATTTCACATATTTCAAGGATCATGATTGAAAAGAATGTCAATCACATCGCCATATTAAAAAAAGGCCTGCTGGTTGGAATTGTTACATCGTGGGACATTACAAAAGCGTATGGATTAAAAACAGAAAATTTAACAGATATAATGACAACAAATGTTATTGTTGCGAGCCCTGATGAAAATATAGAGGATGTGGCAAAACGGTTAGATGAACATAATATATCTGCACTCCTGGTTGTTGTTGAAAAAAAAGTTGTTGGGATAATAACCGCAGAGAATATTTCAAAACTCGTAAAAAACAGAAAAATTTAAAAATTTATTTAAAAAAAAATAGTTGAATTTAGTTTGTCAATATATTATTATGAATACTGAAATCAAAAAAATTATGGCTTTCAATGACGAATCACAAATAATCAACAAAATTATCGTCGGTGATTGTTTAGAAGTAATGAAAAAAATTAAAGATAATACTTTTGATATGATTTTTGCCGACCCGCCTTATAATATGCAATTACAAAATGAGTTATACTGGCCAAACAACACAAAAGTAGATGGTGTTGATGATGAATGGGATCAATTTGGTGGATTTGAAGATTATAACAAATTTTCAGAAGCGTGGTTAAAAGAAGCAAAAAGAGTTTTGAAAGAAAACGGAACAATTTGAGTTATTGGTTCTTATCATAATATTTTCCGTGTAGGGAATATTATGCAGGATTTGGGTTTTTGGATTTTAAATGATGTTCACTGGATAAAGTCAAATCCAATGCCAAATTTTAAAGGCGTAAGATTTACTAATGCTACAGAAACATTAATTTGGGCTGTTAAAAATAAAAAAGTAAAAAATTATACTTTTAATTATGAGGAAATGAAAAAGTATAATCATGGCAAACAAATGAGAAATGATTGGTATTTTGCAATTTGTAATGGCACAGAGCGACTAAAAGATGAAAAAGGCGTTAAGATTCATTCTACTCAAAAACCACTTATCTTGCTTGAAAGAATAGTGCTTGCTTCTACAAAAAAGGTGATTTAATCCTTGATCCGTTTGGTGGAACCTGCACAACAGGCGTTGCTGCTTATAAACATGGACGAAATTTTACAATGATTGAAAAAGACGAAAATTATGTTGACTGGGCATTAAAAAGGTTTAAAAATTTTCAAACTCAATTAACAGGAATTCAATAATATAGAAAATAATATAATCAAAAAAATATGAAAAACAACAAAATCAAAAAACTTATTAAAGAATCAGTATTGAATCTGATAAACAATACAACAGCGGACACCAAAATTGAAAAAATAATCGGCAAGCACGAAGTCAAAACGCATTTTGTACCAATTAGATATAGAATTTTTGGAGGATTAATACAATCACTAAACATTCAATTCGGAAATTTTATAGAGGTCTTAATACATCCTGAGTTTCCCACCCCAGCGTAAAAGTTTGGGCGTAATTTTTAAATCCCAAAGATTTAAAAAGATACGAACGAAGTGAGCGTATTTTTGTTGTTAAGCATAATTAATTTTGTAAATTTTTAAAATTACCCGTAAATTTTTTGATGGTGGGAAAGATGGGATATATAAAATAATTAAGGAAGAAAAATCTTTTGAAATTGTTGATGAAATATCAGGCCGGAAAAATATTTTGCTTCCTTTGGCAGAGGAAACCGACTCACTGATTGACCTTTTTATTTCCGACAGACAAAATAATAACGATAACAAACTCGACGAAAAATTTGAACAATTATTGAAAAATATTGTTGCAAACCAACAATCAGCTAAAAATTTAATTATCGCCAAGCACGATGTAGATGTTTTGTTTAAAGATAAGAGAAGCGGAATTTATTATTATATTGAAGTGAAATATAACGATGACCTTGACACAGGAAAATTCATTGACATAAACAGAAGATATATAAATAGTTGCCCCTTTAAGGCGTTATCAATAAAAAATGTCTAAAATAAATTTCAATGAAACGATACGAATTACACTCACACACAAATTTTAGCGACGGAAAAACAAGCATAGAAGAAATGGTTAATAAGGCATACGAATTAAATTCAGCAATCGCAATAACTGACCATTTCATCGGCGATGAATTCGGCATTAACAAAATTTTATACAGCAATATTTCTTCACTTGATAGTTTTTTAAAGCGGAGAGATAAATTTAGTAAAATTTTTGATGAAGTTGTATTCGGAATAGAAATAACAAGGGTAAATCCCAGAAAGATACCTGAAATGGCAATGGCTGCAAAAAAACACGGTTTTATTGTTTTGGTTCACGGTGAAACAGGCGGCGATAAGGTTCCTGCTGGAACAAATACAGCAGCGCTGAATTGTGAATATGTTGATATTCTAGCACATCCCGGGCATTTGAGTGAAGAAGATGCATTAAGAGCAAAACAAAATAAAATTTTTATTGAAATTACCGCAAGAGAAATACACAGATCGGAAAATCCGGAAATTGCGAAAATCTGTAAGAAATTTAATCTAGAAATGGTGATAAATACAGATGCCCACTCCGCAGACGAGCTTATTGATTATGAAACAGCAAATAATGTGGGTTTGAATGCCGGATTGAGCGAAGATGAAGTCTGGCAGGCAAATGAAAATGCAAAAAAATTTTTTAAGAAATTTATTTAATATACCAGAAGCATAATTATTATGTTTATAATTACTAAATTTATTTATCAGGTCAAATTTAATATAAAATGGCACAACCACTAGTAGCAGCCCGTAAAAATTTACCTTTGGGAAAAGCAATTCCTGCACACATAACGCAGGGAATTATAAATGAGACAATTTTGAATTGCGCAGATAACAGCGGAGCACGTGAATTAAGAGTCATCGGGGTTAAAACATACAAAGGGGTCAGAAGAAGAAAACCGTCAGCGGGAATCGGTGATATAGTAATATGCAGCGTAATCAGTGGTGATGAGAAAATAAGAAAACAGGTTGTTAAGGCAGTTGTAGTCAGACAAAAGATGGCATTCAGACGGCCTGATGGCATAAGAGTCATGTTTGAAGACAATGCAGCAGCAATTATAAATGACGACGGAACACCAAAGGGAACTGAAATCAGAGGCGTTGTCGCCAAAGAGGTGGGTGCTAGATGGGATAAAATCGCATCCATAGCAAAAGGACTCATGTAATTTTTCTTTTAAATTTATTTTTTAATTTAATTTATAATTCATTAATATTTGTGAAATGAATGGTGATGATGACGAAGAACCACGGCCACAGCAAAAAAAACCAAGTATATTTTTGTATTTTTTATACGGGTCCATTACGGTACTTATACTACTCCTACTTTTTTCAACATTTTTTTCCGAGGAATCAGAGATAAATATTAATACCTTGGTTACTCAAAATGTTGAGGAAAATTTAAGATGCGAATATATAATTTTTTTTGATAATAAAACAATACAAAGAATGGGTGAAAAATTTACACTTCAAAGGTATGCAAATAAGGAGTTCTCACACAAGATAGTTACTAAAAAGAAAAAAATAGCCGTATTCGGAGAATGTTATTGTGACGGTGAAAAACAAACTCGTTATGAACAATCCAAAGCATACATTGCTAAAATTACATCTAATGAAATTTCAATTGATTTTGCATTTTTAAAAAATAATACAAATACATCCTATGGAATGCAAAAGTAAACAGTATTAAAAAATAAATAAAAGGATTACTAATAAAAAATAAATAAAAGGATTACTAATAAAAAATAAATAAAAGGATTATAGCCATTTTGACATCTTTTGATAATATTGTTTTTATCCATATATTTACTCTTCATATATTTACTCTTCAAATCATAATATAGCCATTTTGACATCTTTTGATAATATTGTTTTTATCCATATATTTATTCTTTAAATCATAATATGTAATATTGATGTTCAAAATAAATAATCAAAAGTTGAAATTTTCACTATACTAATAAAAAATAAATAAAAGGATTACTAATAAAAAATAAATAAAAGGATTACTAATAAAAAATAAATAAAAGGATTACTAATAAAATATAATTAAATAGTGTCCATCCACAAAGTATAAAATTTTGAAAAATTTTAACTTTTTCAAGGTAAATTATTATGTTTTTGACAATTTAAAAATCTTATAGATTTTTAAAGATTGAAAATCTTATAGATTTTCAGTAAAATTACGAGTTTATGGATGGACACTAAATAAACAATAAATTACTAATAAAATATAATTAAATAAATAACATAATGGAAAGAAGATTTGGAGACGGAGGAAGAAGCGGTGGATATGGTGATAGAGGACCCCGAGAGATGCATAAGGCAGTTTGTGCTGATTGCAAAAAGGAGTGTGAAGTGCCCTTTGAACCCGATGGAAGTAGACCAGTTTATTGCAAGGACTGCTACCCAAAACACAAGCCGGCAAGGTATTAGGAAAATCTGATTGAGACAGCATTATAAATTAATTTATTCTGCAACATCTCAATTTTGACTCAATATATTTTTAATTTTTAAATTTATTTTATTTTAAATTTATGCTATACTGCGCAACTTTATAAATTGCGTTTTTCAAATTTTTAAAATACGCTCATTTTGTTTCCCTGCATTTATATATTTTAAATCTCTGTGATTTTGAGAATGTGCTATAAAAAAGTGCGTCTTTTGCCGTTGTTGATTATATTATGTTAAATTTAGGTTATTATTCTAAAATTTATTATATTATTCTATAATCTTATTATAATCTTATTATAATCTTATTATATTATTCTAAAATTTACTATATTATTCTAAAATTTATTTTAACTAAACAACTCAAAAATATGAACACAGCACAAAAAATTGTAATTGTTGCAGGAAGTATAGGAATTTTACTTATTATAGGATTTTTGGCTTTTGTTTTGATAAGTTCGGGATTTTCCGGGCAGTTCGCAGGGGGCGTTGTTGCAGTGGTTCCACTAAAGGGAGATATTGCAGGAGAATGCAGCAGTTACGGCGGATGTATAGATCCAGCAAAATTTAAAGAGACGATGAAAATGGTGGAAAATGACAAGGCAGTAAAGGTAATAATTATAAAAGTTGACAGCCGTGGGGGAGAGGTTGTGGCAAGCCGTGATTTGATGAAAATCGTGAAAAACGCAAAGAAACAAAAGCCGGTAATTGCATACATAAATGACATTGGAGCAAGCGGAGCGTATTATGCTGCATCTGCAAGCGATAAAATTGTCGCAAATGAATTCGCATTCGTCGGGAGCATCGGCGTAAAATCAGAAATCGTACATTATAAAGGACTTCTGGATAAATTAGGGATAACTATAACAGTTGTAAAGAAACCGGATAACAAGGATTTCGGAAGCCCGTACAAAAAAAATTTAACCGATGAGGAAAGAGAGCTGATTGAGAATATTATTGACAAAATTTATGATGCGTTTGTCAGTGATGTTGCTCAAAACAGAAATTTATCAGAGGAAAAAGTTAAGGAAATTTCGGAAAGACAGAGCATTTATCTAGGAAATGATGCAAAAAATGTTGGTCTGATTGATTATGTTGGAGATATAGATGATGCAGTGGAGATTGCAGCAAGAGAAGCAGGAATTGAAGGCAATCCTGTTGTTCGCTACATAGATACAGAACGGGAAAGTATTTTTGACAGAATGGCGATGAAGATCGGTTATGGTTTTGCAAAAGGGCTTGCTGAAATTGAAGGAACACAGCAAAGGATATTGGCAAAGAAATGAATTGATCATTTACTCCCTCATAATAATCCGAGAGCAATAATTTTGAATGCCTGTGGAGTAAATTATGAAGATGATAACAAAAACAACATAAGGATATTTCCAGATATTTTTCCATCTTTTGAAGATTCAGATTTTTCTAATTTGACCGAAAATACAAAAAATTATACCTTGGAAATAAATTTCTCCGAAGATGCTGATTTTGTTGAAATAATTGGTGTTAAATTATGCGAAGATTGTGAAGATAAAGATAAAATGATATATGAAGGTATGTATTGCAAAAAGGATTAAAATACAGATGTTGAAAAAAGAATATGTATTAAAAGGGATAAATATAGATATGTTCAAATTCATTAATATATATTATTTATACTCTTTTGATAAATTTATATTTGGGGATTAGAAATTCATTTGAAAATTTAAAATTTTGTAACTGCGCATTTTATAAAAAACAAATACAAAAACGCAAAAAAACATCGGTTGGTTTTATCATATTCCCACAAGTTATTGAGAAGCTACCTTGATGCTGTCCTGAATTTCAAAATTATATTATTATCACAAACTTATGAACAAGAACCATTTTGCTAAATTTCAATCTCTTTCTTAACAATCTCTGTTCCACACACGTCGCAAAATTTTTTATATGTTTTATAAACCTTTTCACAGGCAGGACAAACACAGATAAATTTGTTTATTTTTTCATTCATAGATTCAACAATTCCTTCATAAGGGACATTTAAAATTCTGGCAATGTTCTGAATCGCAAAATCGCTTGTTATAATTTTTAAATTATATTCGTAAGCCGCCGCTAAAATTTCAATATCTGTTTGTGAGAGATTGTTTGCAAAGTTGTTATTTATTTCAGCAATTTTCTTCTTTGAGTCCTCCGAGACATCTAATATTCTTAATTTTCCGTTCCTTAACAATCCCCTTACGACTTCCCTTAAAATTTCATCCTTTACTTCATTGAGAACGCCTTTGGTTATATATCCCTCAAACATAATATTTGTGGAATGTAAAATTACACTCGTATCATAAATTTGAGCAAATTTTTTAGTTGTTTCGTATGTTTCATTCATTCTTTAAAAATTTCTGTCTCCTTTTTCTTTTTTTCCGGATCTATATACACTCTTCCTATTGGATTTACCCTTTTTGTTTTAGAATTTCCCTTATCGTCCTTTATTGCCCTTATATATTGCGTAACAGACGAAGAAAAATAATCCGCCGCATAGACAGCTGCTGCCTCAGGTATTGCGGGATTAACAACACTACCCTGTTCTTTCTTTCCATGGTGGCTGAATATAATATGGAGCAGTTCGTGTTTTAATATTTCCGGAAATTTATCCTCTCCGCTTTTTGCTTCTTCATCAATTTCGTAAATATTTTTTATAATCATTTCTTCGGCAATTGACATATGATCTCTTAATACATCTTCTTCGTTATCGTTTGAATAGGAAATATCATTAACTGTGATTGTTTCTAATTTTCCAATGTCATGAAGAATTGCTCCTGCAATTGTTAAGTCCTTATTCATCCCTGTTGTATGAATTTCGCTTATGGCTTTACATAATTTAACAACTTCAACAGTATGTTCCATTAAGCCACCAACACATGCATGATGATACATTACTGCGGCAGGATATTTTTTAAATTTTTTCGTAAAATTTTCATCACTAAAAAATTTTAGCAATAGTTTTTTAAGAAATTTATCTTCTATTTCATTAATCGTTGCTCTTAAATATTTTTCCATTTCTTCTATATTCTGGTTTGTAAAAGGAAGAAAGTCCCCTGCATTGTACTCGTTCTCAACAGCTTTTCTTATTATGCCGCCATTTAACGGATCCACAGATATTTGTAATTCATCATTGTAAATATTTGGAACGCCTGAAACGAATATGACATTTCCTTCATTAAAGGACATGAAGACCTTATCTACTTCTTCCTTTGTTCCTTTGCCCCAGAAGTATACAATAGTAATTCCTGTTTTATCCTTAACAACAACCCTAAAGTAATATCCAGGTTTGTTTTTATAGAGTTGGGGTTCTTTTTTTTCAACAACAGCAAAAAAACTATCAATTTTTTTATCCTTTGACTTTTTTAAATCATTAACAAAAATTTTTTCCATTTTAAAATTTTAAATTTTAAAAGATTGAAAACCCCAAAGATTTTCTATATTTAAAAAATCTCATAAATTTTAAAAGATTGAAAACCCCAAAGATTTTCTGTATTTAAAAAATCTCATAAATTTTAAAAGATTGAAAACCCTTAGTTTTCAGTATTTTACCTTACCTTATACCTTGCCTTAAATCAATTGTATTATTGTATTCTCTTCCTGTTGAAATTATCTTTACTTTAACTCCAACTTCGCCTTCAATGATTTTTATAAATTTTTTTGCATCTTCCGGCAAACCATCAAAATTTCTGACATTTGCACAGTCAAACAGGCGATCCATATTTGTCAGTGCGAGCATCGTTGCAGAATTCATCTTTGCACTTCTTTTTGCCAGTTCAAAGTCAAACGGAGATACCCTTCTTGCCCTTCCTGTAACGGTTCCTTCTTCCCTAATTTTGGCTAATTTTTCAGAAATTTTTAAGTCACCTAATAGTTTGTTAGACCTATTATCTGCTTTTTTATCATCTGCTTTTGTATTTTTATCTGCCTCATTCCAAAATAATCCGTTCCCGACTCTTGTTGTGTATGCCTTTAAAACAACTATAACATCATTGACATATTTAGGTCCAATTCCGACATCGGAAAGCATAGCACTTGCAGTTGTATCTTTGGTTGTAACATAAGGATATGTTCCGTGATAAAGCGACAATCCAAAGCCCTGTGTTCCCTCAATTAAAATTTTTTTGCCTTCATCTATTGCATTGTTTAGTTCCATCGCAACATCACAGATAAATTCCTTTAATTCCGGAATATCTTTTGCCATTTTTCCAACCCGTTTTACTCGGTCTTCATTTGCAGGACCACATCCGCTGCCTGTTGTCTGCACCTTTTTGCTTAAATTTTCATCTCTCTTGTCTTTTACTTTATGACTTTCTTCTATAATTCCGCTTTGAAAATCAACATTGATGCGGTCTTTAATATTAAATTTATTAAATTTTGAAATTTCATCAAGAAAAACATCCGGATTAACAAGCACACCGGCACCAATATAAAGTTTTGTATTTTTGTTTAGAAAACCCGATGGAACCTGTCTTACTTTATATTCCTGTCCATCATAAACAATTGTGTGTCCCGCATTAGGCCCCACACCACCCCTCGCAATTATGTCATAATTGTCCTCCAAAGAAAGATAGGAAATTATTTTTCCTTTTCCTTCATCACCAAATTGCCCGCCAACAACTATATTGCACATCTTAAATTTAGAAATTTAGATTTAAAAATTTAATTATTAATTGTTTTTTTGTGAATTAAAATTTATAAATTAAATGAATTTTTAAAATTTTAAAATTAATATTATTTTAAATCTAATTAGTTATAAAAATTTTAAGGATAAAATTTTAAAAATAAAATTTAATAATTATAAAATGGTTTATGGTTCGCATGGGTTTTTGAGGAGGTCAAGAAACACATTAAAAGGAAAACCGAGAGATAGTGGAAAGATAAGCATAAGAAGGTACTTTCAGGAATTTGATATTGGAGAAACGGCAGGAATAAGTATAGATGTCCAATACAGGAACATTCCGTATCCAAAATTTAACGGCAAGGTAGGGAAAATTAAAGGAAAGCAGGGAAGGGCATATTATATAAATATAAACGATAACGGAAAAAGAAAAGATATTCTTGTAAGTCCCGAGCATTTGCAAAAGATTATTAATAAGAAAGATAAGAAAGCATAAAAAAAGATAAGAAAGCATAAAAACAGGTTATTTAAGTTAAGATGAAAATTACAGAGAAGAAATTAACTACTCTTTCTCATGTCAGGGAAATTTTGCTGAAAAGAGAAAAGATAGCAATAGACGGTGAGCCGATGACTGACGACCAGAAAAAATTACTGAATTATGCGAATAAATTTTCAAAATTGTCTGTCCGGGATACGAAAGAGCTACAAAAGAAACTGAAGGGCATAAAATTACACCTTTCAGATGTTCAAATCGTGAAAATTATAGATATGTTGCCGAAAAATATTGATGAGATAAGAGCGATCTTTTCAAAGGATGAAAAATTTAGTTATAATGCCGATGAGCTCAAGCAGATTCTCGATTGTGTAGCCCAATATATCTAAATTTAATTTTTCTTTTAAAAAAGAAGTGCCTAATTTATTGAAAAATTTAAAGCAAAATTAAAGCAAAATTAAAGCAAAATTTATACCAAAATGGAAAGTAAGAAAGACAGTTATGTCAGAATTTTGGACTCAAAAGAAGTTAGCGAAGATAACGCACCGTTTAAGATAATGCCGGCTGTTCAGGCGGTTGGAGAAGAGTATTGGACATTGCTTGAAGTTGCTCCGAAGGATAATGTAAAATTAGAGGTTAAAGAAAGAGCGTATATAGGCGATGAAAAAAGAGACAAAGTAGACCATATAATAAAAAGAATAATTTACAATGACCTTTCAAATAGTGCAAAAAATGTATTAGTTGAAGTAATTTCCGGGATTGTAATGGACCGGGAAAAATATTTTATTCAGTTTATGAATACAATCGGCCCTCTGAATGTCCGAATGCACTCTCTGGAAACATTTCCAGGTATTGGAAAAAAACTGACATCAGAAATTATAAATGAAAGAAACATTAAACCATTTGATGACTTCAAAGATCTTAAAAAAAGAGTGAAAAATGTCGGTGATGTTCCAACACATCTTGCAGAGAAAATCGTCGAAGAACTAAAAGGTGAAAGTACGCATTATTTCTTCATAGATTTGAAGAACATGGACAGGGTTGCAGGAGAACGAACAGGGACGGAAAGAAGCAGAAGAGAAGAATACGATAATCGGCCCATATACAGAAGGAGATAAAAATAAAAGTTAAAAGATGAATCAGATATTTAGCGAGGTCTATAGAGAAGGAAGAAATATAGCAACAAAAAATAAATTTAAGGGAAATACTGTATATGGTGAAAAGATCATATCTGAAAAAGGTAACGAATTTCGTTTTTGGAACCCTGAAAGAAGTAAATTGGCAGCAGCAATACAGAACGGACTAAGAAACTGGACTCTAAAAAAGGACCATAATGTCCTCTATCTTGGTGCATCTTCGGGAACAACTCCCAGTCATGTGGCTGATATTGCAAATATGGTTTTTGCGGTTGAAATTTCAAAAAGAATGATGCGAGACCTTATACAAATCTCCGAAGTCAGAACAAATGTAATTCCCATTCTGGCAGATGCGTCAAAACCGGAAACATACATGGACAGAATATTGTCTGTTGATTTTATTTATCAGGATGTTGCACAGCCAAATCAGGCGGAAATTTTAAACAAAAATGCGGAAATTTTTAAGCCGAAATTTGCGATGCTCGCAATAAAGGCACGAAGTATAGATGTAACAAAAAATCCGTCCCAGATTTTTAAAAAAGAAATAGGAAAACTGAATAATTTTGAGGTTATTGAAATTATAAAACTGTATCCTTATGACAAGGATCATGTTCTTGTAAATTTGGGATATAATGGATAAGTCAATCACCCACTAATGAATTGATGGGCTTGTTTCGTGAGAGATAAGGGAAACTGGTTGATTAGGGGCTTTGAAAACAAAACAAAATGCGAGAACAAAAACAAAAGTTATCAGGAGAGTTAAAGGACACACCTGCGGATACTTCTCTATTCTGTAGCTCTGTAAATTGTTCATTAAACAGAGAGGAAACTCTCAGTGTGGACGATATAGTACTGACTGATAACAACCCCGAAAAGAACCAGAACCCACAGTCTAGCAGGACTGGATAGGACCCGTGGGTTTCTGTTTTAAACATATAGGCAAATTCATCCAACCAGCAAAACTGGTCGGTTTTCTTTGCCTTTTTATATAAATTTTAAAAAATTTAAATTTTAGATGAATATAGCAATCTCACACTCGGATGCAGATGGAATATTGACAGTAGTTATGCTTTTAAAAGTAACACATGCCGATAAGGTTTATTTTACCTCTCCCGCAAAGATGATAAGAACAATAGGCAATTCGATATATACTGACAACATAAAAAACAATTTGCATATATTTGACATTTCAGGAACCAGATCAACGATTACCGCTTCATCCGTATTTGAAAATGCGTTGTGGATTGACCATCACGAATGGAATGAAAATCAGGAATATGTGAAAAATTTTGAAAATGTCAAAGCGGTTGTAAATCCGGAAGCAAAAAGTGCAACCCGCGTTGCTGCAGAACATTTTCACATAAGTTCAAATCTGGTGAAGTATGCAGATGAAATAGACACAAATGATGTTAAAGCAACAGAAAGCGAAAGAATACTCTATATTACCGAAAATTTCAGGGCTACTTTGTCTTATTACAAAATGCTTGAATTTGCAAGAAAACTTGCGGTTGATGAGAATGAAATTTACAATCATTTTTATGATAAAATAATTGAAGATCGCAAAATTTTGACACAAAAGGCAATAAATTTCGCAAAGGATAATGTTGTATTTGAAAAAATAAATGCTCTGAATATAGGAATAATTGAAGCCAGTGAATCACTTCCTGTAAGTAAAATTTCCGACAATATTGAATGCGACATTCTTGTGGCAGTAATGCATCAAAAAGGAATTATCCCGACTACAAAATTAGAATTTAGATCAAAGAATATTGATATATATGCTGTCGCAAAGGAATTTGGCGGCGGCGGGCACAAATATGCGAGCGGAGCAACATTACAGGGAACGGCTGGAAGGGAATTTATATTGGAAAATCTCAGGATGTTGCTGGGGCATTAATTTTAAGTATTGAGTATCGGCTAAAATCAAAAATCAACCAAATTAACGATTGCCATTCAAACAAAATGTATATTTCTCTCCATGCTTTCTATAAATATTAGACATGTTACAAAATAACCTTTATTTTTAAAAGCAATAAATTTTAATATCTGAACGAAGTGAAGTTATTTCAAAACTTGCTTTTGAAATATACTGAAAATCTTTGAGATTTTCAATCTTTAAAAAATCTGTGGGATTTTTTAAATACTGAAACCTTTGGTTTCAATCTTTAAAAATTTACGAAATTTTTAAATACAGAAAACTATGTGTTTTTAATCTTTAAAAATCAACATGATTTTTAAATGAGAACGAAGTGAACTTATACTTTTTTGGTATTTGTTTAGCTAATTGAATTTTACTGAAACCTTTGGTTTCAATCTTTTAAAATTTATGAAATTTTAAAATTACCTTGTCATATCTTGTTTTTGTAGTTATTTTTTCATATTTTTGACACTTAATTTTTTAAGCAGATAAACAAGTACATTTTCTGATAAGCAAGTCCATACTTTATAGATTCAATACGAAAATAAATTTAGAAAGAATTATAATTATATATCCAAAATAAAAAACAAATCCAAAATTTAAAAATGCGCGGAAAACAAAAAAGGACAAATGCCGGGGATATTATGAGTGCAGGAATTGTGACTGCTGAAAACAACATGACATTGTTAAATGTTGCAAGAACCATGTCTGATAAAAAAATAGGAAGTATTATCGTGGTAAATTTATCTCACGAACCTGTTGGATTGATCAGGGAGACAGATATTTTAAGAGCAATATCAAAATATGAACAAAAATTTTTTGATTTAACTGCACAGGAAATAATGTCAAAACCGCTGATTACTGTCCCTGCTACAACAGATGTTGAAAGGGTTGAAAAAGAGATGAAGAGGCACAAGATTAAACACCTGCCTGTTATTTCGTCGGGAAAGGTAATTGGAATCGTAACAACAAAAAATCTGGTTGATTATTTGGGAAAATGGGAAATTAAGGACTGAAATTTTAATGAAATTTTAAATTTTAAAATACATAAAATTTAAATGATGTTCGTGCACGATGTCCGGTTTTTAAGCAGATATCCTTTTCTAAAAGAATCAAAGGAGTATATTGAAGGGAAAAATTTAAGTATAGATGCAATTGCCGAAAGCCCTGTTTACGGAAGTGCGATTAAGATAGCGATAGAAAGGATTATAAACGGAATTAAGAGAAAAACAAAGTATTCTCCGATTTTAAATTTAGAGGATACAGGTTATGAAATTTACCTGATTTCCTTTCCTTTGTCAAAAATTTTTTTGAGTCAGGCAGAAGTCAGTGAAAATTTAAGACAATTGTATGCAAAAAGTGAAGGTATGTTATTTGAAACATTTATAAAGAAAGAAAATGAAAATGTGAGGACAGAAATTTTAAGGGAAATTTTAAATTTTTCCCGTTCCCAAAACAGATATGTTATTTACTTTGCTGATTACCTGTTTTATACCAAAAATTTAAAGGACGGAAAATTAGACCTGATTAACAGAAGAATGAATAACGGCCTTGTTGAAGTAAATGAGAACGAACTGATAACCATAGCAAGAGACATTTTAGAGAGAAAGTATGCCATGACATTAAATTTAAGTGGTGTCAATTTGCCTGAAATTATCGTTGAAAAGGCGAAATTACTGAAAAACGAAATAAAAAAAATAGAGGGCGAAATTTCTCCTAAAATCAGTGTCCGGTTTAAAACAAATCAGGAAATGCCTCCCTCAATTGCCCGCATAATCCAGAAAATTGAAAATAAAGAGAATACGAACCATAATGAAAGATTCGTGCTTGCATCGTTTTTGCTCAACAAAGAAATACCTGTTGAAGAAATAAAAAAAATTTTCGCTCATTCCTCAAATTACGATGAAAAAAAAACATCTTATTATTTGGACTACTTATCAAAGAGAAAATATACATGTCCTTCTTATACTACCATGAAGAGTTTGGGCATAATGATAAGTGAGGAAGAGGAAAAATTTAAAAATCCGCTTGCTTACCGAAAAAAGGAAAAATAGGTCTAAATTTATAATGTTGAAATTTTAGGTAATAATTTTTAAATTAGGATAATTATTTTGTGAGAGATATTTTAAAAATCTGCTTAATATGTTCATTTACAAAATAATCTGCGTAGGTCCTATAACTTATAAAAATATTAGTAAAAAAACAGTAACTATTCAGAGGGTATTTTCAAAATGAAATTTTGAAATACTGAAACCTTTGGTTTCAATCTTTAAAAAATTTGTGAGATTTTTTAAATACATGACTATCGGCTATTGACCGAATTAAATGTCATTAATTTATTTACTTTCTTTCCTATATTATTTATATGAATGCAAGCATAAATAATATAAATGAAAGAGATGCAATAATACTTGGTGTGATAAA
>Ga0210037_1000697_pt1 | contig 23266 bp, 2 predicted proteins | sample CryGey08umfilter_3_FD_185451 | JGI IMG/M metagenome (GOLD analysis project Ga0210037, IMG submission 185451) | Groundwater microbial communities from aquifer in Utah, USA - Crystal Geyser 4/9/14 0.8 um filter (SPAdes) (version 3) | ecosystem: Environmental > Aquatic > Deep subsurface >...
ACTAATTAAATTTTGATATTATTGAATTAATAAATTAAACTAATTAAATTTTGATATTATTGAATTAATAAATTAAACTAATTAAATTTTGATATTATTGAATTAATAAATTAAACTAATTAAATTTATATATTATTGAATTAATAAATTAAACTAATTAAATTTATATATTATTGAATTAATAAATTAAACTATTTTTATTTTTATTTACTAAATATTTTATGTTCCTCTACTTTTACCCAGTATCCCTTTCCTGAATTTAATGTGTTTAAGTTGCCAAACCATTTGTTCATATAACTGCTCTTGTAAATCCATCTGTCATCATAAGTGAAAACATCCGTATATCCGTCCATATCATCAAGATTAATTTCGTCAAGAGATGGCAATGATATCAAATTCCATCCGTTGTTAAGAGTTAAGGAAAAATTTTCTATTTCGCTTCCTGTTATAGTCAGATTACAATCTTCATCTACCTTTATCCAGTATCCCTTTCCAGGCAAAATTTCACTTAAATCGCCAAACCACTTATTCATATACTGGCTTTTGTAATTCCACCTGTCGTTATAGGTAAATACATCTGTATATTTCCCTTCAATTGGCTTCAATATTTCTTCTAAATTTGTTTTCTCAGGCATTATCGGAATTCCAATTAAATTCCACCCGTTTTTTAGGTGCAGAGTATAATTTAAATTTACATCCTTTAAATTTATTGACAGATTTAAATTTTGCGATTCAACATTTGTTATTATTCCCTCCGGAGGAATTAATAGATCAGTAATTTTATTTATCTGTAAGTTTATTATTTTACTTCCGTCGTTGTATGTTAAAACTGCATCTAAATTTAATTTTGGACTTGTCGTTGGGAAAGGTAAACTATGGATATCTATTTCTATTGAATGTGTTAAATTTGTTAAATTTATTATTTTTCCATTAATTACAGCATTATAAGTTCTATTTTCTTCATTGTTTTTTAATTCCACATCCAAAATTTTCAAACCGTTTGCTGTTAATTTTAAAAAGGGATCATTTAACCTGCCAAATTCATCATTAACGATTACTGTATATTTAATTATCTCATTGACATTTACCTTTTCTTTGTCTTGAAATACATAAAAGAATGGCTTTGATACAAATTCCTGATTTATTGTTATGCTTGTATCTACTATACTTATTTCTCCATGCTGATTGTAAATTATTGACGCATTAATAACCTTTCCTGAAACATCGTCTTCAACAAGAGCAGAAAATGACAATATTCCAACTGACTTTGAATACATGCTTAAATTTTTCCATTCAATGGTTTGTTTTCCGTCTTCTTCAGTAACTATTCCATTACTCTCATCATCCGATAACGGAACCCCGTTAAACATCGTTGAATTTACATCGTATTTTAAACCCTTTGGCAATTTAACTGTTAAATTTATATCCCGCGTATCAAACATAGAAGGATTAACAACAATAAATCTGTTTTTTAAATGACTTCCCATAAACAATGTTTTTTCATCAATATCTCCAATCAGCGAAAGTGGTGTTGAAGTTATGTAAACAGTTGCATAACTTTCTGCTTTTAGTTTTGTTCCGCCAAAAGATGTTGCATTTACATAAACCCTTGCCACATGAGCTCCTCCGATCGTCGCGTTTGTATCATTCAATACCTTTGCTATTACATTTACTTCTGTTGATGCTCCAGCATCTAATGATAATCCTGAAATTTTTGTCTGGGTTAAATTTTCAAAACCCGGCGGGAGAATTATTTCTACCACAATATCTTTCATTTGAACATCTCCTAAATTTTCAATTCTCGTTGTAAATTTAACTGTGTCTCCTTTTTTTACATACGTTGCATTCGCGCTCATAGAAACATAAAGAACAGGTGAGCCCTTAATATAAGCTGTAATTTCATCGTTATATCCAAATATTTTTGTTGATTTATCTGCACCACTAACAGTGGCGTAATTTGTATAAATTCCTGTAGATGTAGTGGGGGGAACCGGAATTCTATATACAATCTTACAACTTGCTCCCGGAGCCAATTCATTTCCAGTAAAATAAAGTGTTGTCTGTGAAAAGCTTGTACGGGAAGAAGTATAAGTCAATTCGCATGTGTAAGATAACCATTCCCCCCCCGTTGGCTTCCATCCTTTTGGCAGCACATCTTTAATTGAAATATTATATGCAGGAGCATCACCCACATTTGAAATGTTCAGAGTATAAGTTATGGGATCTCCTGGCTTTGCATTTTTCTTATTTGTTTTCTTTTCTATCTTTAATTTTGGCTCCTGAACAATAACAAACTCGTTATCACTCTGGGAAATGTTCACTCCTCCATTTCCAATTGCCCATACTCTGACTTCATTAACATTAACTCCTACCAAAGCGGACTTATTAACAAAACAGGTAATATTTGTTGTTGTTGTTTCTCCCGGCTGTAATGTTGTTCCGGCAATATTTCCAGCCGCGCAATTAAATCCATAAGGGGGTGTTTCATCAATATCTGTAATATTTATATAAACATTTCCAAGATTCTTCACTTTAACTGTGAAATTCTTATAAGTTCCCCTCTCTGCAAAAGGATTTCCATCGGAAACGAACTTCTCAACAGAAAATGAAGGAGTAATTCCGGATGCCAAAACATAAGCTTCTGATTTTTGTATATTCAATTGTTTATTCCCGGCATCGGTTGCATTTAAAGTTGCAATATTTGTATATCCATCAACATTTGGAACCGTCATATTATAATGAATGATGCAATATTGGTTTGAATGTAAAGTTCCATTTGAAATTAAACTTGGATATGTGCCAATAGTTAAAGAATCACAATCTCCTTCATAAGAAATGACAGCACTTGAATTTGTCATGTCTGATTCATCTGTAACTTTTACATTCTTTGCAATTCCCTCGCCGTCGTTTTTTATCATAACATAAAATTCTGCTTTTTCGTTTGGCAATCTTGACGGGGTTGTTGTCCATTTTTGAATAATGAGTAATGGCTTTTTGATGTGAATTCCCGTGCAAGCTGTTTTATGTAAGACCTCATTTTTTGGGGCTGTTGCGTTTACAACCACACAGTTTTCAGAATCAACTGCGCCTGAATTTGGTTTCGCGATAACGGTGTAATTCTTATCTTTCCCGGGATTTAGGGTATATATGAAAGTTAATGATGTTAAGTTAATGAAATTATTTGGAAGAACATCTGAAATACTTAAATTTAAAGGTACATTTCCTTCGTTGCTGACAAAAATTGTGAAATTTACACTTTCACCAATATCTACTTTGCTGACATCTGCGATCTTCCATACCTCGTATTTTGGATTATACAGGACATTGATATATGCTTTGTCCGATTCATTTATTGTTCCGGTTCCCGTGGATGCTGTTGCATATACAATATTTTGATACAGACCCGATGCATTATCCGGCAATTTAAAAGTATATCTGATTACGCACTCTTCTCCCCGGTTTAACCTTCCACCAGCTATGTTCGGATAATTTCCTGTTGTTATGTTCGCTGAACAGCTAACCTTTGAAATAGAAACATCTGCATTATTCATACCAATTCCCGGAATGCTGTCAGTTAAATTTAGGTTGCTTATATTCTCAGTTCCTTTATTTTTCACCCTCACAAAGAAAGTTGCATTTTCCCCGGGATTTAATGTCGGAGTTATCGTCCACTTTTCAATATCAATTGATGGAGAGGAAACATAAACAAATGCACAATCCTTTCTTTCTAAAACCAGTTTGTTACCCATATAAGCACTTGCCTTTACACAATTTGCGTTTAATCCCGGAATTGCATTGTTCGTGACTGTTGCACCAACATCTATTGTTTTTGATGCTCCCCTATCCAAAGCAAAATCATAACTTATAGGTGTATTATTTTCAAATCCATAAGGAAGTTCGTCTGTTAAAGAAACGCTATATGGAACATTTCCGGTATTTGTAACAATAATTGTAAAAGATACATCTTCTCCTACCCGGATGTTTGTTTTATCTGCAACTTTTATTAAACGCATATCTCTAAATTCGTATACAAATACATTTTTATATGTTTTATCGCCATCAAGTTTATTCCCAAAAGAGTCATTTCCACTAACTTCTGCGTCATTTTGATAAAGCCCTCCCGAGGCATTGGAAGGAGCTTGGACTCTATACTTAATCTCACAGCTTGCTCCCGGAGCCAATTCATTTTCAGTAAAATAAAGTGTTGTCTGTGAAAAGCTTGTAGGGGAAGAAGTATAAGTCAATTCGCATGTGTAAGATGATAACCATTCCCCCCCCTCCGTTGGCTTCCATCCTTTTGGCAGCACATCTTTAATTGAAATATTATATGCTGGAGCATCACCCTCATTTGAAATGTTCAGAGTATAAAATATACTCTCACCTGGCTTTACATTATTCTTATTTGCTTTCTTTTCTATTTTTAACTTTGCTTTCCCAACATACACAGCAATATTATCTTTAAACCACTGTTCTCCATTTGATGTACTTCCATTAACCTCAACCTTATTAACCATTACTGGTTTATAATCCATTACCGTTGCGTTCAGATAATAAATTTTTGTTTCATTTGGAACAACACTACCTATATTACATATTAAAATTTCTCCATTCGTTGAATAATTTCCTGTAATATTTGATACATTGCAATTTTGAATGCTTATATTGGCAAATTTCATCCCCATTGGCAAAAAGTCCTTTAACTGAACATTATTTACTGATTGCACACTTCCAGAATTCCTTACTTTGATTTTATATTGTACTATTTCTCCAACCGCAAACAGTTTGTTATTTATTACTTCCTTATTGACCTGTAAATAGCCAAAGCCATGCTCTGTATAAATATAAGATGTCTGCGAAATATAATTAACAGTAAGATTATTTCCAGATGTATCTTTTGCCTCTGCAACTATTGTATTCCCACACATTCCGCTGACATTATTAGGGACAGAGACATTAAATGTAAAAACGATCCTTGAATGTCCTTCTATTTTTGAAATGTTAAATGATGGTTCTGTTGTGTTTTCATCAGGACATGTTAAATTTGTATCTGTGTTATTTTCAGTAACATTGCACGAATTGTTAATGTAAGTAAAATTACATGGCAGAGGATCGAAAATCGTTATATTTACTGCTTCTGAGTCGCCTTCATTCCACACAGTTATTTCATAAGTTGCTATTGAGTTAGGAACAACATTTGTTGTTAGTGTTTTCTTTGAAATTTTCAAACTCGCTGGTTTTAGTATGTAAAAATATTTTTCTGCTGCATCAGACAGATTTTTTGTTTCATAAGTCTGATTATTGCTCGCATAAACCCGGGCATCATTTTTCAGGGCACCATAAGCGTTTGAGGCATCGCTTGCAACCTTTGTATATATACATATTTTAATATTTGATACATCTTTTGTTAAATTTCCAATATTGAATGTAAGAATTGTGCTTGCCTGCGGATCGTCGCTGCTGTTTTGATTTAATTGTGGTTGTGTAGTTGAGTTTAATGCATTATTTGTTTCGTTGCATAATGTTGCATTTAAAAATTCAATTCCATAAGGCAAATTGTCTGTAACTTTTACATCTGTCAATGTAGCGTTTGTTTCATTTAAATTTGAATTTATATTTAAAACAAAAGGGATGATTTCCCCGACTGTAAATTTATTTGCGGTTGAATTGATTCCCTTTGTTATATAAATTTCGCTTTTCGGAAGGATTGTAAAATTTGCCGAAGAATTTAAATTTGGAGTTATGCTCGGCGGCAAATTAATATCAGAATGATCGCTCAATTTTATAGATGTATCGCTGCAATCTCCGGAAGGTTGAGAAACACAGTTATCGCAGTAACAAAGACCATTGTTTGGGCAACTTCCTCCATCTGCACCTTTGCACGAACCACCTTGACACGAAGCCGGTGCCGTACACACATATTGATGTTGATCATAGTTTGCTTTTATAGTTACATTATTTGTTAAATTTCCAGCACTTGCATTTTCCTTTGCACGTGCATAAAATTTAATAACATAAGCAACCTTTGGAGGTAATTCCTTTCCCCCTGAGCTTCCATATTTTCCCCAAGTCAATTCATTAGTATCAGATAAATAATGAAAGTCAATATTCTCCTTTGGAACACATTGTGAACTATCGGAGAACCACCCCCCATCTGATTTTTGACATGAATATTCACCATTTCCAGTAACATTAAATACAAACTTGTATATCAGATAATTTGAGCTTGAATTATCATATTTGCTTTGAACATAGTCCAAATCTTCATTTAAAATATCTTTCATACTTAGCTCATAAGCAGAAACATTTCCTATATTTAGAACCTCAATCTTAAATTCTACCAACTCTCCCTGCTCAAATGTTGCCGGATTTACGCTTTTATTAACAATCAATACGGGAAAGTTTACGCTGATGTTTGCACTATCATTTATATAATTTTCACACACACCACAACATGCCGGCGAGGCACATTCTGCATCAGCATTCAAAACAAATAAAACTAAAGCTAATGATGAAATAAATATAAATGTGAATGCTACATTCCTTATGTTGACTTTGGGATTCATTTTACTTTGTATTATATTATATTTGTTTTATATTATTTTATAAATATATATAAATTTAAAAAATTTAATAAAAATTTAATAAAAATTTATTTGGTGATGCTTATATTATAATCATTTTCAACTTTTATCCAATATCCCTTTCCTGGAACTAATGAATTTAAGTCGCCAAACCATTTGTTCATATATTCGCTCTTATATATCCACTTATCTTCATAAGTGAATATATCTGTATAAGCATTTGTGTAATTATTGTTATTTGCATCTGTAAATGACAAATTATTTATATTTGCATTTCCACACCCTATATGTCCTATTAAATTCCATCCCTTGCTTAATTTGATATTCCAATCATCAATGTAATATCCTATAATTGGCAAATCACAATCTTCTTCAACTTTAATCCAGTATCCTGTTCCCACATCCATTGTACTTAAATCGCCAAACCATTTATTCATATAACTGCTCTTGTAAACCCATCTATCTTTGTATGTAAAAACATCTGTATATTTACCGTTTATTGGCATTAATACATAATCAAGAGAATTGTTTATTGGCTGTGTTGGCAATGAAATCAGATTCCATCCCTGTTTTAAATGAATGACATTTGCGTTTATACATTCATCAGATGTTGCTATTCCTTTATTCACCCCATAAACATTGTTGTTTTTTGTGTATGGTTCTAATGTTTTATTATAAATTTCATTAGTATTAGGTAGTTTTGGCATTGTTCCCAATTCTGAATTATCTGTAAATGTTAAACTATATCCACTGCTTGGGTCCGCATAGTTTAATGTGGCCCTGTTGCTGAATGTTCTATTCACACCGGGATATGTCATAACTCTGTATGTTACAATCATTTTTGCTCCTGGTGATAATAATGTGTCATTTAAGTACCATGTTAAATTTTGCCCGTGTGTTATGTTTCCGGTTACTGTTGGATTCATATTTTCTCCATCAACTGTTGCTGAATTATTAATGTATTTTAAATATGGAGGAAGGGCGTCTGTTAAATTTAAGGGAAGTACATTGCTGCCTCCTGTTACATTTGTCTTTATAACAATTGTATAAGTAATTATATCAAACCACGATGCAATATCTTTATCAGAATATTTCACGAGTGTTGCATCTGCCAATAATCCGACTATTTTTGTTTTTGTATTTGCTGTTTTTGTAGTATTCTGCTCTCCATCCCTGTATGTTCCTGAAACATTCACTTCGTTATACATTTCACTACTTATATTACAATGTACAACACTTGCCCTGTAAGTTAAAATTTTTATTGTCTTTGAGGGCAATACCTCAAAAGCAGAACCATTCCAGACCAAATTTTGTCTTTGCAGTTCGTTTGCAAACTCATGGGTTTTTGATGGGTCTGAAATATTTATTCCATTTAATTTTGATGAACCATTTATATAATTGAACCCCATTGGAAGTGTGTCATTAATTATTAGGTTGTACAAATTTGCATAACTCGGATTTAAAATATTTACGGTAAATTCAACTTCATCACCCATACCAACAAAATATTTTGATGCTGATTTAATTACTGCTATTTCTGGCTTGTAGATTGTTAAATATGTATAAGATGTAGAATTAATTTCTTTATTTTCTGATTTTGCTATTGCAAGAATTTTGTTTTTATTTGCTCCTTCAACAGCAGAATCATTAATTAAAGCATTAAACTCAATGAACTTTTCTTCTCCTTGCACTATGTTTCCAAGGGAAATGTTTATTAAATTATCTGAAAAATTTATATTATCATTTGCAATGCTTGCTCCATCAACATATTTCACAGTGTTATTTACATAAGAAAATCCTACAGGTAAGGTATCATATAATGTTACATTAACTTCTTCATTACCTATATTTTTAACCTTAATTATAAATTTAACAACGTCTCCGGGCTGTGCATTACTCACATTAACAAACTTTTCAGTATAAAGCATTAAATTTTGAACATTTATTCCATTGTCCTTCTGTGTTGAAATGTTATAGGTTGTATTTGCCCCATCTTTATAGGAAGCATTAAATTTATTATAATGAATTCCGTTTGTTTCATTTTCCGGAACAGAGACATTAAATTCAAAATAGCAGGTAGCAACCTGATAATTATCTGATGCCGCATTGATGCTTCCATTTACAAATTTTATAATATTTCCATTTTGCGATTCATTAGCAACATTACATCCATTTGTTGTAATGTCCTTAAAGCTCCATCCATCTGGAAGAATGTCTGTAATGGTTATATTTGCAGCGTTTGCCCTTCCTTCATTGGTGATTGTAATCCTGTAAGTTATATTACTACCTGGAACAACTTTATCTAAAATTGATTCCTTTATTATCCTTATTTTTGGCTTACCTAGTGTTACTGTTGATGTTGCCTGTCCTTTAAATGTCTTTCCGTCAGCAGAGGTTGCATTTACATAAACCTCATTCACATTTGCGCCTTCACTTGCATTTGATGTTACATGACAGTTAAATTTAACCTCTATTTCAGAATTTGCAGGAATAATTACATTTATGTATTGTGTTGCATTACAAACAAATCCAAAAGGTGCATTATCTGTAATATTTACAGTTAAATTTCTTCCACCTGAATTTCCAAGTTTTACTGTATAGGTAACATTTTCTCCGGGCTGTAATACCCCAGATGCGTTATTTTCCTTAATAACATTCAAATCGCCGTAATTGGCAATAGAAAATTCAATGTGGTCGTGTTTTTCATAAGTCATATTACATCTTCTTCCCTCAACTTTGACATAATTATCATGCTGTCCTGGAATCATGCATTCTTTGACTGTTGCGTTTAAATAAACAATTATGTTGTTTTCTCCTTTTAAAGTTCCAAGAGCACAAGTAAAACTCATTCCGCAGCCGTTTCCGCAAACATTACCCTGTACACTGCAAGTGTAAGGTGTTGTATTTCCACTCACATTGAAGGACTCATCTGTAATGTTTAATCCACAAGCTAAATCATCAATGAGCGAAACATTGTAAATGTAATTGCTGTACGGATTTGAAACATTAATTTTAAACTGAATTACATCTCCAATTGAATAATCTTGCTTTTTATTCAAAATTTCTTTGCTTACATTTAAAAATGCCTGTGATTGGATTAAAACATCGTCTTTTGCATAATCTTCTCCCAATGTTTTTTCTTTATCCATATAACTCATTTTAGCATAATTCGGAAAGCTTCCATCACATTCATATTCTGGAACTTTAACGCTCATGTTAAAAATTGCCTTTTGTTTTGGAACAAGCACAGGAATCGTTATTGTTTTATTGGTAGAAGCATTTGCAAATCCGATATATTGAATAACAATTTTGTTTATAAACCAATCATTTACACCAATACCACTTCTCATAAATTTCAGATAAAGTTGTTTTGTTGAGGTATTAAATTCAAATGTTTCCGTGTGCAAATTTCCTGCATTAACTGTTGTACTTCCAACAACATTTTTCCATGTTATATTATCTTCGCTTGCATTTACGCCATTAAAAGTATAGTTTGTACCTACAGAATAAAAATATAAAGTAACATTAATCGTTTCGTTCAAGAAAATAGGCAGGTCAAATTTCAAGGTTGCATCACTTGAGCTGTAATGATAATCCCTTAAAGAATCATCTTCGTAATTATAATCCTTTTCAACTATGCTAGTATAACCATCTGCCCAATAATATCCATAACCCCTTGATTCATTATACCATTCTCTATAAACAGGATAACATCCGGGTTCTATTGGGCTCCACGATTTGCCTGTAATTTCAGACTCGTTTGCTGAAAAATCATAACACGCAAGGGTTGCAAGGGTAGGAATGTATTTTAAAGTTGCATTTACTATCGTCCAGTTTTCTGGAAGTTCTTCTTCTAATGTTATATTGTAAATTTTTGAGCTGTAAGCAATCACATCACCTATATTTTCCAGTTCAATTTCGTATTCAATAATATCCCCTGGCTTTGCTGTTTTATTTAAGGCCTTTTTGCTTATTCTCACATGCGACTTGCCTATGTCAAATTCAACCAAATCACTGTCCTTTTCCTCTTTTCCGTTAATATCATAACCTTTAACTTTTATATAATTGAAATTTTTGCCGCCGGAAGCGTTTGAATGAACCATGGCATACATATAAAATGTTCGTGTAGAATTTCCCGAAATATTATTATTTTCATTTGTTGCATTGTGTAGATTAAAAACCAGTGTTTGTCCCCTTACGCCTCCATCAATAACTGTGACATTTGTATTATATGCAGGAGACAAATGTAAAAATTCAACTCCAAGCGGCAACCTGTCCTCAAATGTTAAATTGTGAATCGTGTTAATTCCTGTATTTCTAACTTCTATTTTAAATATTATCACATCTCTGGTTTCAAATTTATGGTCAACATTAACGATGGTTTTACTTATATCCAAATTTGCCAGGTTATGAACATCAACATCGTCCTTTGCATAAACCTTAAATGAATTGTTCAATCCGTCTCTCCATGATGCTGATGCATTGTTATAATAAACCCCATCCTTTGTTCCCTCAGGAATCGTAACATCATATACAAAAGTACATTCTTTTCCAGGCTCCATATTTCCAAGAGAATAATTCAAATTTTTTGTGGGAGTGAAAAGCAGTTTAATTTCAAGACCGCGGATTCTTTCAGCACTATTTTCACCGGTTGTAAAATTTATCCTGCTGTTTGTAACCTTTAAATTTTCATAAGTCCAGTTTGTGCTACTACCATGACATTCCGTAAGCGCACCGTTTAGGCGTGTGGGGCTACACAAATATGATCCACCGTATGTATCATTATCATAATAAAATGTCACATTATACAATCCGTTTTGAACATCTACAAAAAAATACATGGTTTTGCCGTCGACTCTACGCACAGAATCATTCATCATTTCATCATCTATTGATGGATATGTATTATGTTCTTGTTGCGCACCTCCGGCTTCAAATCCATAACCCCTTGCCGCTGTATATACAATTGAAGGCGTTACATTTTTCCATCCGTCCTTGACCTTCTGATTTTCTGGCCCAAAATCAAATTTCATTATTTCAATACAATCTGAGGTTAAATTTACAACTTCAAAATCATCCGGAAGGAAATCCAAAAAAATAACATCTCTTGCTAAAGTATTGCCTTTATTTTTAACTTTTACCTGATATTTAATAGTTTCTCCTGGATGCGCATAAGGAACTAAATTTTCCTTTTCAATCGTTACTTCTGGCTTTCCTATGACAAAAAAGGCATCATCTTCTGCCCAGACATATTCTCCTCCTGCTTTTTGAGCCCTTACATAAACATGATTTTTCTTTTCTCCATACGATGTATTTGTAACATTTAAATAAAGCGAAATCAAGGTAAAATTATTGCCTGTAAGTTCTGGAATAATAATAGGGAATGTTGTTGTTGATATCCAGTTAGTTCCGTTGTAATAAGTAATGTTTTTAATCTCTGTTCCAGTAGGAATATCATCATTAATAGTTACATTATATAAGTTATTAAATCCATCATTTGAAACATTTATTACAAAAGGAATTGTATCCCCGGGAGCAAATGTTGTTGCAGATGTATTTATAAACTTATTTACATTTAAATTTACATCGCAAACAGTTAAAACATCATCTGTTGCTTCCAAATATTGATTGAATCCCATACCGTCGTCAAAATTAACTTTAATGTCATTTGCAAATAAATGCCCGCAGGATTCGTTTTCAGGAACCTTTAATGTATAGGTAATATTGGCTGTCTGTCCTGGAAAAAATCCGATTAATTTTCCGGAATCAACCATTATTGCATTAATCATCCAGTTGCTGGCATCTGAAAAGAGAGTAACATTCAATTGTCCGCTTGCGTTAACTTCTGTCGTGTTCATAAAACACTCACCAGGAGTTACATTTTTATCGCTCAAAACAGAATAATTTCCACAATTTGTTGTTATATTAACATCAATATGTTGATAAGAAGAATTAGGATTACAGAATACTGTTCTAACTGTAAATGTATTTATTTTTGTTGGAAGATCTATAATGAATGTGTTGTTTATATCCTGATGATGATAGTCTCTATCTCTATCAGGATTTAAATCCCCTCCAGTATCCATTATTTTGCTGTAATTAAAAGAAGAATTATAACTATCTACAGGATAGGTATGGCCTGTAAGCCATCCGTATCCTGTTTCAATATTATACAATAGCGTTTCTTTTGTTATGGAAATATAACCTGGTGCTGTTGGAGAATTGCTATTTCCAAAGAAAGGACTATTTCCTGTATCAAAGTCAAAATACAAAATTTTTGATTTTGGCTCTGGAGTAATGTTAATTTCTTCCTTTGTTTTGTTCCAGTTTGGCGGAAAAATATCGCTTATATTTAAATTATATGCTGTTCCGGTGCCAATATTCTTTATTTGTACGGTGTAGGTTACTTCTTCTCCAGGTTTTACAGTTTTGTTTAATGCCTTTTTAATCATACTCAGCTTTGGCTTTCCAACTGTAAATGCTTTATTATCCTCATCTCTTATTGGCATTCCGTTCGGCTGTTTTCCTTCAACGATCAGTTTGTTCACATTTGTCCCCTTGCTCATATTTGATGTGACATTTGTATACATATAGACAATTAAGGACTCACCGCTTCCAAGTGTTTTATTTAGTTCAAATGTAACTATTTGTCCGCCTTCTGCATTGTTAGTTAAAGTTACATTTTCAACGATGTTTAAAGGATTTGAAGCATAATGGTCGTAAATCAATCCAATTGGTAATTCGTCAGTAAAAGTCACATTAGAAATTGCTGAATCACCAAAATTTGACGCCTTTAAGACAAAAATTATTCTGTCTCCTGGTTCAAACGCTCCGGAAATATAGTTGCCTATGCTCTTCTGGGCGTCCAATTTTATGCTTCCTTGTAATGGATTAATTGTAAATTGTACTTGGTCATGCTTTTCAAAAATCTGATTTTCAAAAATCTCGCCTGGCCTAAAGCCATCTGCCTTAACATAATTGTCGTGTTGTCCCTGGGTCGTGCAAGTAAGAATAGTTGTATTTACATAAATCAAAGTGTAGTTATAAGGAGAAATATTATCAAATTTGCATGTAAGTTTCATTCCGCAATTATTTCCGCAGGCATCTCCTGATATACTGCAATTGTATTGAGAGGTATTATGCTCAACTTTATAAGAATCATTTGTTATATTTAAACCGCAGGGCAGATAATCAGTTACGGTAACATTGTACTGTACATTTGCCATTGGATTTGAAACATTTATCTTAAATTTGATTATTTCTCCAATATTATAGCTTTGGCTTTTATCAATAATTTCTTTTGTTATATTTAAAAATGCATTTTCCACAACATTTAATTGTGTTGAATTTTTAGCAGGCGTCCACGAATTTCCATGGGTATCTGTTCCTGTAATATTCACATAATTTGTCGCTATTCTATTAACAGGAACATTATCGCCAACCTTAACTGTAAAATTTATCCATAATTCAGAACCCGGACAGAATGAATTGTTGTAAATTGAATTTGTATGGTTTTTGTGCAATATCCATTGAATTTCGTTTGTTGTTGGGGTATAAGATTCTGTATAATCAGGATGGGTAATGGGATTAAAGGTTGATGTTGTGTTGACTAGATAGGTTAATGTTGCGTTAATAATTTCAGTATTATTAAATGTCCATGTTTCTGGTAATTTATCAGTAATTGTTAAATTATAAATACATCCTTCTGGAAAGTTGATTTCCTGTCCTGTATAAGGATCATATCGTTGAATCGGATTTTTAACATGTATCAAAAAGTTAACATAGTCCCCGTTCTTAACCGTGCTGACATTTGCTGTTTTTGAAATTTCCATCGGCGTTTTAACATCGGATCTATTTGATGTGTTTGTAGAATACCCTCCTCCATCTGCATCTTTATAAGAAACATTTGCAAAATCAGTATTGTTACCTTCTCGTGCATCTTCTGTTATTTTCACATAGAATATGACGCTTATGGATTCGTTTGCGTATAAATCCGGATTTAAATTTAAAGGGTCTATTGAATCATACGGCTTCCATATTACGGGATTTCCGAGAATTATTGAATACGGAATGTCGTATTTTGAGCCAGTGGCATTTTCTTTTATAACCCTTAAAGTATAATAATATATCCATCCAATTGGCAATTCATCAGAAATTTCAACAGCATAAGCATCTCCACAGCCGATATTTTTAACAGTAATATTAATCTTTTTTGTTTTAGAATCAACATCTGAAATTTGTTTATTTATGATTAAATTTGGCTTACATACAGTAATGTTTAAAGTAATATTTGCCTTATTTTCTGCTTCCGGTAGGGGTTCACCGCTCAAAAATGTTCCGTTTGCATAAGCAAAGTTTGTGTTTGTTCCTGTGCTCGCATTTGAAGTGACATAAGCGCTGAAATTTATCAATATACTTTCTTTTGGATACAAAGTTGCATTCAGATACCATGTAACATTTTGTTTATTTGAAGTTGTTTGAATTGTAATATTGCAGGAATTGTTGTAATAATATGTATTTTCTTTGTTTGGATTATAAGATTCATTACAGCAATTTAAGTAACATCCTGGATAATTTTCCGGGTTAATTACATTATGACAAAATGTTATTGATTTGCATTTCTCAAATAACGAAACATCTAATTCACTATTTCCAATTCTTATGTAATCTGTGTCATTATAAATAAACCCATAAGGAAGAACATCGCTCACATTAACCTTTATAGCAGTTCCGTTTCCTATGTTCGTTGTATTCAAATAAAATTCAATATATTCTCCTATTCCCGCAATGCTTGTATTTGCTGATTTGCTTAAAATTAGATACGGTTCAACATTTGTCACATTAACACTTTCATTCAAAATCCAGTTTGCGTTTATCGGAGTTCCGTTTCCATCCTGACCTTGTGCGGTAACATTGTTCTGGTTTTCTGCTCCGGTGCCGTTAATTCCTCCATCAGCATCTGCCCATGTTGTTGCTATAACTCTGATTTCCAAATATTCTCCTGTTCCTGACCTGCATCGTTGATTTCCTGATAAATTAAGAGAAGAGCAATTGCAGGAATTTGGACCTGTATTGGCATCATTACAAGTTACATTTACAGGAATCATGCCTACATTTACACCGTGGTGATCTGATGTTCCCAACTTGCTCAAATTCCAGGTAACATTATAACCATTGTCTGTTCTTTGCGATATGTTTATATCGGTTTCGTTCCAAGTTCTATTATAAATAACTTCTGAGCTATTACATGCAACTTCAACACCATCAGAAATGGTGCAAACTGTAATATTTCTCCTGTAAGTTATATTTACTGTGTTATTATAGTTCCATCCGACAGGCATTAAATCAGTTACAGAAATGTTATATGCAGTTGCGTTTGAAGGATTTGTAACATTTAATGTAAATAAGGTTGCATTGGAATTATTTCCTCCTGGTTCTGTAATACTTTGATTTGCAAGTTTATATAAAACTAAATATGGCTGATTAACAACCAATGATTTGTTTCCTATTGCCATATATCTGTTGCCTTGCCCGTCATATTGTCCGTTGTCCCCATCAGTATAATTTGTCCTTCCAATATTATTTACAATCTGTGTTTTGTTTTCGTGCGTTTCAACACGCGCATTAAAGCATAAAATTAAAGATTCATTTGGAGCGAGTTGAGTGTCATTGAAAACACGGGGGGTGCATGAACTACTATTACATGAACCAACACTATTACAATCTCCATCTGAAGATGTGGAAGATGTGCCCTGATAAATTCCACCTAAATAGCACGCTGTTGTGGTTTGATCTGTATATAAAGACAAATTCCATGTTATGTTTTGCCCGTTTCCAGCATTTCCTGTAATTGTTGTATTTAATTCATTCCATGTATGTGAATAATTTGCAGGCCCGAGTGAAATGCCCAAAATTGTACTTTCTCCCCTATAATAATATATTGTTGTAGTATCATTGTAATTCCAATACTTTGGCAAAGAATCCTGAATTACTAAATTTAATGCGTTTGCCTGAGAAGGATTTGAGATATTTAGGCAAAATCTTACGGTTTCATCTGGCTCTGCTTTTGTTGCATTTGTCGTTTTTGTTAAAACTAAATTTGGCTCATAAACTGTTACATCAGTCGTTGCATTTTTCTGAACATAAATGTTGTCCTCATAACTTTCATTTCTGTTGCTGACATTTACTCTATTTGTATTTACCTCTCCCGTTGCACTTCCAGCGCCTGATCTAACATATACCGTTAAATTTATTGTTATCCTTTCATTTACACTTAAATTCCATATCTTCCATATAATTTTTGGGGAAGTTGAATTTAAAGTTACGATATTTGAAATATCTCTTGAAGTATTAGATATTGTCGAATAGCTGATGTATTCAAATCCTGTTGGAAGAGTATCATCAACTGTTAATTCATAAATAGTTGAATTTCCTGTATTTGTAATGTTAATTGTAAAATTTACATAATCCCCTGGTTCTGCTTGACTCGTATTTGCTGTTTTTGTTACATTAAAGTACGGTTTTTTCCATCTAACTTCTTCTGTTAAATTATTTCCTTCGGTCCAGTCGAAAAAATGCGCTTTAACCCGTGGATTTAAATTTAAAATATAATTATGGTTTGTTTGATCATAAATTGAAGCATTATTCCAGTAAGGATTGCAGTAATTTTGTCCAGAATAATTCGGACTCGCATTTGAAGCGCACGGAGGAGCATAAGTTACAGAAACATTAAACAACAGAGAACAATTTTTCATTAATCCCTGACTGTCAACAGTAAAATTTAAGATTCCTTCATCCAAATTGTTATTATTTTCAATTATGTTTAAAGTTCCATTTGTTCCATTCGTGCATATATACTGAATATTTGTATTATTTGGAGTATTATTCCATCTGTTGAAATCCCATACCTTAACAAAATTTTGCAGTTCATCATAAATTGTCACATTATAAGCAGTTAAAGTTGCTTCTTGCCAGGGAAGATTGTTTGAAACATTAAATTGTAAATCAATAGTATTGTTTGGATTTGCTTGGTCTGCTATCATGTAACCTTTATTCCAGCATTGATCTGAATAACAGGTTGCTTTGAAGGATATTGTTCCAGTTACCGTCTTGACCCCAGTGGCATTATTAGGAATAAGATTTCTTAGAACATAATATGTTCCGGGTGGCAAAGGTCTTGTAGAAATGCAACTAGATGTAAGTACTTCTGATACTATTTGTTTGTGGCAATCAAAATTAGTTGAATTTGGGTATGTTCCATTCCAATCAGTATATAAATTAAGTGTGCCTGTTAATGCGGTTGTAGCATAAGTAATATTTACATAACTCCAACCATCTAAAACATATTTATAATATTGGTCGCTTGTATTCGAGGTTTCAGATATGTTATTTTCTGTTGTATTATCATTTGTAATCAAACATTTTGCATTTTCCCATGAAGTTCCATCGCCACTGCCACTGTCACTGCAAGCAGCAACGCATGTGTTGTCTATTGGAGGAGGACAAATTTTCTTCACTTCCTTACTTATATTCAATCTTGGACCCCAAACAGTAACATTAACGCTAACCGTAGGGCCTTCTTTCAATGTGGCATTATCTGCCCGTGTTAACGGATTGTAATTTAATTGAAAATTCTCCGCAGAAAGATTAATAGTTACATTTAAAGTTACATTAATAATAAAAGAAGCTCCAACACTCAGATTAGACAACACCCCATATTTTAAAGTATATTTGTATCCATCCTGTCCTTGATTTCCCGTAGTATAGCTTCCATAATATGTGTAGTTCACATCAATATTTCCTGTAGGAGGAATGTGTCCACGAATTCCACTTGCTCCTGATCCATAATCATCACAAGTATTGTTTGATTTATATATTCCAGAAGAATTTTGCAGATAAACTTTAACACAATTTATAGTAGCACTATATTGATAAGTGCTGTTATATAAAGGAATATCGTCTATGATATAAACATGCTCTGCCATCACATATCCAATATTTGTAACATTTATGGTTAAATTTATTAATGTTGGAATTGTAGCATTTATACTGCTATGAGAAGCTGTTTTATTTATTGATAATATTGTCTCATTTGAACTCGCGTTTAATTGTTCATAATTTGAAGTGTTAAATTTATCACCCGGAAACAAATCCGACATAAATGAAGCGTTTACCGGCTCATTAATAGTTATATTATCACCAGGAGCAATTCCATTTGTCTCATTTGGAGTTACATTTACGCACACCAAAATTTTGGCAGTTCCACCAGGAGCAATGTCAGAAATGGAATAATTCAAGGCGGTATAATTTTCACTTGGTGTGTCATTATTAATACTACTTGGCGCTATTCTAAAAGAATCCCTTGGCGAGGGAAGAGTGCATCCTTGATAATTTAATGAATTGTAAATGTAAGTGGAATTTGGCGGCAAAACATCTGTAATTGTTACATTTGATGCAACTGCATCCCCGTCATTTCTCACATGAATCATCATACACACCATAGAAGTCATATTATACGAAATTCTCAGGTGCGGTTCAGTAAAATTTGGTCTGTTTGGATCATAAGGATAGATATACTGGCAATAATTGTCTGGAGGGATAAATACATAAATATCAGTTATTCTTTTTGTGACATTAATTAAAGGACCATGAAGATCTGTGTGTGGGACATTAGATGAAGCATTTTTTTCCTCATTCCATGTATCATCAGTATAAGTTACATTTGCACCCAAATTTATAGGATATGTTCCCGTGGTGCCTCCAAGCCATAAAGAATCTATTAAAATGCAGAACCTTGGCTGAGTGATGAATGTTCCGGAATCATTAACAACATAAGGCAGTGTTACTGAATTGTTATATGATGGTTCTAAAGCAGAAAGATTCCATGTAATATTTGTTCCTGCATGTGCATTTCCGGTTTTTTCAGAATAATTAAAATTACGCGCGCTATTATAATTTGTCTCATTAACAGCAGCCGGGCACGCTCCGTAAATGTATTTTGTAGATGCGTATTCCACCCCGCTCCTTAATTTATCGCTAATTATAATGTTTCTTCCATAATCATAATAATCATAAATTGTAGAATTTCCAACTCCAATTTTTGCAGGAGATATTGAAAAATTTTCCGGAACATTCAAAGCGCTGAAATTAAAATTTACCTCATAAATCTGTTGTGCCGGAACAGAACCATTATAAGTAACATTAAAATAAATCATTATATTTTTTCCCGGTCCAATGATAATTGGTAAATCAAAATTTGGAGTTATGTTAAAATTTGATGAAAAATCCGGAGAATTAAGAAAATGCCTCATCGTTATGTTTGAAATGTTCAAAGAAGAAATATTCCATGTTTCATTTCCTGTATTTGAAAATGTCAGATGAATTATTGTAAAATTATTTGTAGCATTTACTATGGAATGATAAGTAGTTGTTGAATAAGGTAATGTTCCACCTGTGTATGTTCTTACAGTTCCATTTCTAAATCCATAAGAATGATAATAAGGGTCTGGAAATTGATGCATCTCGGGAGAATCATAAATTTCTAATGAATGATAAACATGTTTTCCCTGTCCCCCGGGCGGTAGTAAACTTGGATGCGTTCCTTTTGTAATTGAAAATTGTGAAATTTCAGAAGCAACTGAATCAATTGGAAGTAATTTAACTACCTCCCTTTCTAACATTACATCATAATACATATAACTACCTCCTTTATTTACTGTAAGTTCTCCGTCAGTCCCTAATGGTTCTAAAGTTGCGTTTATATAAATTTTTGTAACATTTCCACACGGGGCACTTAAATTTTGCCAGGAGTATATTTTGTAAAAAGGTGTATTTTGTGTTTGGTTTGGTGGCAAACTTACTCCCGTAATGTTTAATCTATAACTTACTCCTTTTGGAATAGTATCTTCCAAATATATTAAAGTAGCATTTTCAAAACTGCTCTCAGAATAACAATAAGCTGTTTTGTTTCCTGCGTCACTGCAATTGCAACTTCTATTTGTGTAATCATAACGCACACAATTATTGGGATATATTGCTATTTCTATAGTAACATTTGCTGTACCGTTCGCAGGCATAACATCACTCACGTTTCCATTTTGTAGAATCATATATATACTTTTTGTTACAGTCATATTATTTCCAATTTTCGGCAGACCATGTACTGATAGTCTATCTACCAATTCTCTCAAAGGAGATGTGTAATTCCTGTCCCATACATCTTTATAATCAACCTTGGAAGTGTTTGATGGCCCGACGGTGGCATCGTTGTGTAATTCTCCACCCAAATTAAACGGAAAAAAATCCCCAGCAGTAACATTACTCATATTCACCCAGGTGCAATTATTATCATTACATGGAGGATTATTTGTACAGTCAGATGTTTCACTCCACCATCTTGGCGGCGTATGAACTACAATATCTACCCTTCCGATAGGGTCAATATTATCATGAGGAGAAACATTCATAATTGTTGAACAATTGGTTGCGTTAATTACAGGATAAATTTCTCCTGTGCGTGTATTGCTATAATTATAAACCATAACATTTGTTGATGTCCATCCGGAAGGACAAGTAACACTTATATTTACAGTTACATTCTTCCAATTTCCTTGTTCATCTCTAACAGTTACATTTATCTGATTTGGAATTATATCTGAAATTATTGCATTTATTGCAGGTGTTTCTCCTTTGTTTTGAATCGCGATGTCAATATAAGCACTATAATTAGAACCTGCGGCAAGTGGGGTTGGAAGACCGCTATCTTTATCAACCCTTAAATCTGCTCTTGTCATCGCGTTAACATAAGTTCTGTCTTGAAAAACCTCTCTGTTTTGTCCATTTACATCCGTAAAATTTATCGTCACATTTCCGATATTTGTCAATCCAGTACTGCCCGTTCTTGTTGAAATTTTGTATGTGGCGTTGAACAATCCTGGATTCAAGGTTGAAAAATTTACCTCAATGTAATTTGTTCCGGATAATGGTGCAACAACAGCACAAGTTGAATTTGGATATATTAATGAATTTAATTGAGTACAAAAATCTGTATTTGGATCTAATTGAAATTCTTGATTTATATTAATTCTCATGCGCACATTATTTAAGGTTTTATTCCATGTATTTCCGAACAATGCGCTTACTGTCAAATTTATGTTTTCTTCCAAAGCAGGAATAACTAGCACATTATTTGCATCATAATAATTTGGCAGATCAGTTAATTCTATGCTTCTTTCAAATTCCATTCTCTCAGAAATTCCATACGTGATAATAAAAGCCAACGCTCTTTGTGTTTCATAATTAGAAGCTAAATGAGGAACAGATAAATAAACCCTTCCATTACCATAATCCTTATAAGCCATTGCTGTTCCTGCATAACTATTTACGCTTCCATTTGGATACATCAGATTTCCGGAAAAATTTGCGATAGAAGTTAAATTTGAACCCGGAACAGACAAATTTATTAGTGGGTCTCCAATTGTATAAGAAGAAACATTTGAAGCATTATAGCCAAAAGAAGCAGGATTTGTAAAATTTTGAAATTGAATATATCCCTTATTGCTGGATCCATATAACCTGTTATCATCAGTCAAATTTATGGTGTTATTTGCTGTAATATTTGCCATCTGCAAAATGTACATCCCATCACTCTCAGCAAATATTGACCCGCCATTCAAAACGAAATTTTTCAGATTGTTTAATCCTGTTGATGTAAAGTTTTCCTTAATTTGATCCATCCATTGTGTTACATTATCAGAAGGACCATGCTGAATTGCGGGAATTAAAAACATATCACAATTGTTCAAATTTCCATTAGCAATATCTGTTTCTGTAACCAAAGTATAATCCAAACCCAAAAAATTTGAAACAAAGCCCTGTAAAGGAAGCCGCCCATAGGTAACTTCATTGTGTTGAGGTGAATCGTCCTTCACATTGCTCATGAATATACAAACATTTCGCTTTTGAGGCGCATAAGCTTGGTCAACAGAAAAATTGTTTGCCATATTTAAAGGCACAGTAATATTGCTAATAAAAGTTCCGTTGCTGTAACTTTGACCATTCTTTGTAAAATCTACTGCAGAAAATTTATCGGCATATTCATGATATTGATCATACACCCTATTCAAGTTCTCCTTAAATGAAGAAGAAATGGCACTTACACTTGTTTGATTTGTTAGATATAATTGTGCATCATTAGGGTAGTCAACTGCAAAAACATCATTACCTCCAAAAAGCAGGATAATACTAAAAATAATAATATATACAATTTTCCGTTGCTTTATATATTTTGTCTTTGACATTTTTTAAATGATAAATTTTCGGATGAATAAAATTTAAAAACTTATATTAAAGTAAAATATATTTATATTAAAGTATATATAAATTTTAAATTAAAATATATAAATTAAATTAAAATTATTTATAAATTAAATTGAATAAATTAGTATTTATAAATTAAATTGAATAAATTAGTATTTATAAATTAAATAATATTATAAATTAAATTGAATAAATTAGTAATACTCATTTATAAATTAAATAATATTATAAATTAAATTGAATAAATTAGTAATACTCATTTATAAATTAAATAATATTATAAATTAAATTATAAATTATTTCTTGCGCCTGATTAAAAATATAAATAAAATTATTAATAAAATAATAATTATCAAGTACAAACCATA
>Ga0210037_1000713_pt1 | contig 22965 bp, 21 predicted proteins | sample CryGey08umfilter_3_FD_185451 | JGI IMG/M metagenome (GOLD analysis project Ga0210037, IMG submission 185451) | Groundwater microbial communities from aquifer in Utah, USA - Crystal Geyser 4/9/14 0.8 um filter (SPAdes) (version 3) | ecosystem: Environmental > Aquatic > Deep subsurface >...
AGCGCACGAAGGCGCGGCGCCCGGCATATACCGCCGATTCGCCCAGATATTCCTCGATACGCATCAACTGGTTGTACTTCTCCACCCGCTCGCCCCGGCACGGCGCGCCGGTCTTGAGGTGGCCGGTACCGAGCGCCACGGTCAGGTCGGCGATGAAACTGTCCACCGTCTCACCGCTGCGGTGCGACACCATCGCGCCCCAGTTGGCGCCGTAGGCCAGGTTCACCGCCGCCACGGTCTCGGTCAGGGTGCCGATCTGGTTGAGCTTGATCAGCACCGCGTTGGCGGCGTTCTCGTCGATGCCGCGCTGAATGCGTTCCACGTTGGTGACGAACAGGTCGTCCCCCACCAGTTCGAGTTTCCCGCCCAGTTCGCGGTTGAGCAGTTTCCAGCCCGCCCAGTCGTCTTCCGCCAGACCGTCTTCCAGCACCAGGAACGGATATTTGGCGGCCCAATCGGCGTACATCGCCACCATCTCGGCGGCATCCACCTTGCGGCCTTCGGTGCGCAGGTGGTAAAGGCCGTCCTCATAGAAGCCGCTGGAGGCGGGGTCGAGGGCGATCACCACATCGTCGCCGGGGCGGTAGCCCGCCTGTTCGATGGCCTTGACGATCAGGTCCATGGCGTCCGAGTTGCGTTTCAGCACCGGCGCGAAGCCGCCTTCGTCGCCGACGCTGGTGGAATAGCCGCCCTCCTTGAGCACTTTTTTCAGCGCGTGGTACACCTCGCTCCCCCAGCGCAACGCCTCGGCGAAGTTGGGCGCACCCACCGGGGCGATCATGAATTCCTGCAGGTCGGTGCCTTGCCAGTTGGCGTGGGCGCCGCCATTGAGGATGTTGAACATCGGCACCGGCAGGCGGTTTGCCGCCGCGCCGCCGAGGTAGCGGAATAGCGGCAGATTGCAGGCGGCGGCGCCGGCGCGCGCCACCGCCAGGCTCACGCCGAGGATGGCGTTGGCGCCGAATTTTTCCTTGTGGGGGGTGCCGTCCAGTTCGATCATGGCGCGATCTACTGCGCCCTGGTCGAGCGCGTCCATGCCGGTGAGTGCCGCCGCGATCTCGTTGTTGACGTGGCCGACCGCCTTCTTCACGCCCTTGCCGCCGTAACGGCTCTTGTCGCCATCGCGCAGTTCCAGCGCCTCATGGACGCCGGTGGATGCGCCGGATGGCACCCCCGCGCGGGCAAACGCGCCACATTCAAGTGAAACTTCCACCTCGACGGTGGGATTGCCGCGCGAATCGAGAATTTCACGGGCGTGGATGCGTTCGATATGGGTAGTCATGGCACATTTCCTTTTGGTTTAAAACTTTTCAAGTTGGCGGTTTGTCACGTTCAATTTGCGTGATGTAGGAGGCCGCTCCCCTGTGTCTGAGGTTTTATTGGGGTTCTGGCGCCCCTGCCGCAAAGGGATTGATTAAGTTCAGGTTTCCCACCTCCATGCGGTCTTGCATATCTTCGGTCAACAGGATTTGACAATTGGCGCGTTGCGCTGCGGCCACGATCTGGGCGTCCCACCACGAGAAGCCATAATGGTCAGCCAGCTTCCAGGCTGCCTCAATCAGTGCCGCATCGGTCTTGATCGGACGCCATGCCAAGAGGCTACGGACATCCTGGCGCGCCAGTTCGGTTGGAAAATCGGGTTTCAATTTCTGGGTAGCATTGACATAAAATTCCTGCAGCACTTGGAAACTCAAGCGCCCCTGGCGGCTACGCCATAGCGAAGCCATCCAGGCGTGGGCAACAGGCTGCTTAGTCGGTTGCCCGCCGTCCCGGGCATAAAGCAGGATGTTGGTATCGACGAACACCTTACCGTTCATGAGCAGCATCGCGGCTGAGATAAGGATGTGCAGGCGCGGGTTTATCCGACGTGGAGACAGCGACCACAGGCGCGGCCAGATAGTCCGCCATCGCCACCGAATAGTGCTCCTCATCCGCCATCTTCTCAGCCAGCAACTCCCCCAACATGCGAGAAACGCTGGTCTGGTGGGTGGCAGCCCATATCCGCGACCAATCGGCCACAGCATCGTCCAGTACAATCGTGACGTTACGCATAGTGCCCTCCAGATTGAACCACGAACTAAGTGTAACACGAAAAAAGTGTTATTTGATTTCCTCTTAGTCCGACAGACTCCTGGGCTGACGTCAGCGAGTGACAGCACCTCGCGCAGCCGTGACAATACGGATAACGCTTCTGATGCTGGGTGCCTGAATGAATCATCGTTTGCTTTTGCCGCTCATCGTCATCGGGCTGGCTGGTTGTCAGCCCGATGCGCCGCCGGCTTATCAGGGCTACGCCGAGGCCGAGTATGTCCGGGTGGCCTCGCCGTTGGCCGGGACGCTGGCGCGGTTGAGCGTGGCCCAGGGCGCGGCGGTGAAGGTGGGCGGCCCGCTGTTTGTGCTGGAGCAGGAGAACGAGGCGGCCGCGCGACGCGGCGCGGAGCAGCGGCTGACCCAGGCGCGGGCGCAATTGGCCGATCTGGAGAAGGGCCGGCGGCCGGATGAGATTGCCGCCATCGAGGCCCAGCGGCGGCAGGCCCAGGCGGCGCTGGGGCTGGCGGTAGCCAACTTGCAGCGGACTGAAAAACTCGTCGCCTCCGGATTTCAAAGTCCGGCAACGCTGGACCAGGCGCGCTCGACGTGCGATCAGGCGCGGGCGATGCTGGCTGAGGTCGATGCCCAATTGCGGGTGGCCCGGTTGGCCAGCCGGGCCGATCAGGTTGCTGCGGCACGCGCCGCCGTGGCATCGGCCCAGGCGGCAGTCGATCAGGCGGTCTGGCAGACGGCGCGGAAGACGGTGACGGCGCCGGTCGACGGTGTGGTGCAGGATCGACTCTATCTGCCGGGCGAGTTCGTCGCGGCCGGCTCGCCGGTGCTGTCCATCCTGCCACCGGGCAATATCAAGTTGCGCTTCTTCGTGCCGGAGACCGAGCTGCCCCGATTCAAGCCAGGCACGCGGGTAAAGGTGGGTTGCGACGGTTGCGGCGCGGCTATCGCGGCGACGGTGAGTTTCGTGTCCAGCCAGCCGGAGTACACCCCGCCGGTGATCTACAACCGCGATAACCGGACCAAGCTGGTTTGGCTGGTGGAGGCGCGGCCGGGTCTTCAAGACGCGATTAAGCTGTCGCCGGGGCAACCGGTGGATGTGAGATTGCCCTGATGCCGGAACTGGCCATCGATGTTGTCGGCCTCTCCAAGAGCTTCGCCGGCAAGGCGGCGGTGAGCGGCCTGAGCCTGAAGGTGCCTAGGGGCAGCATCTTCGGTTTTCTCGGCCCCAACGGCAGCGGCAAGACCACCTCGATCCGGATGCTGTGCGGCCTGCTGACGCCGGATGCCGGCAGCGGCGCCTGTCTGGGCCTGGACCTGATTCGCGATACCGACCGGATCAAGCGCCAGGTCGGTTACATGACCCAGCGCTTTTCTCTGTATGAAGACCTGACCATCCGCGAGAACCTCGATTTCATCGCCCGCATGTACGGCATGGCCCAGCGCCGCCAGGCGGTCGACGCATCGCTGGCCCGGTTGGGCTTGGCGGATCGGCGCAACCAGTTGGCCGGCACCCTGTCGGGCGGCTGGAAACAGCGCCTGGCCCTGGCCGCCTGCCTATTGCATTCGCCGCAACTGCTGCTGCTCGACGAGCCGACTGCCGGCGTCGATCCCAAGGCCCGGCGCGATTTTTGGCAGGAGATACACAAACTGGCGGCAGAGGGCATCACGGTGCTGGTATCGACCCATTACATGGACGAGGCGGAACGCTGTAACGAACTGGCCTACATCGCCTATGGCAACCTGCTGGCCAGCGGTACGCCGCAGGCCATACTGGCCAGCTCGGGATTGGTGACCTGGCGGGTGGAGGGCGACGACCTGGCCGCCTTGGCTGACCGGTTGCGCGGCTGCCCAGGCGTCGAGCAAGTAGTGCCGTTCGGCAACGCCCTGCATGTCTCCGGCACCGATGCCGAGCGGCTGGCCGCCTGCACCGCAGACCTGCGCCGCGATTCCCGTTGGCAGTGGCAACCGGCCGAGCCGGGTCTGGAAGACGTGTTCATCCAGTTGATGGATCGGGCCAAGGAAAACGGCGCATGAACCTGTTTTCCTTCTCCCGCTTCGCCGCCGTGGTGGTGAAGGAGTTCATCCAGATGCGTCGGGACCGGCTCACCTTCGCCATGATGGTGGGCATCCCGCTGATGCAGTTGCTGCTGTTCGGCTTCGCCATCAACTCGGACCCCAAGCACCTGCCCACGGCGGTGCGTATCGCCGAGAACAGCCAGTTTGCCCGCTCGTTCGTCGCGGCGATGCAAAACAGCGGTTATTTCACCATCGTCAGCCGCACCGCCAGCGAGGCCGAGGCCGCCGAACTACTGGCGCGCGGCGAGGCGCAGTTTGTGATCGACATCCCGGCCGATTTCGCCCGCCGGGTGCAGCGCGGCGAGCGGCCGGCCATCCTGGTAGAGGCCGATGCCACTGACCCGGCGGCCACCAGTAACGCGCTCGGGGCGCTGTCGACGCTGGCCCAGACGGCGCTCGACCGCGACCTGGCCGGTCCGCTGGCGCGCCTCAAGTCCGGGCCGCCGCCGTTCGAGGTGCGCCTGCATCGCCGGTACAACCCGGAGGGCATCACCCAGTACAACATCGTGCCCGGCCTGATGGGGGTAATCCTGACCATGACCATGGTGATGGGCACCGGGTTGGCGGTGACCCGGGAGCGGGAGCGCGGCACCATGGAGAACCTGCTGGCGACGCCGGTCCGGCCGCTGGAGGTGACCCTGGGCAAGATCGTGCCCAATATCCTGGTGGCGCTGATCCAGGTGACGCTGATCCTGTTAGCCTCGTATTTTGTCTTCCATGTGCCCATGGTCGGCAGCCTGGCCCTGCTTTATGCCTGCGCCATGGTGTTCGTGTTCGCCCTGCTGGGCGTCGGCATCACCTTCTCCACCTTGGCCAAAAACCAGATGCAATCGATGCAGATGACCATGTTCTTCTTCCTGCCCAACATGATGCTGTCCGGCTTCATGTTTCCGTTCCGGGGGATGCCGGGCTGGGCTCAGGCCATTGGCGAGGTACTGCCGCTGACCCATTTCCTGCGCATCGTGCGCGGCATCCTGCTCAAGGGTAACGGCCTGGCCGAGGTACTGCCGGAGTTGGGGCCGATCGTGGCCTTCTTCCTGGTGGTCATGGCCATTGCCCTGAAGCGCTATCGGCGCACGCTGGACTGAGCGCAGTGGTCGGTATGTGCTAAGATTTTCCAGTCGCAGCAACCGCCGGATAAACGCCATGGACTATGAGAATGCCCGCCACCTGATGATCGAACAGCAGATTCGCCCCTGGGAGGTGCTGGACCCGGTGGTGCTGGACTTGCTGACCAGGCTGAAGCGGGAGGACTTCGTCCCCGCCATCTACCGTTCGCTGGCCTTCGTCGATATGGCGATTCCGCTCGGCAATGGCGAAGCCATGTGGGAGCCCAAACTCGAAGCGCGAGTGGTGCAGAACTTGGCCTTGAAACGCACCGACCGGGTCCTGGAAGTCGGCGCCGGCAGCGGCTATCTGACCGCCCTGCTGGCCTCGCTGGCGGCCGAGGTGGTCAGCATCGAAATCGACCCCGAGCTGAAGGAAACCGCCGAGAAGACGCTCAAGGCCCATGGTCTGGAGAACGTGACCGTCAAGCTGGGCGACGCCGCCCGCGACTGGAACGCCGACGGCCGGTTCGACGCGATCGTGCTGACTGGTTCCTCACCAGTGCTGCCCGAGGCCTACTTGAACCGGCTCAACCCGGGCGGTCGCCTGTTCGCCGTGGTCGGCGAAGGCCCAGCCATGGCAGCGTTGCTGGTGACCTGCGCTGGCCCTGGCGCCTGTCGTCGGGAAGTGCTGTTCGAGACCAGCGTCAAGGCCCTGGTCCATGCCCTGGAACCGGAGCGGTTCGTATTCTGAGACGAACCTCGATCCGGCGGGCCGACTTATTGAGATCATGATCTGATGCGTAAAACATGTTTGTCCATCGGCCTCGCTGTGCTTTTCGGGCAGGCCGATGCCGCCAATCTGACCGACATCTACCGCCTGGCCCAACAGAACGATGCCGTCTACGCCTCGGCCCAGGCCGCCTACCAGGCCGGCATGGAAAAGCTGCTCCAGGCGCGTTCGCTGTTGTTGCCCAGCCTCAATCTGGCCGCCGGTCTCAACCACTATGAGACCGATACCAATGTCAGCGACCCGAAACACTACACCTCGCCCGGCCTGACCCTGACCCTGATCCAGCCGCTCTATCGCAAGCAAAACCTGGAGGCGCTGGAACAGGCCAGACTCCAGGTCCAGGCGGTCGAGGCCCAGCTCAAGCTGGCCCGGCAAAGCCTCATCCTGCGTACCGCCCAGGCCTATTTCGACGTGTTGCAGGCCCAGGACAACCTGGCCACGGCCCAGGCTCAGAAGGCCGCCATCGCCCAGCAACTGGCCCAGGCCAGGAAGAGCTTCGAGGTGGGCGCCGCGACCATCGTCGATAGCCACGAGGCACAGGCCAGTTTCGATGCCACCGTGGCCCTGGAGATCGCCGCCGGGAACGACCTGGAAGTCAAACGCCGGACGCTGGAAAAATTGATTATGGCCGAGGCGCCCAAACTCGACTCGCTCACCAGCAACGTAGCGGCGCCCCGACCGCAGCCCGACGATATGAACGCCTGGGTCAAGCAGGCCGAGGCGGACAGCCTGTCGGTGGCGGTCGGTCTGGCCAACGCCGAGGTCGCCCGGCGCGAGGTGGCCAGGCAGAATGCCGGGTATCGGCCCACCTTGGACCTGGCCGTCAGCTATGGCCTGACCAACAACACCGTGGTAGGCAGTGTCAGCGGGGTCGATAGCCGCAGCGCCGCGATCGGCCTGCAACTGGGCTGGAACCTCTATCAGGGCGGCGCGACCCGCTCCCTGGTGCGCGAGGCCGTGGCCAATCAGGAAAAGGCCCGTTTCGATCTGGAGAACGCCCGTCGGCAGGCCGCGCTGGATACCCGCCAGGCCTATCTGGGCGTGGTCTCGGGCGATGCCCGGGTAGCAGCGCTGCAACAGGCGGTGGTATCGAGCGAGACCCAGTTGAAGTCCACCAAACTGGGTCAGGAAGTGGGCGTGCGGACGGCGGTCGATGTGCTCAATGCCGAGCAGCAGTTACACAGCGCCCAGCGCGACCTGGCCGCAGCCCGCTATGCCGCGCTGATCAGCGGGCTCAATCTCAAGGCCGCTGCCGGGGTATTATCCGAAGCCGATATGCAGGCGCTTGACGCACTGCTAAAACACCAGTAGAGATTCATCCCGACAAGGTGGCTATCCTCGGAGTCTGGCCAATTCCGGCTCCAGCAGCGCCATCGCCTTTTGCGTCGCGCCTTGATGGGCCTGGCTGAAGTGCCAGCCGGCCTTGCTCATCAGACGGCGTTGCTCGGGGTTACGGTAGAGCTGTTTCACGGCTCGGGCCAGGTCTTCGGCGTCGGCGACCCGCCTTGCGGCCCCGGCCTCGATGGCCAATTTGGCCGCCTCCATAAAGTTCCAGGTATGCGGCCCGATCAGCGCCGGGCAGCCGGCCGCTGCCGCTTCGATCAGGTTCTGACCGCCCAGTGGCAACAGGCTGCCGCCGATGAAGGCGACGTCGGCGGCTGCGTAATAGGCCGCCATCTCGCCCATGCTGTCGCCCAGAAAGACCTCGGTTTGTCGGCCGACCGGCTCCTCGCGACTGCGCCGGGCAAGGTCCACGCCACGACTCGCCAATTGGGCGGCAACCGTGGCGAAGCGTTGCGGGTGGCGCGGCACGATAACCAGCAGCAGGTCGGGGATGTCGATCTCAAGGCAGGTATCCAGGATCAGCGCCTCTTCGCCTTCGCGGGTGCTGGCGGCGAGAAAAACGAAACGGCCGGCGAACAGTAGGCGCAGGGCCTCAGCTCGTGCCGCTGTGCCGTCTGGGGCGGCGATGTCGAACTTCAGGTTGCCGGTGACCTGGCAGTCGTGCGCGCCGAGCCGGGTCAGGCGCCGGGCATCGGCCTCGGTCTGGGCCGCCAGTCCGGCCAAGCCGGCCAGCGCGGGCTGGATCAGGCGGCGGATGCGGCCATAACCACGGGCCGAGCGGGCCGATAGACGGGCGTTGACCAGAAAGGTCGGTACGCCGCGTTTCTGGCAGCCGGAATACAGATTCGGCCAGATTTCGGTTTCCAGAAAGATGGCGATGTCGGGGTGGGCGCGATCCAGAAAATGGTCGATCAAGGCCGGCAGGTCATAAGGCAGATAGGCGAGCCGAACCTCCGGGCCGAATAGTTCGGCCGCCGTCGCGCGACCCGTGGGGGTGGTGGTGGTGAGCAGCAGGGTGCAGTCGGGACGGCGTGCCCGCAAGGCCTGGATCAGGGGCGCGGCGGCACGAGCCTCGCCCACCGACACGGCATGTAGCCAGATCACTGGGCCAGGTGGCAACTTGGGTGCCCAGCCCAGACGTTCGCGCCAGTGGCGTCGATATTCCGGTTGCTTGCGGCCCCGCCAGATCAGGTACAGGAACATGAACGGCAGGGCCAGCCACCAGGCCAGGATATAGAGGGCGCGCATGGCTAAATTCTAATCGTTTGCCGGCTGGGCTAAAATGCCCACCACTAAAAGGAGTGGTGATGAAAGTTCTCATTACCGGTTGCGCCGGTTTTATTGGTATGCACGTCGCCCAATTGCTGTTGGCGCGGGGCGACCAGGTGGTCGGGGTGGACAACCTCAACGATTATTACGATCCCGCCCTGAAGCTGGCCCGGCTGGCGCAGTTGCAGCCCCATGCCGGGTTTCGCTTTATCCAGACGGACATCGCCGACGCCATGGCCATGGAAGACCTGTTCGCTGCCGAGCGCTTCAACCGGGTGGTCAACCTGGCGGCCCAGCCCGGCGTGCGCTATTCGCTGAAGAACCCGCACGCCTACATCCAGACCAACCTGGTCGGCTTCGGCAACATCCTGGAAGGCTGTCGCCACAACGGGGTCGAGCATCTGGTCTACGCCAGTTCGTCCAGCGTCTATGGCGCCAACACCCGGATGCCGTTCTCGGTCCACGACAACGTCGACCATCCAGTCAGCCTGTACGCCGCCAGCAAGAAGGCCAATGAGCTGATGGCCCACAGCTACAGCCACCTGTATGGCCTGCCCAGCACCGGCCTCAGATACTTCACCGTCTACGGCCCCTGGGGCCGGCCCGACATGTCGCCCTGGCTGTTCACCTCGGCGATTCTGGAGGACCGGACCATCGACGTGTTCAACCAGGGCCGGATGCAGCGCGACTTCACCTACATCGACGACATCGCCGAGGGCACCGTGCGGGTACTCGACCGCATTGCCGCGCCAAACCCCGAGTTCGACACCAGCGCCCCGGACCCGAGTTCCAGCTACGCGCCGTTCAGGGTCTACAACATCGGCAACCATGAGCCGGTCGAGTTGATGACCTTCATCAAGACCATAGAAGACGCGCTCGGCAAGAAGGCGCAAAAGAGATTCCTGGCCATGCAGCCGGGCGACGTGGTGGCGACCTATGCCGATGTCGAAGACCTCAAGCGCGACGTCGGCTTCGAACCCAAGACGCCGCTAGCCGACGGCATCGGTCGCTGGGTCGAGTGGTATCGGCAATACCATGGTCTTTGAATGGGATGCGGAACTTTTTGAGTGGCAAATGCCACCTAGGTTATCCATCAACCCCTGGAACCGTCCATGAGGGTCGAAAAAGCTTGGCGGGCCGCCATTTTTCTCAGATTCCGCCTCACCCAAAAAAACTATGCCCCATTTTGTATCTTACGTTGAGAGAATTAAGTGTCTGCCGAACAACTAGGTGATTATTTGCTGGACCAGGGTCGGCTGGACCGGCCCGGCCTGGACCACATCCTCAAGGAGCGGTCGGCTAGCGGGGCCGGCGAGTCGTTCGCCGCGACCCTGGTGCGCCTGGGCGTGATGCCTGAGCAGGCCGCCTTCGAGGCCTGGTCGGCGCAGTCCGGTGTGCCCTTGGTCCGGACCGCCGATTTCCCGGAGATTCCCATCCTGGAGGAGCGGGTATCGAATCGTTTCCTCAAGGAGTCGCGCATCCTGCCCTTGCGCGAGGAGGCCGACGCGGTGCAGTTGGCCATGGCCAATCCGGATGACGGCTATGTCCTGGAGGCCATGCGTCTGGTCACCAACCGCCTGATTCAGCCCCGGCTGGCCTTGCCCTCCGAACTGGACGCGGCCTTCGAGCGCCTGTATGGGGCCGATCGCAACATCGACCGGATCGTCAGCGACATCGTGGTCACCAGCGAGGAAGACGATAGCGTCGAGGTCCAGCACCTGAAGGACCTGGCCAGCGAGGCGCCGGTTATCCGGCTGGTCAACCTGGTGTTCGAGCGGGCCTTGGATGCGCGCGCCTCGGACATCCATATCGAGCCGTTCGAGAGCCGCCTGATCATCCGCTACCGGATCGACGGCGTGATGGTGGAACAGGAATCGCCGCCGCGTCGCCTGTCCGCCGCAGTCATTTCCCGGATCAAGATCATGTCCAGCCTGGACATCGCCGAGCGCCGGCTGCCCCAGGACGGCCGCATCAAGCTGCGGATCAAGGGCCGCGAGGTCGATCTGCGGGTCTCCACCGTGCCCACCATGCACGGCGAGAGCGTGGTGATGCGGATACTGGACAAGGGCGGCGTGCCCCTGAATTTCGACCGCCTGGGCTTCGATAAACATTCCCTCAAGGCCTTCATGGCGGTGTTGACCCAGCCGCACGGCATCGTCCTGGTGACCGGCCCGACCGGGTCCGGCAAGACCACCACCCTGTACACCGCCTTGCAGATGCTCAACAAGTCGGACGTCAAGATACTCACCGTGGAAGACCCGGTGGAATATCAGATGGAGGGCGTCAACCAGATTCAGGTCAAGCCGCAGATCGGCCTGACCTTCGCCAATGCCTTGCGCTCCATCGTCCGTCAGGACCCGGACGTCATCATGATCGGCGAGATCCGCGACCTGGAAACGGCGCAGATCGCCGTGCAGTCGGCCCTCACCGGCCACGTGGTGATCTCGACCTTGCATACCAACGATGCCCCCAGCACGGTCAACCGCCTGCTCGACATGGGCGTCGACGATTACCTGCTCACCTCGACGGTCAACGGCATCCTGGCCCAGCGCCTGGTGCGCACCCTGTGTCCGGAGTGCGCCGAATATTACCAACCGCTGCCCGAGGTCCTGGCCGAGCTGGGCATGGAGGCGCACCTGGGCGACGGCCCATTGCGCCTGAAACGACCGGTCGGCTGCGAGGCCTGCGGCCATACCGGCTTTATCGGTCGGACCGGCATCCTGGAGGTGATGCCGATCACCGACGGCCTGCGCTCCATGATCATGCAGCACGCGGTGGCCGGCGAGCTGCGCCGCATGGCGATTTCGGAAGGGATGCGCACCCTGTACGAGGATGGCATCAACAAGGTGCTGGCCGGGGTGACCACCCTCGACGAGGTGCTGCGCGTGACGAGGGACGATTAATTGGCCCAGTATCGTTACCAGGCAGTCAATGCCAGCGGCGAGCAGTTAGCGGGCGACATGGAGGCGCATGGCCCGGAGATGGTGGTTCAGCGCCTGCAAAATATGGGCTATGTGCCGATCCGGGTTGACGAGCTGGCGGCCAGGGGTGGCGCTTCGGGGTTCAGCTTCGGTCGTCGTGGCCGGCTCAGCCAGGACGACATCGCGCTCTTCACCCAGGAGATCGCTACCTTGCTCAAGGCCGGTCTGCCGCTCGATCGGGCGCTGGAGGTCATCATCCATTTGTCGGAAAACGACGCGACCCAGGAACTGGTCAAGCAGATTCGCGAGGACGTGCGTGGCGGCGCCACCTTGCACGCCGCCATGGAGGCGCGCAACGGCGTGTTCTCGCGGCTGTACCTGAACATGATCCGGGCCGGTGAGGCGAGCGGCGCGCTGGCCATGGTGATGGCCCGGCTGACCGAGTTCATGGAGCGTTCCAAGGAACTGAAGGAAACGGTCAAATCGGCCATGATCTACCCGGTCATCCTGGTCATGGTGGCGGTCTTGTCGGTGGTGGTGCTGCTGATGTTCGTGGTGCCGCAGTTCTCCCAGATGTTCGCCGAATCGGGCAAGGCGCTGCCGCTGCCGACCCAGATCGTCATCGCCGCCGGCGACTTCTTTCGTAAATACTGGTGGGCCTTGCTGCTTGGCGGCTATCTGGCCTACTGGCTGATGGGCCGGCAGATGGCCAACCCGGCCAGCCGTTACCGTTGGGACGAGCGTTTTCTCGGCCTGCCGCTGATCGGCGATCTGCTGGCCCGGATCGAGGTGGCGCGTTTTTCCCGCACCCTGGGCACCCTGCTGGCCAATGGCGTCAGCCTGTTGTCGGCGCTGTCCATTGTCCGGGAGACCTTGACCAACAGCTTCATGGCCGAGCGCCTGGATGGGGTCGTCGCCCAGTTGCGCGAAGGCAAGGGGCTGGGCCGGCCGCTGCTGGAAACCGGCGTGTTTCCCGGCCTGGCCGTGCATATGGTGATGGTCGGCGAGGAGACCGGCCGCTTGCAGGAGATGCTGTTTCAGGTGGCCGACGTCTTCGACCGCGAGGTGCAACGGACCGTCAAACGGATGTTGGCGTTGATGGAGCCGGTCTTGATCCTGGGCCTGGGCCTGGTCATCGGCAGCATCATCATGTCGATCCTGGTTGCGATCCTCAGCGTCAACGACCTGACCCAGTAACCGAATTTTTCTATATGGAGTAGCGCAATGAATTTGAACGTAAAACCTATACGGGCGGCATCGAGCCGGGGCTTCACCCTGATCGAGTTGTTGGTGGTGCTGGTCATCCTGGGCCTATTGGCGGCCCTGGCCGGGCCCAAGATCATCGGCTATCTGGGCGGCGCGAAGTCGGACAGCGCCAAGTTGCAGATCAGTGAATTCGAGCAGGCCCTGGACCTCTACAAGCTGGAGGTGGGCAATTACCCATCCACCCAGGACGGATTGCTGGCCATGGTTCAGGCCCCGTCCGGGGCGGACAAGTGGCATGGCCCCTACCTGAAGAAAAAAGAGGTGCCCAAGGACCCCTGGGGCAACGATTATCACTATGACTCGCCGGGCCAGCATGGCGCCTTCGACCTGTATAGCTTCGGCGCCGATAACCGCGAAGGCGGCGACGGCGAGAACAAGGACCTGGTGAACTGGTGAGTCGGCAACACGGCTTCACGCTGCTGGAAATCCTGGTGGTGATGGCCCTCATGGGCCTGATGTATGCCTTGGTGCCGCCCCTGATCTCGACCAGCGGCAGCACCACCGAACTACGGGCGGCGGCCCGGCAACTGGCGGCGGGGCTGCGCAAGGCACGCGGCCATGCCGTGGCCAGCCATCGCGACGCGACCCTGACCGTCGATGTCGAACAACACCGTTTCCAGGTCACCGGCGATTCCCGTGACTATGCCCTGCCCAAGACCGCCGCGCTCAGCGTCTACACCGCCAAGGCCGAGGCGGTGGAGGAAAAGGTCGCCGCCATCCGCTTCTTCCCGGACGGCAGCTCCACCGGCGGGGCGATCGGCATCGCCAATGGCGGCGTCAAATTTCGCGTCGACGTCGACTGGCTGACCGGCAGTGTGACCATCCTCGATTGACCATGGCGCGCCGCGAGCGGGGTTTTTCCCTATTGGAAATCTTGGTGGCCTTCGTCATCCTGGCCCTGGCCATGGGCGTCATCATGCGGATTTTTTCCGGCGCGCTGAACAATATCGGCACCGTCGACCACCATGCCCATGCCGTCCTGGTGGCCGAATCGGTGCTTGACTCGCTGGGCGTCGAGACACCGCTGACCGAAGGCGAACTCGCTGGCGAGGACGGCCAGGGCTATCGCTGGCACGCCCTGGTCAGCCGTTATGTCGATGCCAACGCCGTGCTCGACGACCTGTCCAACCCGCTCATCCTGTACCAGATCGCCCTGGACGTGAACTGGGGGGCCGAGGGAACCAACGCCCCCGGTTTGCATCTGACTACGCTGCGAGCGGCCCCTAAGCCATGAAACAGCGCGGTTTCACGCTCCTGGAGATGATTATCGGCATCACCCTGCTGGGCTTCATCCTGGTGCTGCTTTATGGCGGCCTGCGCTTGGGCATCCGTAGTTGGGACGCCGGCAATCAGCGGGTGGAGGCCACCTCCCGCCAGGTGATCGTCAGCGATTTTTTGCGTCGCCTGTTGGCGCAAACGTATCCGCTGCAATGGACCCAGGATGACGGCAAGAAGACCTTGGCCTTTTCCGGCGCGGCCGATGCCCTCCACTTTGCCGGCCCCATACCGGCGCGGCTGGGCGCGGGCGGCATCCAGTTGATCGCGCTGGAGGGGGCGAAGGATGACCCCGGCCAGGCGCTGCGGCTACGCTGGCAAGCGCCGGACCCCAAGGCGCACGCCTTCGACTTCTCGGGCGAGTTCGACGCCACCGACCAGGCGCACCTGGTCAAGGGCGTGGAGAAGATCGAGTTCGCCTACTTCGGCGCCGAGAACCAGGACGACGACCCGGCCTGGCACGACGAATGGCACAGCGACACCCGGCTGCCGCAGTTGATTCGGTTGCGCTTGACGCCGAGCGGTAGCCAGCAATGGCCCGACCTGATGGTGGCGGTCAGGTTGAATGAAAACGCCGGCTGTCGCTGGGACAGCTTCTACAAGCATTGCGTCGGCCAATGACGATTGCACTTGGGGATACCTTGAAAAAACCGTCGTACCCGCGCAGGCGGATATCCAGTAGTCTGATTTTATCGGGCCCTGATCGGCGCGAGCGCGGCATCGCCCTGGTGGTCGTTCTGTGGGTGACGGTATTGCTGACCATCATCGTCAGCAGTTTTGCCTACAGCGTGCGGACCCATGTCCAGTCGACCGGTAGCCAGGTTTCCCGTGCGCAGGCGGCGGCGCTGGCCGATGCCGGGGTCCACCGGGCCCTGTATGAATTGCTCAAGCCGGCCACGGATGGGGCGCGGTGGAAGGCCCAGGGACAACAAAACGCCTTTGAACTGGGCGCTGGCAAGGTGGTGGTAAAGATCGTCAACGAAAGCGCCTTTATCGACTTGAACTATGCCTCGGAGAATCTGTTGCTCAGTTTATTTACCTCGGTTGGGCTCGATGCCGGTGAGGCGCAAGCCATGGTCGATGCGATCGAGGATTGGCGCGATGCCGACGACCTGCCTCGCCTGTCGGGCGCGGAGCGCGACCAGTACCAGGCGGCCGGGCTCAAGCAGGTGCCCGCCAACCAGAATTTTCGGACCGTGGACGAATTGAAATCGGTGCTGGGGATGACCCCCGATCTTTTTGCCCACGTCTCAGGCGCCTTGACGGTCTATACAAAATCGACCGGGATCGACGCCAGCGTCGCCGTGCGCCAGGTGTTATTGGCGCTGCCCAATGTAAAGGCCGAAGAGGTCGATGCCTATCTAGCCGTTCGCCAGGACGAATTGGCGGCGGGACAGGTGCCGACGCCGTTCCCGGCGGCAGCGGGGTTTACCGGAGGGGCGACCAGCATGGTATATAATCTGCGCTCCGAGGCCGTCCTGCCGGATGGCAGTTTTTTTGTCCGGGAGGCGGTCGTCAGGCTGACTGGCGATACGAAGCGGCCATTCGACTTTCTTGATTGGAGGGAGGCGCGGCCCTAACCGGTTTAAGCGATCATCATGGCAGCCAGCACCATACCCTACCGCAGTCAAAACAACCGATCAGGTGCCAGCTTTGCCGGCGTCGGTCGTTTTTTTCGCTGGTGGCGCGACGAGTTGGCGTCCCTTATCCCTGCCGCGTTGTTGCCCTACCCCAGGGCTGCGGGCAAGTATTTATGGGCGGAATTCGAGGCCGACGGCATCGTGCTCAGAGTGGCTCGTGGCGGCCAACTGGCCGATGCGGGTAAGGTTGCCTTGTCTGCTCGGGACGAGGACTCCAATAAGCTGGCATTTAAAGCCCTATATGGCAAATCGCGTCGCCCTGCGCTGGGCCTGAGCATCCCGTCCGAACGCATCCTGCGCAAAACGATCGAGCTGCCTCTGGCGGTAAAAGAAAACCTCCGCCCGGCGCTGGCCTTTGAACTCAATCGACAAACCCCTTTTAATGCCGATCAAGCCTATTTCGATTACCGGGTGCGCGCGATTCGGCCAAAGGCAGGGCAGATACAAGTCGAACTGATTGTTTCGGACCGGCGCCAGATCGATCGCGAACTGGCAATGCTGGCGAAGTGGGGCCACCCGTGTCAGGTCGTGGCGCCAACGGATGAACTGGCTGGCGAGCCGCGCTATGCCAACTTGCTGCCGCCGGAGGCCCGCGCGCGGACCACCCTGGCGACGAAATGGCGGTATGCCGGCATGGCGCTTATCACCATTGCCTTGCTCGGCGCCACCCTAGCTATTCCGCTGTGGCAAAAACGGGCAGCGGTCATCGTGCTCAATGGCGAGGCCGCCAACATGAAACAGCAGGCTCAGGCGGTGGATGACTTGCAACACAGCCTGGCCAAGGCCAGCGCCGAATATCAGTATCTGCTTGAACGAAAATTCAAACGGCCGGCCAAGGTCGCGCTGGTTGAAGAAGTGACCCGTCTGCTGCCGGACGATACCTGGCTCAGCAGCCTTGAGGTCAAGGCCAATGAGGTCGTCCTCAATGGCGAAACGAACTCCTCGACCAAACTGATTCGGCTGATGGAGGGGTCTTCGTTGATTCAGGACGCGGCATTCAACTCCCCGGTCGTCAAAGACCGCAACAATAATCTTGAACGCTTCCAGTTGAGCGCCAAGATCAAAGAGACCAGCGCCGCCGAGGCCTTGGGCCAACAAATGCAGACGCCGAAGCAGCCGGCGACGACCCGAAAAACCGGCGGACAACGTTGATGCGACCCTTGACCGCGCTTGAGAAACGACTGGCGGCGATAACGCTATCGCTCCTGGTCCTTGCGGCCGTGGCGGCGGCGGTCGTGTTCCCCTATCGCCTAGCCGCCCGGCATTATGACGAGGCCATCGAGACGCGCCTTGACGAAATCGCGCGCTACCAGCGGATAGCCGCCGCCAAGCAAAGCGTGCAAAAGGCGATCGCCGAGGTGAACGGCCGGGATGCCCGGAAATTCTTCCTCAAATCCAGCGCCTCGGCGCTGGCGGCGGCCGACATCCAGCAAATCGTTCAAACCCTGGTGGAGGCCAATGCCCTTCAGCTTGAAAGCATGCAGATCGCGGCGCCCAAGAATGAAGACGGTTACCGGCGAATTGCGCTTAACCTGCGGCTGCGCGGCAAATTGGCCGGCTTGCAGAACACCTTGTACTCGTTAGAGATGACCCAACCCTATTTATTCATCGATAACCTGAGCATACAGTCCACCGTGCGGCCGAATTTCAGACCCACACCCGGCGTCGAACCTGATGTTATGTCGCAGTTCGATCTATATGGCTATGCCCAAGTGATAAAGAGCGATGTCGCGCCTAGACATTAGGCACCTTTCCGTCGCCGCCTGGGCCATCGTCAATATGGTCCTGTGCGTGGTCATCGGCCAGGAGACCGGCTGGGGCCGGCATATCCATAAGGCGCCGCCGGTCGCCAAGGTCCTGGCGCCGGATGAAGTCAAGCTGGAGCTGCTGACCGAGTACAACCTGCCGGCCATGGACAAACAATATCCCCAGACCCTGGAGCGGCCCCTGTTCGTCCCGACCCGTCGCCCCGCCCCGCCGATCCCGCCGCCACCGCCGCCGCCCAAACCGACCATGAAGAAAGGGCAGTTCCAGTTGATGGGGGTGATGATCGATGCCGCCGAGAGCTACGCCATGCTGCGCGATGTGGCCAGTGGTAAGTCGCGTATGGTGCAAAAAGGCCAAACGATCAATGGCATACTTGTCCAATCGATGGAACCGGAACGGGTGACCCTCACTCAATACGATGATGCGGAGGTTATTACCTTGAAGCTACAGCCCAGCCCGAAGGTGACTCAGCCGGCTAGAGTGAGCGTTCCTCATCCCACTCCCGTTTCCGCCAATAATCCCAGGAATTCACTGGGCGAAAAGCGCGGCAGGGCGGCGCGGCAGACCCTACCGGCCTTGATAAACATACCTGGCCAGCATCCGACGCCATAGACCCATTAGTGAGATAAGCGAAAATAACCCCCATGAAACCCCGAGACCACCATCAAATAAAGTTCCAACCGGGCGTTGCGTTGACAGTGCTTAGCATCGCCATGGCCGGTTGCGCCACCTCGTCGAAGATCGCACCGGACAAGGAAGATATTGGCGCCGCCGCTCTGGCGCACCGCTATACCACCAGCATCGCCAACGGCGCCGACAAGGCGGCGGACGATAAAGCCCGGCTTTATCCAGGTACCGGAGTGGTGGTAAAGGCGCCCAAGCCGATGGTGATCCAGCAACAAGGCGGCGAGCTGACACTAAGCTTCGAGGGTGCAGACCTGCGCGAAGTGGTCAAGACCATCCTGTCCGACATCCTGAAACAAAGCTACATCATGGACCCCAGGGTCGGCGGCACGATCACCCTGCATACCAAGCGACCCATCGCCAAATCCGCGCTGCTGCCCACCCTGGAAACCGTACTGCGGATGAGCGACGCGGTACTGATTCACCAGGAAGATGGCGTCTATCAGGTTGTTCCCGCCAGCCTGGCCGGCAAGGGCAATCTGACGCCGCAACTGGGTGAAGTTGGCAAGCCTCTGCCCAGCGGCTACAGCATCCAGGTGGTGCCGCTCAAATTCATCGGCGTGGCGGACATGACCAAACTGCTTGAGCCGCTGGGTATCGGCCCAGGCGCGGTGCGCATGGACCCCTTGCGCAATCTGCTAATCCTCTCCGGTACCGAGCCCGAGCTTAGGCATATGTTGGAAACCATCGATATGTTCGATGTGGACTGGATTGCGGGGATGTCGGTTGGTCTGTTTACCCTCAAGAATGTCGAGGCCAAGACGGTCGTCGACGATCTGGCCAAATTGTTCGGCGATAAAAACATGGGGCCCTTGGCCGGCGCCCTGCGCATCGTGCCGATCGAGCGGCTCAACGCCTTGCTGGTGGTAACGCCCCAGGCCAAGTACCTCGATGAAGCGAAAACCTGGGTCGAACGTCTGGATCGCAGCGGCGGGGTCACTGGCGGCCAGCAGTTGTATGTCTATCAAGTTCAGAATGGCAAGGCCGAGGAGTTAGCAAAACTGTTGAACGAGGCCTTTGGCAAGGCGGCGGCGCAAAAAAACCTGCCCGCCCCTACGCTGGCGCCTGGCCTGGCTGCCGCTGAAGTTAAAAATGCGCAGCCTGTCAAACCCGTGCAGGAGGCCCAGCCCAGGCCCGCAACCGGCGACGGCGTGTCGTTGCCGAAGGATGTACGGATCATCGCCGACAAGAACAACAATGCCCTGCTCATCGTCGCGTCGGCCGGCGATTACGACATGATCGAATCCGCCCTGCGCAAGCTTGATGTGGCGCCCCGGCAAGTCCTGATCGAAGTTACCATTGCCGAGGTCACGCTCACCGGCGAACTCAAATATGGGCTTGATTGGGCCATCACCAACGGGCCGAACATCAGCGGCAAGATGAACAACTTCGGCATCGCATCGGCGCTGCCGTTTTCTTACTCATGGACCAGTGCCGCCGGTAACATCAAGGCCGTCTTGAATGCGCTGGCGAAAGACTCCAAGCTCAAGGTCGTCTCATCGCCCCACATCACCGTGGCCGACAACCAGAAGGCCTCCATACAGGTGGGTGACCAGGTGCCCACGATCAGCCAGACCGAAAGCACCTCCACGACCACCACCGGGGTCATTCAAAGCGTGCAGTATCTGAACACCGGGGTGCTATTGACGGTGACGCCGCATGTCAACGCGGGTGGCCTGGTGACCATGGACATCAATCAGGAAGTGAGTAATGCCGCTTCCACCACGACCTCCACCATCAACTCCCCGACAATCTCCAAGCGGACCGCGCAAAGCACCGTCACGGTCCAGTCCGGGGAAACCCTCATCATGGCCGGGCTCATCAGCGACCAGGACACCCACGCCACCTCCGGGCTGCCTTTACTCTCCAGGCTCCCCCTGTTAGGCGGCCTGTTCGGCTCGCTGGACGACAACCACAACCGCACCGAGTTAGTTATTCTGATTACGCCGAGGGTCATGAAGACCTCAGTTCAGGCATCGGAAATCACCGATGAATACCGGAGCAGGATGGTCAATCTGGAAGACATGCTCAAAACCCTGAACAAAAACCGGGCGACCAGCATGGCCGACCCCGAAACGGGCCTGCCGGTCAAGCTCGATGCGCCGCCATCCGACACCGGCCCCGCGCCAGTCAAGGACAGGAAGGCCAAATCGGCCGCCAAGGAAAAAAATGCCGCGCAAGTCCGCTGATGGGTCAACATATCAATGTCGTTCCTGTGGCGTGGCGCCATGTTCATGGAACAACATAGGGCGGCCCATGGCCACCATGCACCCGGCGTCGTCGCGACAGGCTCGGCCCGTTTTTGCGGGTTGTTTCACGCCCAGTTGCCGGCTAAATTAAAACCATGAAACCATCCACAGGACTTCTCGCTGGGCTATTGGTGCTGTTGTCGTCGCCGGCATCGGCGGATGTCTACGCCTATCGGGACGAAGCGGGCATAGAGCACTTCACCAACGCCCCGGCGGATGACGATCGCTTCAAGGTCATTGTGGCGCTGCTTAAGGAAGAAGGGAGCTCCAATCAGGCTCAGGCCATTCCGGTGACCGGCAATGTGGCGCGCTATGCCCCCGTGGTTGAAGAAGCGGCGATCAAGTACAAGGTAGACAAGGCGTTGCTTCATGCGGTCATAACGGCGGAATCCGGCTACAACCCGGTGGCGGTGTCAAGGGCAGGTGCGCAGGGTCTCATGCAACTGATTCCGCAAACGGCCCAGCGTTATGCGGTGTCGGATGTCTTCGACCCGGTTCAAAATATTCGCGGTGGCACCCGGTATTTACGCGATCTACTCGACCTGTTTGCAGGGGATACCAAGTTAGCCCTGGCGGCCTACAATGCGGGCGAGGCTGCGGTGATACGTTATGGCAGGCAGGTGCCTCCCTATCGTGAAACCCAGGCCTATGTGCAAAAAGTGATGGGGCTGTTTAAGAGCCTCAGAAATATTTGATGTATTACGATGGCGCCAGGTTGACCGGGTTGACGCATACACCAGGGTTGCGAGTGTCTCGTGTGTTGTGTACAAGCAACAGTCAGGGTATGAAAACGACGAAGTTTGTCTGTTATGCAGAAGCGCGGCTTGACGTGGCTGACGCATGTTTCATATGATTTAGCCAGTGGCTTAAAGGATATATGCCAGCATGAATAGGTTTAGGCAGTTGTTGAGTTTGCTGATGGTTCAAGCGTCGTTGGTTGCCTGTACCGGCATGGCCGTGACGGTTAAGGATGACGCACAGACTGTGACGGCGCGGGCTCAACAACGCTGGGATTTGTTGCTGGCTTCGGATCTTGATCACGCGTACGGCTTTCTAAGTCCGGGTGCGCGAGCCATGAGGTCCTTGGAGCAGTACAAAGGTTCGATCAAGTTGGGTTTATGGCGTACTGCGAAGGCAGAGTCGGTCGAATGTTCGGCAACTCGTTGCACGGTGAGTGTAAGGGTTGGGTACATCTACCAAGGCAAGGCATCGGGCAAAGTAGAAGGTGAATCTCTTCTCCAGGAGATTTGGATCAAGGAGAACGGTTCGTGGTGGTTAGTGCCGCTTCAGTGATTGATTGTCCTGGTTTTGATGAATTGAATTTAGGGAGGGGTGATGGTCTGCAAGCGAAAATTTTGACTGGTAGCCCCTTGGCATAGCCTCATTTGCCTGTTAGTATTTTTAGCATTCCCAAACTGCAGTACTGCGGGAATAACTTTCGTTCTGAAGCGCGTGCTTTAACTTAAAGGAGTTCAGATATGAACATCAAACGTAACCTCATCGGTCTCGCGGTGTTGTCCACCCTTGGCTTGGCGGGTACTGCTAACGCCGTCTACCTGGGTCAAGAAGGTACTGGTCAAGTATTGCTCAAACCCTACTACACGGTCCGTGGTGGCTATGACACCGTTTTGACCATTACCAACTCTGACGAAGTGAACGGCAAGGTGGTCAAGGTCCGTGTCATCGAAGGTAAGAACAGTCGCGAAGTGCTTGACTTCAACCTCTACCTTTCCCCCGCCGATGTCTGGACGGGTACCCTGACGGCCACCACTGACGGCGGTAAGCTGGTTACTACCGATACCTCCTGTACCGTTCCCGCTATTGCGGCCAACCAGGGCGGTGCGGGTTTCGCCGAGTTCCGTAATTACTACTACTCTGGCGTCAATGCCGACGGCGAAGCGACTAACCTAAATCGTGCTCGTGAAGGTTATATCGAAGTGATTCAGATGGGTGACCTGACCTTAGCGAATGGCAATACGATCCCCAAGGTTAGCGCCAGTACCGATCCCACCTTGTATGCGGCTGCGAAACATATCGGCGGTAAGCCCCTCGACTGCCCCGCTATCGTCAATGCTTGGGGTTCTGCGGGCGTGTTTACTACCGGAGCGCCAAACAACTGGGTAAGCGCCCCGACGGGTGGTTTGTTCGGTACGGGTACCTTGATCAATGTGGCTGGCGGCACCGACTACACCTATGATGATGTGGCGCTGGAGCAGTGGATTGATGTAGCCGACCACAAAGCACCTGGCGGTATTTTGCCTAACCTGGCCGAGGTTGCTCCCAAGCACAGCATTGTCTTCTATGGCACCGGCGCAGTGGCTTCCAACTGGACCACCAACGGCTATAATATGGACCCCGTGTCCGCCGTCCTGATGCGCACCTCGGTTATGAACGACTTTGTGACTGATCCCGGTCTGGCCGCTGGGACCGACTGGGTGGTTACCTTCCCGACCAAGAATGCGTATGTCTCACCCGACATCGACAGCGACCCGGATTCCGCTGATAACAACTATCTGCGCCCGTTCACTCAGGACTTCAAGCTGGGGGGCGCCTGTGAAGAGGTCGGCATGCAGGTTTATGGCCGCGAGG
>Ga0210037_1000719_pt1 | contig 22806 bp, 15 predicted proteins | sample CryGey08umfilter_3_FD_185451 | JGI IMG/M metagenome (GOLD analysis project Ga0210037, IMG submission 185451) | Groundwater microbial communities from aquifer in Utah, USA - Crystal Geyser 4/9/14 0.8 um filter (SPAdes) (version 3) | ecosystem: Environmental > Aquatic > Deep subsurface >...
GACCAACGGCCTGGAACGCATCAACCGCGAACTCAAACGCAGAACCCGCGTGGCTTCGATCTTCCCCAATCCGCCTTCTTGCCTGCGCCTCGTTTCGGCGCTGCTCGCCGAGTGCGACGAGGAATGGTTGACCGGAAAAATCTACTTGAATATGAACCCTTGATCCACCCAGCCCAATGAACCCTTCTGCTAACTTTTACAGAAAAGATGTTGCACAATCAGAATGTCCGGAATTTTGTGTAAAGAGGGCATGATACCTTCAAGGTCCAATGCCTACTTCGGCGATATAGAGACGTAAGCGGGCTTATCAGCCTTGGCAAACTACTGAGTCGTGGCGAATGGTTTGCATCGACTGCTAGATACTTTCGAAGTTTGCTATCAGCGGATTCGTAGGCATTTATTGGAGATGGCAGTGCGCACCGAGTGGAATTGCATAGGCCATTTGGCATATATGTAAGGTTTAGTCCTCGTGTTAGCATCGACCAAATGCAGACATTCGCAAATCGAGCCTCTTAGGATTTCTAATGAACACCATCGCAACAACAATTGCAGAGCTCCGGGTTCTGATTGGCTACCTCGGAGAGAAGGGCCAGGCTAATTGGTGGGGCAGCGAGTTCTTCAGCGCTACAGCCGCTGCTTTTTTGGCACCAATATTCAACCGCTCTTTGTTTCTTGCCCAATACCAAGGGGCAACGGCAGCGGCGGCAAAGGTCCATGACGAGGCCATTGGTGTTGGTCGTATCTATCACCTTTTCCGTTTGCCCATCGGACTAGAGCAAGCATCGGCTGATGCTCTCAACGACGCCGCTTTTGTTCAAACAGTGCAAGCCAGATTGGCGAATCGTGAGTTGGCGCTGGCGCGCCTGGCTGAGTTGGCGGAAAAACCAGAATCCGCATCGCCGGGTCCCGTTTCGCTGGGGCAGATGAGTCAAGACCTCAAAGCCGAGCTACAACGTGCTGCGGGCTTTTATTGTGTCGCCTTCACCTCCGGCATTCAGACGTTCCCTTACGTTCGGGAGGTTGAGTGAGTCAGCAGCGCTACTACACCACTCAGCTACAAGCCGGGCTGGGCCTCCTAGAAGAAACAAGGCAGCTGCTCCAGGTTTATCAGCCTGGTATGAGTTCGTCGCAGCTCTATGAGGCCGCGCTGGCATCGGGTCGTTTTCCTTTGGTAACGGCAAGGCGCCTACGCAATATTGTGGCCGAGTGCTTTGCCCCACGTTATTTGCGCGACGTTCACGTTGCCGACCGCCTCAAGTCACTGATTGATCGTTTTACTGCCGCCGAGCTTAATCAACTGTTGTTCATTTATACGGCACGCGCCAATCTTGTGTTGGCAGATTTCGTTCGCGAAGTTTACTGGGCGCGTTATTCGGCAGGTCGCAATGACCTTCAGTTGGAAGACGCACGCACTTTTGTAGCCAACAGCGTGCGTGAAGGAAAAACACAAAAGCCATGGTCTGAGACCACGATCAAACGCATTTCATCGTATTTGATGGGCTGTTGCGCCGACTATGGATTGCTGACAACTACAGGTCGAAACCAGCGATCAATTGCTGCCTATCGAATCTTGCCCAGAGTTGCTGCCTACTTGGCGTATGAATTGAAATTCAGCGGTCTTGGCGACAACCAAATTGTTTCAAGCTCAGATTGGGAGCTCTTCGGACTGGAGCGTGCAGACGTCCGAGATCAACTGAAACGTTTGTCATTACAAGGCCTACTTATATTTCAGGCCGCCTCCGATGTCGTGCATGTCGGGTGGACCTACAAAAGCATGGAGGAACTGATCGATGTCATCACTCAAAGCTGATTTCAATGAGTTGATGGAGCGAGTCAAGCAGGGGCGCGAGTTTGGCCATGCCAGCTTCGAACCCATTTTTTACTTGGTTTTTCCTCCGAATCAGATCCTCAATGTGAAGCGTGAAACACCCGCTTGGATGCACCGGCTGCGCAACGAAGGCTGGGAAGTCGAAACCTTTTCCATTGCCGAGCATGTTGCCGACATTATCGAGAAGGCACCTCTTCGTAAGATCTGGCTAGCTGCCGATCAGAAAGCACCTTTGGCATGGGACAAAACCAATGCATCGCTTGCCAATGCTGTCAGCAATGGCGCGTTGCAGGCACGCATCGAAGCCAAGCTAGCCGGACTCGAAGGCAAACCTAAGGCTATTTTGCTGGTCACCGATCTTGAAGCACTGCATCCCTACACACGCATTGGCGTCATTGAAGGCAAGTTACAAGGTAAGTTTCATGTGCCGACGGTGTTCTTCTACCCCGGCGTGCGCACTGGCAAGACACGACTCAAATTCCTGGGGTTCTATCCTGACGACGGCAACTACCGCTCTGTCCACGTCGGCGGCTAATCATTGAGGCATAACATGAATATCAAACAACTTTTTGACCCCAGCAAAAACATCAATCGCAGCATTGAAAAAGTCATTACATATGGCGTGTCACAAGAGGCGCGCCTGAAGTCAGAAATTTCAGAGTACGTTGTCACCGACAGTATCGACCAGCAGTTCGAGAATCTCCTGCTCAAGATGGAAGCCGCCATGGACATTGGTGGCGAAAATGAAGTTGGCGTCTGGGTGTCGGGCTTCTATGGCTCGGGTAAGAGCTCGTTCACCAAGTATCTGGGCTTGGCATTTGACGATCGCATCACCATTGATGGCATCCCATTCATCCAGCACCTCCAAGATCGTCTCAAGCGTCAGCAAACCAAGTCCTTGCTTTCGAATGTAGCCAAGCGCTTTCCTGCCGCTGTGCTGATGTTGGACCTGGCCAGCGAACAGGTTGCCGGCGCGACGATGGAAGAAGTGTCAACAGTGCTGTTCTACAAGGTGCTGCAATGGGCAGGTTATTCGCGCAACCTGAAGGTTGCAGCGCTGGAACGTAGGCTCAAGAAGGAAGGTCGCTACAACGAATTCTTGGATGCATTTAAAGAAGCGGCGGGCGGTGAAGACTGGAATAACTACCGCAACGATGAGCTGGTGGTCGACAGCCTTATTCCCGAGATTGCTCATAAGTTGTACCCCACGTTATTTAAAACGCCCACTTCGTTCACGACCGAATCAAGTGACATCGTCGTTTTCGAAAACGACCGCGTGCGTGAAATGCTGGAGATTGCCCGCGAGGCATCAGGCAAGGAATACATCATCTTCATCATCGATGAGGTCGGTCAGTACGTTGGTCCACGGCCCAACCTGATTCTAAACCTCGATGGTCTGGCAAAGAACCTGAAAAACATTGGCGATGGGAAGGTTTGGATTGTCGGAACGGCGCAGCAAACCCTCACGGCGGACGACGCGAAGGCAGCACTCAACTCCCCAGAGCTCTTCAAGCTCAATGACCGTTTCCCGATTCAAATCGCCCTTGAATCCAACGACATCAAGGAAATTTGCTACACGCGTCTCCTGGGCAAGTCCTCAGCGGCTGAAGCCGAATTGGGCTGTTTGTTTGATCAATATGGTCAGCAACTGCGCCAGAACACCAAGCTTGTTGATGCTCGCGTCTACGGCGTCGATTTCGATCGCAAGACATTTGTCGATCTCTACCCATTCCTGCCCGCGCATTTCGACATTCTGCTGCATCTGTTGGGCGCACTCGCCAAGTCTACGGGCGGCATTGGCCTGCGTTCGGCGATTAAGGTGGTGCAAGACATTCTAATCGACGGCTCCGAAGGTAAGCCGGCTGTGGCAGAGCAAGCGGTCGGTTGGCTCGCCACCACGGTCACACTGTTTGATGCGTTGGACAAAGACATCAAGCGCGCCTTCGCCTCGTTGCACGCATCTGTCGAGAAGGCCACCAAGATTCGCTTCTCGCATTCCGAGCTACACCAAAACATCGCCAAAACGGTCGCCGTTCTGCAAATCCTTGGTAACCTGCCCATCACTCGGCAAAACGTCACCAGCTTGATGCACGGCACTATCGCTGGGGCATCAAATGCTGATGCCGTGTCGAAAGCAGTAGAAGACCTGATTAATGATTCCTTTGTCCCGTTCGGCGAGCAGGACGGCAATCTTTGCTTCTTCAGTGAAAAGCTCAATGACATTGAGCAGGAACGCAGCCAAGTCGCACTGCGTGGTGTCGAGTTGCGGCGCATCGTCAATGAAGCGCTGACCAATGTTTACGCGCCATTACCTACTACCCAGTTGCATGGCTCCTATGCCGTATCAACTGGCCTTAAGACCCAGTCGGCAGGCAATGTACCAGCGTCGTTGGCGGGAGAGCGCAACCAAATCCAGTCGATTGTAGAACTGGTTGACCCCAAAGAAATCGACAACGCACGTACTCGACTCACCGACGAGTCGCGTCACAACTCATCCAAGTTCAATATCTACCTGGTGGGTCGCACCACACCGGAAATGGACGAACTGACGGCCGATATTCACCGCTGCCGTGAAATTGCCAACCGCTACAGAAGCGATCCAGACCAGGAGATCCGCGAGTACTGCAACGGCCAGGCCGATCGGGCTGAACACCTCAGCACCAAACTGCGGGCGCAGATTCAGCGCAGCCTGTTGCAAGGCTCGTTCATCTTCCGTGGTCAAGTTGTTGCGGTCGATACGCTAGCCACGGAACTGCTGGACGCAGCTCGCAAACACCTGAGCGAAGTGGCCGAACAAGTGTTCGATCGCTACGCAGAGGCCCCAGTGCGCGCCGGAACTGAACTTGCTGAGAAGTTTCTGCGGGTCGGCAATCTGTCAGGCATCACCAGCGCACTTGATCCGCTGAATCTCGTTCAAACCCAAAGCGGGCGGCACAGCATTCGCACCGACCACTTGGCCATGGTGAGCATTCGTGACTACATTGATCGCAACGGCACAGTGGATGGCAAACGCCTGACGGACGTCTTTGCTGATGCGCCCTTTGGTTGGTCGGCAGACACCCTGCGCTATCTGGTGGCAGCCATGCTGCTGGCCGGAGAGATCAAGCTCAAGGTGGCGGGACGCGAAGTCACCGTCAACGGCCAACAAGCCATCGACGCCATCAAAACCAACAACACGTTTAAGAGCATCGGCATTTCCTTGCGCGGCGGCGACCGTCCGTCCAACGACGTACTGGCACGAGCTGCAACCCGGTTGACCGAACTGACTGGCGACACCGTCGTGCCGCTGGAAGACGACATCAGCAAGGTCACCACCAAGCTCTTTCCGCAACTACAGCACCAATACGGCCCTCTCACTGAAAAACTGCGCGGCCTGAACTTGCCAGGTGTAGACCGGCTGCAAAACCTCACGCACGAGATTAACGACGTGCTGCTCACCGATGCTTCGGATGCGCCGCGTCGCTTGGGCAACGAGCAATCAGAGCTGTTTGAAAGTCTCAAATGGGCTGCCGAAGTTAAACTCAAGTTGGAGCAAGGCCTGGAGCAAACGCTGCGCGATCTTCGCCAGCACTGCACGGCCATTGCCAACCTGCCGAACGTGGCTTTGCTGGCCACGCTGAAGGAAGAGTTGGCTGAGGCACTCGGCCTCATTGAGGAGCGCCTGCAGCAGGCCGACTTCTATCGCTTTGCGGCCGATTTCAGCACCAGCCTCACCACCATTCGCGCCCGCATTCGCGATACGGTGATTGCGATGCAAGACCTGCTCAAAACACGCATCAAGGAGGCTGAAGTTGACCTCAAGCGCGTACCGGAGTGGATCAAACTCACCCAGCAAGAGCAGACCGAGCTGCTGGGTAACCTTGAGCGCCTGATTGTGGATGTGGCCCCCGATCTGGCAGGCCTCACCACCATGCTCAACAAGGACTACGAGCTGCAGTCGCAGGTGCAGTCGCTCAAACACCGCATTGAGCGATTGGGGCAACAGCGCATCAAGGAAGAGCTAGAACGTGCACAGGCTGAAGTGCAACCAGGTGAATCTCCCGAGATCAAGCAGCCCGTCGCACGTAGCATCAAAGCGCGTACCAAGATCACCACGATGGATGACCTGGATGCGCTGATCACGCAACTGCAACAACTGCGTGGCGAGCTGAAATATGCCCATGCTTTTGCCGTAAACCTCGAACTGCAGGACGAATAAATGGCTTTTGATCAATCCACACGGGGTCGCCTGCAAAAGCTGGTTAACAGTTGTCGCAACCTGCTGTCCGACGAATTCAGCATCCAGCTTCAACAAACCTACGGCCTGGACCCAAAGACAGGCGAAGTCACGCCCATGGCGCGACTTACCCACCTGGATGACCGGCAACGCCACACTGCTGAGGTCCTACGCCAAACCCTGGCGCACTACCTGGGCGCAGATGCCGACGACACGGATCATCGCATCGCGGTGCTCGACCGGATGGTGCGCGAGCAAGCCTTTACGGTGCTCAATCGCCTGGCGGCACTGCTGATGATGGAAACGCGTGGACAGCTGATCGAGTCGGTCAGCAAAGGCTATCAATCGCGTGGCTACCAGCTCTACAGTAAGATCGCCGGTACCGCCCTGGGTGAAACCGGCCAGGCGTACCAGATTTATCTGTTCAGCGTGTTTGATGAATTGGCACAAGAGCTGCCCGCCCTGTTCGACCGCTATGCAGCCAATGGCCTCCTGTTTCCGCGCGAGACCGCCCTGCGCGCGCTGTTGGATGAGCTCAACCACTTTGAGATTGAGCCGCTTTGGGGCGCAGACGAAACCATCGGTTGGATCTACCAATACTTCAACTCCAAAGAAGAACGCAAAGCCATGCGAGATGCCTCGCAGGCACCGCGCAACAGTCGCGAACTGGCCGTGCGCAACCAGTTCTTCACCCCGCGCTATGTCGTGGAGTTTTTGGTCGACAACACGCTCGGTCGGCTATGGTTCAACGCTACCGGTGGAAAGTCGGCGCTGGCGGGACGGTGCCAATACCTGCTGATCAAGCCCGAGGAGCAACCGCAGGCGTCAAATAAAGTACGCGATCCGCGCACCCTAAAGCTGCTGGACCCAGCCTGCGGTTCCATGCACTTCGGCCTGTATGCTTTCGACCTGTTTGCCGAGATATATCGGGAGGCCTGGGCCTGGGAGCAACAGTATGGCCTCGGCTCGCTGGATGTTTCAACGCAGCCCCAAGCTGCGCTTAAGCCTCTTTGCCAGACCTACGGCGACGAAGCGGCATTCCTGCGCGATGTGCCGCGCCTCATCATCGAGCACAACATCTACGGCGTAGACATCGACCCGCGTGCGGCGCAAATCGCCACCTTGGCGCTATGGCTCCGGGCGCAGCGCGCTTGGCACGATGCCCGCGTAAAAGCCAAAGATCGTCCATGCATTGGGCAGGGCCATGTAGTAGCAGCTGTCGCCCCGCCAGCAGAGCGTGAGTTGCGCCAGCAGTTCACTGCGAACCTCGATCAGCGCGATGCCGAGCTGTTCGAGAAGACTCTGCAATTGCTCAAAGATCTTCCTGAACTTGGTGTGCTATTGCAAGTTGAGCGCGAGTTGCCTCGCTTGATCCGACAAGTCTATGTCGGTAAAGGCACTGGCTTGTTTGCCGAGCAGGAACAGGAGAGCTGGGAACGGGCAGAAGCACGTTTGCGTGTGGCACTCACGGCGTTTGCCGAAGCTGCGAAGTCCACCTACCAAGACCGCCTATTTGCGCAGGATGCTCTCCAAGGATTGCTTCTGGTTGATCTCTCCCGAGAGAGGTTCGATGTGATAGTGATGAATCCACCCTTTGGAGAGGCGGCGCAGTCGACCTTCACCTATATCAAAGACACCTATCCAGATTGGGCAAACAATATTCTTTGTTGCTTCATAGCCAGAGCATTTCAGATGCTAATGCCAGGCGGATTTATTGGTGCCATTTTCGACAGAACAGTAACTGTTAAAAGTAGTTATGAAAACTACCGGCGGGAAAATCTGATTCCATACCTTGCTGCATTCCTGGATACCGGCTGGGGGGTTTTGGATGCAAACGTTGAGACAGCTTGTGCATGTTTGGCGTCCGAGGAACAGAGCAATGCACTATTCGTGGATGTCCGTCAATCTGATGATAAGCAATCATCCACTCTTCATGCCGTAAATGCATGGACAGGAAAAGAATTGGAACATGCAGGCGGCGGAACTAGCACCAGCTTAGATCCACACACGCTATGTCACTTGCCAAATGCCGTTGTTGGTTACGATTTTGATCGATTTGCCATTGATTTATTTGATCGGATGCAATCGTTTGAGCAAGCAGGAATGCAAGCCAGGCAAGGTCATGCACTAGTTTCAGATATTCACTTCCGGACTTTTTGGGAAGTGGATGCAGAAAGAAGTGGAAAACCAAATGGACACGCTTTGCTGTACAACGGGTCAGAGTATTCGCTGTACGTATCGCCAGATAGAGACGTAGTGGTTAAAGGCTACGATACCGATTTTTTGAAGTCCCATCCCTCGTGTGTCTTAAGAAATCCAAGCTTTCAGTTTTCACCCGGAATAGGCTACGGCAAAAGAGGTGAAGTATTAGACGCCCACTTGCTTGAATCCGAACGCATCTTCACTTCGGAAGGCCAAGCTATTCATCTGGATGACACAGACGATGCCTACTTGGGGCTTGCGTATCTAAATTCTCCAATATACCAATACCTTATTAATCTTTACTGCGGTCAGCACAAACATGCGGGCTATCTCAATCTGCTGCCTCAACTGGTGCTAACAGCAGAGCATCGCAAGATCGTTGTTGAATATGTCTCAAAGATTATTAGCCTAAAAAATAAATGGCTTTCTTGTGACGAGACAACGATCGGATACAAGGGATTTCTTGCATCAAGACTTGCTCAAAATTGTTCGATAGGTTCAATATTTGATCTCATCAAGTCTGATTATTTATCTGACCGAAAGCTTCTTCAAGGCTTCGAGGAATCTATTGGAGATATTCTTGCCGAGTCTGCGGGCTTGAATGCCCTCGAGAAGAAGAAGCTGATAGATTGGGCTGAGCGAACTCGACCCATTGACCCTCTATGGCCAGGGTTAGACAGGGATAATCAGCTTGAGCTTAAAGATTCATTTCTCGCGTCAAGCCTTATCTCTGAGGTTGTTGGTGTCCTCTATGGGCGTTGGAAAACCTCGACATCCACGCCAGCATCCGATGCTACTGATACGGGCGATTCTTCTATTGCCTTTCAAGCTCCTGTAACTTTCAGCGGAGAAGTTGGATCTTGTGCGCAATGGAAGCCACGGAAAATATTTGTCGACGATTCATCTGCCGCATCCGATTTGGAAGCTTGTTTCAGGACGGTGCTTGTTAGTTTATTTGGGAATGCAGCTGGAGAGATTGAGTCAGCGTTAATAAGTGGGATGCAGATTCAGTCCTTAAGATGCTATTTTTCTGAGAGCAGCGGCTTCTTTTCGGATCATTTGCGAAGATATACAAAAAGTCGGAGGGACGCGCCCATTTACTGGCCGCTATCCACAGCATCGGGCAGCTACACGTTATGGGTCTATTACCCATCCTTGAATAATCAAACGCTGTTCACAGCAGTGAATGATTTCCTCGACGGCCCCAACGGCAAACTGACGCAAGTCAGCCGTGAGTGTGCAGAGTTGCGTATGAAGGGCAGCGGCCGCTCTCGTGATGAGGAAAAGCAGTACGAAACACTGCAAACCTTCGAGCAAGAGCTCACCGACCTGCGCGACACCTTGCTCAAGATCGCACCAACCTACCAGCCAAACCACGACGACGGCGTCCAAATAACTGCCGCGCCGCTCTGGCCGCTCTTCCGCCACAAGCCATGGCAAAAGGTACTGAAAGACACCTGGACCAAGCTGGAAAAAGGCGACTACGACTGGGCGCATCTGGCTATGGCCTACTGGCCGGATCGTGTGCGCGAGAAATGCAAAACCGATAAGTCCCTCGCCATCGCGCATGGGCTTGAAGAACTGTATGTAGAGCCAGAGGCTGGGCCCAAGAAAACGCGCGGGAAAAAGAAGGTCGGGGGTGAGGAATGATCCAGGACGTCAAAGCATTCCCCATTAGCTTTTACTTCAACCCGGATGGGGCGACCTCTTTCTTTATCCCAAAGTACCAGCGTGAATACGTTTGGGGTTGGTCGAATTGGGACGCCTTGTTTAACGATCTAGATGAGTCGCCTTCTGGGCACTTTTTGGGATCGATCATTTGTGTCAACGGCCAGAAGGACTCGATGGCAGGTAGCAAGCTTGAGTTGATAGATGGCCAGCAACGCTTTACCACCATCAGCCTGCTGTTCTGCGCGCTCTACGACAAGCTGAAGTCGAACCCCGACCCGGATGACGAATTCAATGTCGAGATGGTGAACCTGAAGAACCGCATCTTCATCAAGGCGAACAGTCAGTGGCGGTTTGAGCCCAGCGAGCAGATGCAGAACAAGGCGGACTTCCAGCGAGTTCTGAGCGAGTTGTTTCCAAAACTGGTCACTGCACCCAAAGGGCTGGCCAACTTCGGTAATCGCCGCATCGCGAAGGCCTACAAGTATTTCCGTGAACGCCTTTTGCCATTGAGCATTGATCAGGCCATGGCGCTGTTGGAAAAACTCAAGTCGGCGATCCTGGTCAAGATTGAGGTTCAAAGCCACTCAGACGCGTTCATGTTGTTTGAGTCGATCAACAACCGAGGCATCCCGCTGTCGGCCATCGACATCATCAAGAACAACTTGCTGGCCGAGCTCGATAAACGCCCTGACTACGGTATTGACCGGGCGTTTGATGAATGGAAAGACTTGATCGACTTGCTGCCTGATCCGGCCGTGCAAGAGCGCTTTTTGCGACAGATGTACAACGTGTTCAAGTACCTCAAACGCGTGGAAGTCAAAGGTTGCACGCGTGCGACGCGGTCCAACCTCATCACCATTTACGACACCCTGTTACGCAAGCGTCCGGTTTGGCTTTTTCACGCCCTTCAAACGCAAGGGAAAACCTATTCGTCCCTGCTCAATCCACCAGCCGCAAAGGAAGAATGGAATGAAGATGCGGCTGCCAACTTGCAAGATCTGCAGTGCCTCGGCGCAGCACCTGCCTATGCTTTTTTGCTATGGGTGAGCCAGGTTGCCCGGAGCCAGGCGTGGGATGAAAGCGAGGCTCTGAGTCAAATTGCCGCGCTGCTCACCAAGTGGTTCTTCTGGCGGAACTTGACTGACATGCCGCCAACCCGCGAGCTCGATCCGATGTTCGTGGAGTTGATTGGTGAGCTGCTGAAGCAGATGCGTTCAGATTCAATTACCAAGTTGGAAGACTTTGTGAAGCAGGCCAGCGATTGGTTGCTGGCGCGTGCGGCCCCCGAGGATGTTTGTGATGCGCGCCTGAAGGGCGATGTTTACCTCGAAAACTACGAGGCCACTCGCTTCATGTTGTGCAAACTGGAAGAAGTGCACCAAACCCGCGAGAACAAGCGCGATCTGTGGGCGCACGATGCGAACGATCGCCCAGTTTTCACAGTTGAGCACATCTTGCCTAAAACGGAAAACCTTGGCCCTGGCTGGGTGGCCATGCTGGAGCTCAACAGCAAGAACACGGCTGATGCCATACGCCAGCGTTGCGCCCACCAACTCGGAAACCTGACCCTGAGTGGGTACAACTCCAAACTCGGGACGATGGAGTTCATGAAGAAGCGTGACCGCCAGAACGATAAGGGCGATTTCATCGGGTATCGCAATGGGCTTTATCTGAACACTGATTTGGCTACTCGCACCGAATGGAACGAAGCCGCGATGACGGCAAGAACAGACAAGATGCTCATGGAGGTGAAGTCCATCCTGAGTTTGCGAGAGGGAGAGTAAGTCATGCTGGTCTATGCTAATAGTTTTGTCTTTGAGCCTAAAAACGGAGCCGAGCAGATCATTCAGTTGGTTGCGAAGTGGGTTGGGCAACGTGCGAAACAGCACGTGGATGCTGAACGACTCGCTGAGGGGATTCGTGAGCTGCGTCTGAAAGATGGGAGCACTCTGACCTCGCGCGCCACAGTATCAGTGGAAAATAAGGCGATTTATCCCTATGTTTTCGGTGTGCAGCTCAGTCACCGTGACGAGAAAGTTTCTGGCCGAAAGTGGATCACTGAGGTGGGCTTGCGCCAGGAAAGTGCTGGCAAACCGGTTGAATGTTCTGTGCTGCTTAAGACCGACGAAGTCAGCGCACGAGTCACGGACCCAATTCAAGTGACTCGGCCTAAACTGGTACAGCAGCTCATCCAGGAATGTTCGCCGATCGGGCAAACCCCCGGGTTGAACGTCAAGCGCTTGAATGAAGAAAGTGCCCTTGCATTCCTGCATGAGGTGGAGCGTGACGAGCGTGAACATCCCATAGTACTGATCAGTTGCAACAGAGATGGGCACTATCCAGTTGAGCCCGAACGCCTGCGTTCAATTTTGGTTGGCTTATCTGATGTGGTTGAGGTGCCAGCTTCGGTGGATACATTTGCCATCGAAGAAATTGTCGGTAGGCGATATATCGCATTTGGCGGGGCCCTAAACGTCGTATTCCCCGCGCGCAAGGGGGATCGGGGCTGGTTCTGCGAGACTGTTTTGTTTCGTCCGTCCGTTATTGCTGATTTTCAGGCCGATGGGAAAACAGTCGAATCAGAGGTTCTGGCCGCGATCACCCATCGCACGAACTTGCCATATTCTTGGCGACATATTTCCCCAGAGATGGTGAATCAGGCTGTCTTACGTGGGCAATTGGCGCGAATGCTTGAGCGTGCCAAAGAAAGTGACAATTCTGACGAGTTGGGCAAGTACATCGCACTACTGGAAACAGCGGATCGAGAGTTGCAGGCTAAAGACACAGAATTGGCGCGCATGCGCGGCGAATATGAAGCGAAAGAGCATGAAGCCAGAAAACTACAATCTGACATCGCCAATTTGAAGCATGCATTAAGTGGACGTCAAGCCAGCGAGGATAGCCAAGATGATGAAGTGGTCAAGGCACTCGCACCACTGCGAGAGTCTATTTCGGCGGTTCTCAAAGGTAATCCGAATCTTCAGCAAGCACTGGAGCTTATTTCGTCCATCTACCCAGAGCGAATAGTGGTTTTGGATACCGCCATTAATTCAGCTAAAGAATCTGATCGTGGTGGTTTTCGTTTTGGTGATAAGGCATTCGAGCTCTTATCCAAACTGGTAAACGAATATTGGCAGGCGCTTGTCGATGGCAAGGGCGATCAACATGCCAAGGCAGCTTTTGGTCGTAACGCATATGCTCAAAATGAAGGGCAGGCACTAAGTGGTCAGGGGAAACAGAGAAGAACGTTTGCCTATCACGGCCAAAACTTTCTGATGGAAAAGCATTTGAAGAGCGGTGTGAAAGACAGCCTGGCTGAGACTTTACGCATCCATTTTGAATGGGTGGCGGAAGAAAAAAGACTAGTCATTGGCCATTGTGGCAAACATTTGGATTTTTGAGAGAACCGTTCATGAGCATTGCTGAATTCATCCAGAACAAGATCCTTCGTCCCCGCTTACAAAAGACGGGCAGTCTCGTGGTGTATGACCCTGCCGGGCATTACCAAGATGTCTGCAACGGTTTGGCCGACGAAAAGCTGCTGGTAGTGGATGCATCAAGGAGCAGCATTGAGAGCAGGGTTGCTGCGATGCAAGGCCTGCGCGATGTGATCGATCGGCAGCTCTCCGGGATGCTGGTCTATGTGCCTGCAAAAGCGCCCGAGAGCGATGAAGAACGGCAGTCTGATCCATTCGCGCCCATTGCCGCAGCAGGGGCGATTTTCCCCGAAGGGGATGGTGACAGCTTTGAGAGCCTGTGCCTCAAGGCGAAGCCAGATCACACCACGGCCATACGGGCCATCTTTGAGCAGGATGCTTCGCCTAGTTTTGCGGTGGTGGATGCTATTGGCGGCGGCTTGGGCTGGCCCAACTTGCGCGCGCTACTGGCAGTCGAGTCCGCCCGAGACATTCTGTTTGCGCTGCTTGTGCCAAACGATGCACAGCAAGCGGCATTGAAAGGCAGTGATAGTTGGGTGACAGAGGCGCGTGATTTGCTCCGCAACAGCATGGGCCTGTCATTGAAGACCCGGGGCAAGACATGGGACTCCGTTGCCAATGAGCTGTGGCGCTTTGTCTTGTTCAGCGAATTTGTGTTTGATCTGCCTGGCGCATTGCCTGCCAGTTTGACCGATGTACCGCGAGCCGAAACTCTGGCCAAGCCTTTGATTGAAGATTTGTGCGATCGCATGCGGAATGATCGCCGTACCCAGAGTGCCTACATCGACCGCGCAGAAGAAATTGAGAAGGACCTCAATCTGGTTAGCCAATTTGGTGGCTGGTCTGATTTGGGTGACCGCGACACCTTTCCATTTGAGGAACGAACTTTTTTGACTCGCGCTATCGAAGGCATCCTGCGTGATGACATAGACCGGGTGCGGAGCATCTCGGAGCGCCATCAGCAGTCGGTGTGGACGGGTAAAGGCGAGAGCCGCGCCCAGTGGGATTTGATTCGATCGGCCACTGAGCTGCTTCAAACCTGCGACGACATGGAGCGGGCGCTTTCAGATAACGCACGCAATCTTGATGTGCTCTTGGCCTTCTATGTGAGCAGCCTGCGTGAAGCAGATCGCTTGCATCGCGAGTTCGAGCAGGCAGTTAGCGATTACGACTGGCAAGACGCGCAAGGTGTCATGACGCCGGTCAAACAGCAGGTGCGTAAGCAGTACGGCAAGCTGGTCGAGAAGGTGCAGCTGATCTTTACTCGCCATGTGGAACAAAGCGGATGGCCACTGGCTGGGCAGCTCTCGAATGCTGATGTGTTTGACCGCATTGTCCCGCCCAAGCTGCAGAAGAACGGCCACAAGGTTGCGTACTTCATGATCGATGCGCTTCGATACGAATTGGGTGTGGCGCTGGAACGGCAACTGTCGGAAGACGGACAAGTTGAATTGCAAGCGGCAATGGCTCAGTTGCCAAGCATCACACCAGTCGGCATGGCCAGTTTGTTGCCTGGGGCTGGTCAGCAGCTTCGCCTCAAGAATGATGCGCAGAGCCTGCTGCCGATGTTGGGTGATCAGGTGGTGGATACGGTGGCTCAACGGATGGATGTGTTCCGAAAAAAATACGGTCAGCGTTTTGAAGAGGGGCGGCTAGAGGAATTTGTACGCGGACGTTTTGATTTCTCGTCGGAGACTGATTTGCTCGTATTGCGTGCGGTTGAGATTGATAGCCACTTTGAGAATCATCCCGATACAGCTCCGGCAGAAATTATCAATGCACTTAAGCGAATTCGTTTCGCAATTCATAAGTTGAAAGAGCGGGGATTTAATGAGGTTGTGATTGCAACTGATCATGGTTTTGTTATGAATACCCACGCTGGAGCAGGAGATGTGTGTGGTAAACCTGCCGGAAAATGGATTAGCGTGCATGATCGTTGTGCGCTGGGGGATGGTACAGGTGATGGGAATCACTTTGTCGTGTCGGCTGACAAAATGGGCATAAAGGGAGATTTTTCTAAATTTGCCGCACCACAAACGTTGGCTGCCTACCGTAGCGGACTTTTGTATTACCACGGTGGCATTTCTCTGCAGGAGTGTGTCGTGCCGGTGATAACTATGCAGCTTAAATCATCCACTCAACCCTCGCTGCATAAGGCATCTGTGGCGATGAGCTACAAAAATGGTGCTAAGTCGATTACGACGCGCGTGCCTGTAATTGATCTCATTGTCGAAACTGCCGACATGTTTTCGATTGAGAATGATTTCGAGATTCTGCTTGAGGCTCACGATAGCAAGGGGGAAGTCATTGGGGAGGCAAAAGCGGGTGGCATCGTAAATCCAGCGACAGGAACAATGACCTTGAAGCCGGGCGATAAAGTTCAAGTCACCATGAAGATGCAAATGGATTTCGAGGGTAAATTTAAAATTAAGGCTTTGAATCCGAAAAACTATACGGTGTACTGCCAGCTGGATCTGGCAACTGACTATGCGGTGTAAAAACTATGAATGAACTCGACCAAAAGCTAACTTCAATCTTTGATGGCAAGGTTTTGCGCAAGGATTTACTCCATCGGATTAAGAAGGGAACCAACGTCCCTACCTTTGTTTTGGAGTTTTTACTTGCGCGCTTTTGTGCGAGTGACGATCAAGTGGAAATGGATTCTGGCATGGAGGCGGTGCTCGCCAGCCTGCAAGACAACTATGTAAAGCCTGACGAGGCCAATGCCGCGCAGTCAAAGGTGGCAACCAAAGGCAAGCATCGCTTTATCGACAAGGTCCATGTTCGGTATGTCGAGAAGGAAAAGCGCCACTGGGCATCGTTGGAGAACTTCAATTCACAGCGCATTGCCATCGGCGAGAAGTTCTACCGAGACAACGACCGCCTATTGGAGGGTGGGATTTGGGCTGAGGTGACGTTGGCACATAACGCGATCGAAGAAGACGACTACGCGTTTTACATTGAGGACCTGCGCCCCATCCAGATCAGCCGCTTTGATTTTGACCGCTACTGTGAAGGTCGCACTCAATTCACCCGTGACGAGTGGATTGCGGCAATTCTGCGCACCGTTGGCCTGGAGCCAACAAAGCTGTCGAAGCGCGTGCAGATGCACTTTATTGCGCGCCTGGCCGCCCTCGTTGAGCCCAATTACAACTACATTGAGCTTGGGCCGCGCGGCACCGGGAAGTCGTATTTCTTCAGTGAATTTTCGCCCTACGCCACATTGATTTCAGGTGGCCAGGCGACCAAGTCGGCGCTATTCTACAACAACGCACGCCGTAAGGTTGGTTTGGTTGGGTTTTGGGATACCGTAGCCTTCGACGAGGTGGGAGGCATCAAAGTCAAAGATCCGGACACCATTCAAATCATGAAGGATTTCATGGCGAATGGTCGTTTTTCGCGTGGCGCTGAAGTGATTGCTGATGCCAGCCTAAGTTTTGTTGGCAACTTCGATCTGTCCATTAGCCAAGTGGTTAATTCGGTTGAACATGATCTTTTTCAGCCATTGCCCGCTGAGTTTGACCTGGCAATCATGGATCGATTCGCAGCCTACATACCTGGCTGGGAAATGCCTAAGAACAGCAGTGAGTTTCTAACCAGTAGTTACGGGTTTATTACCGACTATCTGGCGGAAGCATTCCACTATCAGTTCAAGCACACCAATCGGTACGAAGAAGTCAGCAAACGCACCCGACTTGGCAATAGCGTTGAGGGCCGAGATGAAAAAGGCATCAAGAAGACTGTCTGTGCATTTCTGAAGATTCTGCACCCGATTGGCTCGCCTACGGACGAGGAGTTCGATGAGTATATAGCCTATGCGATCGAATGCCGACGCCGAGTGAAAGAGCAGATGAATAAGCGCAAGCCAGATGAAGAATTTGCACGGATAAATTTATCGTATTTCAAAGCGAGCAACGAAGAGGTCATCGTCTATTGCCCGGAATCAAAGGATGCAACAGCTACGCAGGAACCTGTTCGGCGGCGGCTGAATGAGCTCCACCCAGCCGATGCGGTTTTGTCACCATCTGCCGAAAAAGTTCATGTTGTGACAGAAACTACGCTGGAGCCCGCACCGGAGCTAATCAGTCAAACAACACCCGAATCGGGAACTAGCTTTGCCGAACTCAAGGAGCAGCATTTCACGATTCTCTATGGAGATATCGGACACAGCTACGAGTCAATCATCGGACCATACCTGCGGGGCGCGAAGACCGTTGTCATCGAAGATCCGTACATTAGACTTCAGCATCAGATACAGAATTTTGTTCGCTTCTGCGAAACCGTTCTAAAAGCGCCTTCGGTGAAGAAAATTAGCTTGATTACCGGGTATGACGACAATTCGCAATTAGCTGACATTGCGGAAAAGCTGGAAGAGTTAAAGCAGAGCCTCCTAGATATAGATGTAGAGTTAGACGTGAAGCTCAATACAAATATTCATGATCGCGAAATCCGGCTCGACAATGGTTGGGTTATCAAAATCGGTCGAGGATTGGACTTCTATCAGAAGCCAGGAGGCTGGTTTGAAGTAGGGGCAAACGACCTGACACTCCGCAAGTGCCTAGAAACGAAAGTGGATATATTTAGGATGTAATGAATTCGACTCGTTGTCTGGGTACGTAACGAAAATCATAATGCTGGTGAAAGGTAGCTGAACATGAATGAAATCATTTGCCCGCACTGCGGTAAGGCATTCAAGATTGACGAAGCTGGTTACGCGGACATTTTGAAGCAGGTTCGTGATAGCGAATTTGAGCAGCAACTACACGAGCGGCTTGAACTGGCTGAGCAGGATAAGCGTAACGCTGTCGAGCTTGCGCAGGCGAAGGCGGCCAGCGAGTTTCAGAAGGCCGCTGCGACAAAAGACTCCCAGATTCAGGAGATGAATGCAAAGATTGATTCTGCTGATGCCGCGCGGAAGCTTGCAGTGACGGTAGCATTGAGTGCAGTGGAAAAACAGCGAGACGCGCTCGCGAACGAACTTGAGCAAGTAAAAAGAGATAAGCAAGCTGATTCCAATTTGGCAGAAGCCAAACTCATGAGCGAATTACAGAAGACTGCTGCTGCCAAGGATTCTGAAATTCAGGGGCTGAAAGCGAAGCTCGATGCCATTGAAGTTGCACAAAAACTTGCAATCACTGAAGCCGTCAGCACAGTTGAGAAAGAGCGCGATGAACTAAAGAGTGGTTTACAGCAGGTTGAACTTCAAAAGCAACTTGCTGAAAAGGCACTTAAGGATAAGTACGAGACACAAATCAAGGATCGCGATGATGCCATAGAGCGCCTCAAAGATATGAAGGCGCGATTGTCGACCAAGATGGTTGGCGAGACGCTAGAGCTGCATTGCGAAACCGAGTTCAACCGTATCCGTTCGATGGCCTTCCCCAGAGCATATTTCGAGAAGGACAACGATTCGCGAACGGGAAGCAAGGGCGACTACATCTTTCGTGACGCGGATGACGCTGGGACTGAAATTGTCTCAATCATGTTCGAGATGAAAAATGAGAGTGACGAAACAGCCACAAAGAAGAAGAACGAAGATTTCCTTAAAGAGCTCGACAAGGATCGGACTGAGAAGGGCTGTGAGTACGCAGTCTTAGTTTCTCTTCTTGAGCCAGAGAGCGAGTTATACAACTCAGGGATTGTCGATGTATCTCACCGCTATCCGAAAATGTATGTCGTCCGTCCTCAGTTTTTCCTTCCTATCATTACGCTGCTGCGAAACGCCGCCCAGAATTCATTGAAGTACAAAACAGAACTTGCTCTGGTAAAAGCACAGAACATTGATATTACGAACTTCGAAAACGAGCTCGATGCTTTCAAGACAGGCTTTGCTCGGAACTATGAACTGGCATCCAAGAAGTTCAAGACAGCCATAGATGAAATCGACAAAACAATCGATCACCTCCAGAAAACCAAGGAAGCCTTGCTCGGGTCGGAAAACAATCTACGTCTTGCCAACAACAAGGCAGAAGATTTGACGGTCAAGAAGTTGACCAAGGGGAACCCCACGATGGCTGAGAAATTTTCTGAAATTCGGACGTCCTCTTTGTCCCAATCTGAGTAATTGCTTTGCTTAGGTAGCGAGCTCACTTTGTGAATCTGTATTTGAATGAGGGGGGAAATTCAAATGTCATCAGAATCAATCGAAGATAAAGCTGATCGTTTACTGAGACTGCCAGAAGTGGAAAAAGTTACAGGTTTCCGTAAAACGCGGCTGTACCAACTTATAAAAGATGGACAGTTCCCACCTGGAATTAAAATCGGCCGTTCTCGTCTTTGGAAGGCGTCATCAATCCAAGAGTGGATCCGCAGCTTGTAGTTGTAGGCTGCGCTATCAGTTCCCGAAAAAAAGTAAGAGTATCAATTTCTTTCCTGACCTAATTATCAGAGTCAGGAATAAATTCAATTAAGTCACCGACTTTGCATTTGAACAAATTGCACAGTTGGTCGATTGTCTCCACGTCTATACGCGTCGCCGTTTCGTTATAGAGACGAGTAATTGTGCTGCGGTTTAAGCCCGTACTTCTTGCTACATCAATCACCTTCATTTTGTGTTCGCCCATCATTCTTGATAGGTGGCATCGGATCATTTGACTCTCCTTTTGTTTGGTTGAATCAGGGTAACAAATAATGCTTTGGAAAAGTTACTGACTGTGTATTCTGTATTCACAGAGCAACTTAAAGCTACGCAAAGCAGCAAAAAGCTCTGTTTGATACTTAACTTAATGGAGATACATATGTCACTTACATACCTAACGACTGAAGAGCTTTCTAAGCAAATCAAATATGACACACGGACTATCCGTGAGCGCCTGAAGGACAGCGTACTGCTGGAGGGCATTCACTACATTCGTCCTTTTGGTGGTCGGAAGATCCTTTTCATCTGGGAGCACATCGAGCGCGATATGGGCTTGAACTCTGCTTCTTCCTTTGCGATTCCAATGCTGAATGGAGGGATCTGCAATGGGTAGCATCAGAAAACGTGCAGATAATGGTCTGCTGTTCATTGACTTCCGATTCCGTGGCAATCGCTGCCGCGAACAGACTGCGCTTCCTGACACGGAGGCTAATCGTAAGAAGGTGCAGAAGGTTTTGGATCGAATAGAAGCAGATATTGCAGCGGGCACCTTTGAATATCGCCGTTACTTTCCGTCAAGCAAGAATGCGGCGAAGTTTGACGTGGCGGATGCGCCACCGTTTGCCGAAAGCGAAGTATCAGTAAACGTGATGCAAGCGGTTGCAGCAACGGAGGTCGATCCAAATATTCCCTTGTTCCGGTCTTTTGCTGAGACATGGTTCCTGGAGAAGGAGGTCGAGTGGCGCAGGTCGTATCGACTCAGCAGTCGAATCGACTTGGATAAACTGCTCGTTCCGCATTTCGGAGATAGGGTGGTCAGCCAAATCACAAAGTCAGACGTGCTTTCCTTCCGCGCTGCTCTCGCTAAAGTTCAGGCGCGGGGAAAGACTACAAACCTATCGGCTCGTCGCATCAACAAAATTCTAGTTCTATTGAGGCAAATACTTAATGAAGCGGCTGACCGGTTTGATTTTCGCACACCATTCATGAATATCAAACCGCTCAAGGTTCAGAAGGTGGATATCAAGCCATTTTCCTTGACGGAAGTGAAAAAAATTCTTGAGAAAGTGAGGCCTGATTTTAAGAATTACTTCACGGTTAGATTCTTTACTGGGATGCGTACTGGCGAAGCGGATGGCCTCAAGTGGAAATATGTCGACTTTGACCAGCGCCTGATCCTGGTGCGCGAGACGTACGTACTCGGCAGGGAGGAGTACACGAAAAACGACGGCTCGCAGCGAGATATCAAGATGTCTCAGGTGGTATACGACGCGCTGAAGCAACAGAAGAAAGCGACACGTCATCTCTCACCCTTCGTGTTTTGCAACACGCTCGGAAAGCCGCTGGATAACAAGAACGTGACCAACCGTGTTTGGTATCCCTTACTTCGTCACTTGGAGTATGAGAAGCGTCGCCCATATCAGTGTCGGCATACAGCAGCGACATTGTGGTTGGCAGCAGGGGAGAACCCAGAGTGGATTGCGAGGCAAATGGGACACGCCACAACCGAGATGCTATTCAAGGTTTATTCACGCTACGTTCCAAACCTTACTCGCCAGGACGGAAGCGCCTTCGAGAGGTTGCTTCAGCAAAGCGGAACAGTGACCTGGTCACTGGAAAATGAGGACGTTAAAAACATGCAGGAGGTGAAGGATGATAATTGAACAGAAGATTCCACCGCTTGAAGACATGCCAGAGATATTTCGCATCGTCTCGATTAGCTGTGTACCCATGGAGGCAAAAAGTGGCGTGCTCTATCGAGTCGAGCTGTATCACGACAAGGCGCAGTTGACTGTGGCGTTTAGCCGCTCGCAGCCAGATATTAGGCTGCGTGTAGATAAGATGGTATCCATCAGATGGAGGATGCCAGTCACAAGCAAAGACGGTGCAATCGGAATTTCTAGGCTTGTACTTTTGGAGCGACCTGTGAATGGGGTGAACCCATTCAATACAGTGCCACCTCGTTGGGTGAAGGATCGGTCACTGGTGCAGGAGGCAGCTCAGCTGTTTGATGCGCTTCCCTACAACCTGAGGCAACTGGTTAGAGCGGTATTGTGGGATGGTGATCGTTTCAGGCAATTCTGCGATCGACCGGCTTCCATGCGCGATCACCATTGCAACCGTAACGGCAATCTGAGACATACAGTCGAAGTCGGTGTGATGGTCAGACTGCTGGCCAGTCAATATCCGCAAGCAAATCTAGGTGTCAGCCTTGCGGCGGCCCTGCTGCATGACATGGGGAAGGCCGTTGAGTACGACGTTTGGTCTAACGGTGACTGGTGCATGACGGATCGCGGAAAGTTGGTAGGACATCGACACACCGTTTTGGAGTGGATCGCGGTTGCGATTGCAACGAACCAGATCGCATTGCCAGAAAAACAACACTTGTCGCTACTCCATGCACTGACATCTGCCCCAAATGCAGAGTGGCTGGGTATCCGATCACCTGTAACGCCAGAAGCCACATTGCTGTCGATGGCTGACAGGCTGAGTGGCGAGAGCGCGTTGACCGCGAAATTAGCAAGCCAAAGGGGAGGGTGGGGGGCTAGACACCCAAATCGCAAGGGCAAGCCGTTTACTTTGCCGACTGAAGACGTGAGTGCTGACTAAGTCCGTTCTCAGAATAGATTGAAAGGATATGACATGAAAATGAAGATGATTGAAAAGTATATGCGCAACTTCAAGTATGAGGTGTTGGCGCGCGTTTAAAACTGACCACCTGTGCGCGTTGAATTTTGACCAGGCGTTTTTGCATCGGATTTGATCCGTTGCTGTGGATAAGTCTACCAGACTGGAATGGTGTAGCGCCTCCTGTTCAAGTGGGTGGATGAGTCGGGAGTGATCTCCCGGCTACTGTTTTAGAACGGCTCCTCCT
>Ga0210037_1000721_pt1 | contig 22759 bp, 21 predicted proteins | sample CryGey08umfilter_3_FD_185451 | JGI IMG/M metagenome (GOLD analysis project Ga0210037, IMG submission 185451) | Groundwater microbial communities from aquifer in Utah, USA - Crystal Geyser 4/9/14 0.8 um filter (SPAdes) (version 3) | ecosystem: Environmental > Aquatic > Deep subsurface >...
GCTTATGGTGATAGCTCGGGTGATAAACCCATGCTGGCTTTAGCACATCATGCCTTTTATAAACCCTTTCGGTAGATGTGAATAATTTGAAAAGCATAAAATCAAAAGTTTTCCTAAATTTTTCAAGTACCGTTTTGCCAATGTTTATTGGCATAGCGGCGATACCTCTGTTAATAGACGGCATGGGGCTTGAACGATTTGGAATGCTCTCTATTGCATGGATGTTGGTCGGGTATTTTGGTCTTCTTGATATGGGTTTGGGCAGGGCACTGACCCAGAAAATAGCGGATAGAATTGGTGGTGGAAATGTAGCTAATCTTAAACCTTTGATTTGGAAAGCCTTAGGTTTGGTCGGTTTATTTGGGTTGCTAGGGTGCTTGGCTCTAAGTTTGATGGCTAATTGGTTGGTTTATGATCTATTCAATATTTCAGCCATTTATCAACAAGAAACGGTTTTGGGTATTTATTGGTTAGCCATTACCATCCCTTTCGTAATTGTGTCCACAGGATTATTAGGTATTTTAGAGGGGCAACAATATTTCGGTTGGACGGCTATTGTTAGGGCTCCTTTGGGAATCCTGATGTTTTTAGCACCGTTAATTACGTTGCAGTGGACAACTTCATTAGAGTGGGTGTTAGCGTCCTTATTTATTGTAAGGGTAACTGCGTGGATTGCGCTGATGGTTATAACCACTTATACCTTACGTAATTATCCAGGTTGGAAAACCGATATGGGGGAGCTAAAGTCTTTATTTGTTTTTGGTGGTTGGATCACCGTCAGCAATATTATTAGTCCAATGATGGTTTATTTTGATCGATTTTACATTGCAGCGGTTTTATCGGTTGCGGTTGTTGCCTTTTATACAACCCCGTTTGATTTATTGACAAAAGCATTGATTGTTCCGTTTGCCTTGGTGGGTGTTATGTTTGCATCTTTTGCCACAGACTGGCAGCAGGATAAATTAAAGGTCGTTAAACAGTTTAAACTTTCAATTTTAGCGGTCATTGTTGTTATGGTGCCGTTTAGTTTAATAACATTTTTCTTTGCAAAGTTTGGTATGACGCTTTGGTTGGGTGAAGACTTTGCCCTGCAAAGTTATGAAATTGTGCAGTGGTTATCCGTGGGGATTTTACTGAATGCGATTGCGATGGTGCCTTTCGCGCTGATTCAGGCGGCAGGCCGAGCCGATATTACGGCTAAACTGCATCTTATTGAATTGCCTTTTTATGCCTTATTATTATGGTTGCTTGTTGCAGAGTATGGCTTAATTGGGGCTGCGATGGCTTGGGTATTTAGAGTGGCGTTAGATGCACTTGTTTTGATGGTGATTGCGGTTAAAGAGTTAAATTTTGGCATTGCCAAGCAACGGCAGATTTTTCAAGAATGAATGCAAATCCTAGTAATTTACGCTGGTTTTTCTCGCCTGCGGTGCTTTATTTTGTGGGATTTATTGTTCCTTTTTTATTGGTTTTTATTGGTTTTTCAAAAGAAGTTTCTACCCCTCATCATGAAACATTAAATGTTATTTTATTAGGTGTTCTAGGGTTTTATTTGGGAATAGCTCTAGTTTATAGTTATTTTGCGATGTTTAGGTTGGCTTTTTTCCCTGCTTCAGGTGCTAATGTTGGGAGAATGCTTGAAATAGATCAAGAAAAAATACTTTTTATGATCTTGGTCACCTATTGGATATTGGCGATAGGCTTATTGTGGTTTGAGTTTTATAAACTCGGGGCGTTGCCCTTGCTTTCGTCAGCACCAGAAGAACTGCGGTTTTTATTACAAGTTAATGGATATGTTCATTTAGTTGCAATTTCAAGTGGTTATGTCGCGTTTGTTTTTTTTGCGTTATTTCATATTTCAAGTAATACCGTATTTAAAATTTTCTATGCAGTTATGATCATAATGACGTTGATTTCTCTGTTAATGACGGCAAATAGAATTGATTTTTTATATCCTATTTTTTTAATGATTTTGTTTTATGCTTTTTTTAGAGGTAATCTTTTTAAGAAAGAAATTGTCTATTCGCTTTTTTTTCTATTGTTGGTGTTTGTATTTGTCAATGTGGTTCGCTCTAGTGGGCATGACTTAAGTTATATGGATAATAATTATGCTGGACTTGGCGAAGGGTTTGAACCTACTTATTTAAACTTAAGTCTTTATCCTTTTTACATGACACTCACATACAACTTTGAAATGTTGAACAAGCTTGTAGAGGAAGGTATATCCAATGTAACGGATGGTTTATATACTTTTTATGCATTTTATTCTTTGGCACCAGGGCAAGAAGAGAGTTTTGGGGAGTTTAAGAATAGGGTTTTAGGTATCGATTTTTATGCAGAATTAACCTCTACCTATTTATCTAATTTTTATGTGGATTTTGGCAAGCTCGGGGTATTTATGGGGTCGTTAATCTACGCGATCTTAGTGCAAAGTATTTGGGAGTTCTCAAAAGTTTCTAGGAAAAATATTTTGCTTTATAGCGTTGTTGCGGGGCCATTATTGTTTTTATTTTATGCATTTTATTATGTTTATTTTTACGCTGTTTTTCAAATTATTTTGATTGTTTTCATTTTATTTTTTATAAGACCCAAATTTAAAGAGGCATAATTTGAATTTTTTCTTGATATACAAAGGTCATTACGGCACAAGCCTAAAGGGGCCTGAAATGCGTTATGTCGGCTTGGCTAAGTCGTTAGTTTCCGCAGGGCATTCAGTCAGTCTTGCCGCAAGATCATTTGATACTAATTTATATTCTCCAAAATTGAATTTTGTTGCTGTGCACAATATGTACAAAATGTTTGTCACGATGTTGAAATCCGATGTAATGGTTTTACATGGTGGTGGGCCATTTATCTTAATCAGCGCAATCCTCGTGAGCTTTTTGGGTAAAAAGATTGTATTGGATGGCTATGTTCCCCACTGGATTGAGTTGGACGAGGTTGCCCATAAGACAAAATCAAGTTTCGTTTTATCCGCAAAGTCTGCGTTTAATGCGTTTAGGAGCCTATTGGCTGTTTTTGTTTTTGATTTAATTATTGTTGCCAATAATCGACAGCTCGATTTAATGCGCGGTTTTGTGGGGGCTTTTACCCGAACGCGAGAATTCAGTAAAATTCAGATCATTCCTTTTGGTTGTGAGCCTTATGAGCTTCGTTCTAGAGTCGAAGGATTGGCGTTATTAAACAGCATTAATGAGAAATCTCCCGTTCTTAACGAGTCTGATTTTTTGGTGGGTTGGCTTGGCGGAACTTACGGCTGGTTTGATTTAAATTCAGTCGTGGCTGCACTGTCGGATGCATTTGCGCAAAATCAACAGATTAAGCTGGTCTTTTTTGGTGTGTCTGAAGAGAATCAAGTCATGCTCTTAAGCAATTTGCCAGAAAGTTTGCAATCTCAGATTGTTTTTTTACCTTGGGTGCCTTTTATGGAACGCTTTAAATACTGGGCTGCATTTGATATTTCTTTGGTTTGGGGTGGACAGGGTTATGAAAATGATTACGCGTCACGAACTCGAAACTTTGATTGTTTGAGTTTAGGCTTGCCGATTATCCAAAACGAAGATGATGAGTGGGGTCGTCGTTTAGAAAAGCATGGTGCAGGTATTGTGACGACACAACAGCGATTGTCTACAGATTTGCTTCATATTAGCCAAGATAGCAAGGCACTTGAGTTACTCAAAAACAATATGGTACAACTTGCGCCAGAATTTTATTGGGATGAATTTGCCAAGACATTAATCAACTCTGTTCAACGAGTCAAAACAGGGGGGATTCGTCGATTATTTGGAGTCTTGGCTCTGTTAACTCTTTTGCCAGCATTGTTGTTATTTTTTGTTTATGAGCTGGTTAATCAGCGTAGTGTGAGAGAAAAGAGTTGAAGCAATTAATTATTACGGGAATACGTGGGGTGCCTGCCTCTCATGGTGGGTTTGAGACGTTTGCTGAAAATCTAGCGGTTTATTTAGTCGCTCAAGGTTGGCGTGTGACCGTTTACTGTCAAGAAAATCTTCAGGAGCATTCAGCAAGTTATGAGTCCGATTGGTTGGGAGTAAAAAGAGTTCATATACCTGTCAAAGGTGACGGTGCCAAAGCCACGGTTATTTTTGATTATTTGTGTGTTAAACATGCGTTAAATCAACCAGGCCTGGTATTAACTTTGGGATATAACACGGCATTATTTAATTTATGGTTTCGGTTAAAAAACAAAAAAAACCTGATTAATATGGATGGTATTGAATGGAAGCGTGATAAGTGGGCGTGGTATGAAAGGACTTGGCTGTATCTCAATGAGCGAGCGGGGTGTTTGATAGGCCATCATTTGATTGCAGATCATCCAGAGATTAAAAAGCATCTCATAACAAGAGTAGATGAATCAAAAGTCACAATGATCCCTTATGGTGCGCGACAAGTTTGTTCGGCAGATGTATCTTTACTGTCAACTTATTCTCTTCAACCAAAGTCTTATGCTTTGGTGATTGCGCGGCCAGAACCCGAGAATTCAATCTTAGAAATTGTTCGGGCTTTTTCTAAGAGGCAGCGAAATCATCAATTGGTTGTGTTAGGGCGTTATGATATGGCTAATCCATATCATGCTGAAGTTTTAGCTGCGGCGAGTGATGAAGTGAAATTTATTGGCGCGGTTTATGATCATGCCACTTTAGACGCATTACGCTTTTATGCGTCGTTGTATGTTCATGGGCATACTGTAGGTGGAACAAACCCATCGTTGATTGAAGCGTTGGGTGCTGGTCAGCCAGTTTTAGCACATGATAATCTCTTTAATCGTTGGGTTGCGGGTTCTGGCGCGGTATTTTTTGCCAATACAGATGCATGTGCAGAGCAGTTTGATAGATTACTTTCAACGACGAGTGATTGTTTGGCAGATATGTCTAAAGCCAGTACAGAACAGTTTGAATTAAACTTTACTTGGCAAAATGTACTTTTACAATATGAACAATTGCTTGCTGAGTATTCTGGGGCTTGTTGAGTTTATAGCTTTAATAAGCATTCTTATCAATAAACCCTTTAAAAACAGTGAGTATAATAATTTTAATGTCGAACCACAGAGACCAGTTGTTAATATAATGAAGGTCAAATTCGATTCTTTTTTCCATTTTATCCAAGGTTTCTGTCTCTCCACGCCAGCCGTTGATTTGTGCCCAGCCAGTAATGCCTGGTTTAACCAAATGGCGTTGCATATATTGTGGTACTAGTTTGCGATATTGCTCGTTATGGGCATTGGCGTGAGGTCTTGGACCCACAATGGACATTTTGCCTTGAATGACATTGATAAATTGAGGTAGCTCATCAAGACTGGTTTTGCGGATAAAGGCACCAAATTTGGTAATTCTTGGGTCATTTTTCGTCGCTTGATTGATGGTTGCGCCATTGTCTTGAGTGGTCATGCTTCTAAACTTGTAAACTTTAATTTCTTTACCATTTAAACCATAGCGTTTTTGCTTAAAAAGTATAGGTCCAGGTGAACTGAGTTTTACGCCAATGGCTAAAGCAATCATGATGGGGCTGATGAGTATCAAAATAAGGGTTGATAGGGTGACATCTTCAAATCGTTTGAGCATTCTGGCGGTTGATGAATTTAGGGGGGTGTCATACACACTGATGACGGGTAATCCCTTTAAATCTGTCCATTGGGCATGCATTAAGTCAAAGCTAAACAAGTCGGGAATAAATTTAACGATGGTTGTTGTGTCGGTGAGTTCGTTAAGTAAGGATTTAATTTTGGCCTCTGCCCGTAGAGGAAGGCAGATGTAGAGTTCATCAAACTGATGATTTTTTGCGGCTTGTTGAATGGCAAGGGTGTTGCCTAATATGGGAAAGTTGCTGATATTGGTATTGGATAGATTTGGATTGTCATCAAAAAATCCTACTATTTTATAGCCAAGCCATGGATTTTGAGTAATCAGGCTGGCAAGGTGTTGCCCGACTTTACCAGCCCCAACGATTGCGATATTGCGACTATTTTTACCTTGTTGTCGATAATGCCCTAAAACTCTTCTGACCAGAAAACGATAGAGTACCAGTGTAAAAAGTGTGACGATAGCCCAAGTAACCATGGCTAATCGAGAAAAACCTTCAGCATCTTTAAATAAAAAGGCTAAAACAATTAGAAAAGTCCAAGTTAATAGCCAAGCTTTGATAATAAGATAGGCACTAGATGTAAGATTCCGTCCTTGCCAGTTTTGATAAATTCCTACCATTTGTGCAGAGGTGACGAATGCAAATCCACCCAAAATTCCAGCTGTTAAGTAGCGATCATGCCAAGGAATGCTGTAAATCAATAAGGTGATTTTTAATAAAGTAATTGGTAAAAGTAGATCAGTAATTCGGTGAGTCCAAACAAATCCAGAGTTTTCGGTCTTTAAGGTAATCATAGATTTCTCATTAAATATTTCCTATATTTTAATTTAAATAAGCATAATAATGCCACTTATTATATTATTTAGCGATACTTCTGAAAATTTTTAATCAAAAAGAGATGTTAAATGTCACAAACAAACAAGTATATTCAAGAACAATCACATCCAATCAATCCACAGATAGATTTGTTTGATGTCTGGAACGGTTTGGTTGAAGAAAGATTAACCATTTTTATTGCCACTATGCTTGTGGTTTTGCTAGCAGGGTTTTATGCCTTTTTAGGGCCTAAAACTTATGAAGCTAAAGCATCGTTTTTACCGCCTTTAGACAAAGATGTGGTTGATTTAAATTTTCCAAATGTTGTTGATATTGATGGGCGTAAGCTTTATCAGAAATTTACTGAGAATTTGAGTGGCCCTAATTTACCTTATGAGCTGGTGAAGGATTTAAAAATTCGAGAAGTTATGGATAAATCTGGCCAAGATTTGGCTATTGATGCCTTAACCAAAACTATGCAGGTAAATTTGCCTAAAGAAGCTAAACGAAAATTGCTGACAGGTGACTCATTGTTGACTGAACTTAAAGTGGAGGCTGACAGAGCTGAAGAAGCGCTTTATATTGCGCAAAAGATTATCGCCACAGCCATTTCTTTAACTAAAAATGAGTTAAGGGATAATTTTCTGTTGAGCATTGACGAAAAGCTTAAGGTGAATATTAAACAGTTTAATTTGTTGGATGAGTCTATTAACCAAGAGTTGTCGGCTGAAGTGGCGCGTTTAAAAGAAATGGATGAGGAATCTAAGCAAAAAATTCTGGAGTCAATCAATTTACTACGTTTAAAAGAAAAGCAAGATCGTGAGTACCGTATCAAGCGCCTTGAGTTGGATTATCAATTGGCAAAGCAGTTGGGTATTACGCATCCAATCGACCCTTTAGACTATAAGCGTACAACAGAGTCAAACAAAATTTTTGATGCGTCTAAGGGGCTGCCGTCACGTTATTGGATGGGTACAGCAATTTTATCTGCCGAAATTGAAACACTTAAAAACCGTAATAATGATGACCCCTATATCGCTGATATGCCTGAATTAAAGCGCGAATTGAAAGCCTTAGAGGTTAACCACCGAATTAATACCATTTTAGCCAGAACCGATAACTTACCCTTTTCTGAAAGCTTGCGGACCCTTGTTGATGAGCGTCGTTCGCTAGAGGAGGCTAAGCAAAAGGTTAAGGATGCAAAATTTGAAGTTGCTAAAGTAGTGCAAGAACCTTTATTGCCTTCTAAACCCGTTAAACCGAAAAAAATGTTGGTGTTAGCGGCAGCAGGTATCTTAGGGCTGATGTTGGGTGTGTTTATTGCCTTAATTCGTCGCGCCGCCAAGAATCGAAAAACTCGAATGATGGGGTAGTGTAGTTAAAAGATCTCTATAAGCTATTGGGTTTTCCCTAGACATGTTGCTCCACTGTGCCAATTGGTTAGAATAGAGTTTTTCACGGCGTAATAGATTGCCCAGTTCGATAATGGATCTTTTATACTGGGCACTGAATGTGCGACGTGTTCGCTTTTCCAATTCAGCTGGCGGGACTATTTCTGGATTGAATGTGGTATCAGGTTTTGGCATTTTAGGTTCCTTTTTCACCCTGAAAACTATGTTAACTCAAAATTAACTGGCGCAGGTTTATGTTGACACACAGGGCAGGGGAACCACAACAGTTTAAAACTTTACTTTACCACTCATATTGTTCTGCAATGGCTGCGAAGGCGGTCATAAAGGCTGGTTCTTGAAATTTCTTGAGTCCGGTTTCGTTAAAGGGGATAGGCAGTGGGTATTTTTTGAGAGCCGCCTTTTGTGCTGACGCATCCATTAGGTGTACTTTAGTGGGTGTGATGAGTTGCAATGCGGCTTCTAGCTTAAACCCATTGGCGCCGCCTGCAAACTTTCCTTTCTTTTGCCGTGCGCGAATCACGACTTTCTCGACTTGGTAATCTTCTATTAATTTGCTGAAAGTTTTTTGAAAATAACGGAGTTCTTCTGGTGAATCTGGATTGTTGCAGGTAACTTTTCGGACACGGCATTCTGGTAAATTAAAGATGTCGGCTTCAAAGTGGATTAGGCTAATAATGGCATCATTGCCAGAGAGTTCTACGCCACAAATCATCATGGTTTATTTCCTTTTTATTTTTCTGTTGTATTTCGTTCATTACGGTTTGTTTTTTTTGTAGCGTGGGTTAAGAAGCTGAGTCGGAAATAGCCGATAATGATATAAAACACCGAGCCAATGATGATCCCTAATAAAAAATTTCCGAGAAAGAAGGGTTGCCAAATGCTCGGGAAGATTTCTATAAACCATTGTTGCGATGCGATCGGGATGTTGGCATCTAGATTTTCAATGGGTGGGGTTGCAAGCACCCAAGTGCCAAATTGATAACCACCATACCAGATAAAGCCCATAGTGAGAGGATTGGTAATCCAAGCGAGAGCGGTTGCCAGTGGAATATTGGCTCGCGCATAATAGGCCAGAATGGAGCCCAGTACCATTTGAAAGGGAACCGGTAGCATCATGCAAAAAGCGCCAATAAAACCAGCTCGAGCAAAGGAGAGTCGGTCACCCGCCCAGTAGATTCGGTCTTTGAATTTTGGGAAGTATTTGTTCAAAAAAACAGATCTTTTTGCTTTTCGGCCGATTTGATGGATTTGGAGTTTTAGAAATCTTAGCATCGTTTAATTTTAGCAGGATTCGCAGAGAATGATTGGACATTTGCTATGGGTTAGAGTACATTGCGCACTGCAAGAAGATTGGGCAATCGCGAGAGTTTCGATTTTCGAGGAAAGTCCGGGCACTACAGAGCAGAATGCCAGCTAACGGCTGGGCGGTGAAAGCCGACGGAAAGTGCAGCAGAGAGTAGACCGCCAATTTATTGGTAAGGGTGAAAGGGTGCGGTAAGAGCGCACCGCGCAGCGGGTAACCGTTTGTGGCAAGGTAAACCCCATTCAGTGCAAGACCAAATAGGGAAACAGGTTTAAGCTTGCTTAAACAAGGTGTGGCTCGCACCTGGTTTCCGGGTAGGTTGCTTGAGGGAAGCAGTGATGCTTCTCCTAGAGGAATGATTGTCGCCCGCGAGGGAACAGAACCCGGCTTATAGATCTTCTTGCACTTTTTTCATTATTCTTTTTTTATAATTCTTTGCAGGATCCTGCTGTTTTTTCTTAAAAATTATTATTAAGTTATCGTCATAACCTAAATTTAATTTCTTCTCCTATCGATATCGTATTGATTAATCAATCTTTAATCCATGTTGTTTATTTATTTATTTTTTAAAATCTTATCTAAGTTGTTCATCTGTAACCATAAGTTCATAAAAAATCCGCTTAACACTGCTTGACAGACTTCTTAAAAGTTAATATAGTGGCGACAAGTGGGGCAAAGTGGTGAAAAGTGGTAAATAATGTTGTTTTTTCGTGGCATCAATTCAATCAATATGGATATCAAGGGGCGTTTAGCGATTCCTAAGCGTTATCGTGAGTCCATTGCGGAGGCCAGCGACAACCAATTGGTGGCCACCATTGATCTACAAAGCCCATGCTTACTGATTTACACTCTGGATGAGTGGGAAGTGATTGAACGCAAATTAATGGCTTTGCCGAATATGGATAGCAAAGCACGATTGGTTCAGCGTCTGCTACTTGGTCATGCCTCTGAAATGGAAATGGATAGTAATGGTCGAGTTTTATTGCCACCATTACTGAGAGAACATGCCAAATTGGAAAAAGAAGCCATTTTATTGGGTCAGGGCAATAAGTTTGAACTCTGGTCGAAATCCGCTTGGGATGCCAGTCGTCCAAACATGTTGGATATGGCTTCGGTTGGCGATGTGTCCGAATCCCTAGCCAGTTTGAGTTTATAGGATGTCGTCTTCAGAGGAAATTGAGCAAGCCAGTCACTATCCGGTGATGTTGCAAGAGGCTGTAGCAGGCCTGGGCGTTTCTGGGGAAGGTATTTATATTGACTGCACTTTTGGGCGGGGTGGGCATAGCCGAATCATACTGTCTCAATTGAATAAAAATGGCCACTTGTTGGCCATTGATCAAGATCCGGAAGCCGTTGCTTATGCCAAGCAAGCCTTTTTGGAGCCGCAGTTTGAAATTCAGCAAGGCAGTTTTGAAGCACTAGAGGCTTATTGTGCTGATCGAGGTTGGCTTGGCCAGGTGGATGGGATTTTGATTGACTTGGGCGTGTCATCGCCACAATTGGATGAGGCTGAACGAGGATTTAGTTTTATGCGTTCAGGGCCACTTGATATGCGAATGAATCCACAAAGTGGATTGAGTGCAAAAGAATGGTTGATGCAAACGGATGAGAAAACCTTAGCACAGGTCATTCGGCAATATGGTGAAGAGAAGTTCTCAGGGCGAATTGCTCGGCATATTAAGGAAGCCATCGCCGCTGGCGTTTTAAATACCACGTTGGATTTAGCCAATATTGTTAAAAAGGCCTCGCCAAAAACTGAAAAACATAAGCATCCTGCAACGCGAACATTTCAAGCCATTCGCATTGCGGTTAACCGAGAGTTAGATGTTTTAAAAACCGTATTAGAAGCTTCTGTCCGGGTGCTAAAGCCAGGTGGACGTTTATCTGTCATCAGTTTTCATTCGTTAGAAGATCGAATTGTGAAGCAGTTTATTCGAGACCAGTCTCGTCTAAAAGACTTGTTTCCAGATTCACCGATAGAGTTAGAGGTGGTAAAGCCTGTCTTGAAAAAAATTGGCAAACCCATCTTTCCGACCTCTAAAGAGTGTGAAGAAAACCCGCGTTCTAGAAGCGCGGTGTTAAGAATAGCAGAAAGACTTGCATAAATTTTAAGGGTTTGCTGATTACAGCAATTATCAAAGCATTGTGTTGACTAAGGGGAGTATCACATGAAGTTCAATTTACAGGAAACCATTTCCGAAGAAGCAGGTATGCCAAAGATTATGGTCATTGGTCTTGGCGGCGGCGGCGGTAATGCCGTTGATTATATGGTGCGTTCACAGGTAGAAGGGGTTGAATTTATCTGTGCCAATACTGATGTTCAGGCGCTTAAAAAGTCAAAGGTAGCGACTTGTATTCAATTGGGTGCAAATGGTCTAGGTGCCGGAGCAAACCCGGATAGAGGAATGGAAGCCGCCAAAGAAAATATTGAACAAGTCAAAGAAGCCCTTAGAGGTGCTGACATGGTCTTTATTACCGCCGGAATGGGTGGAGGAACGGGCACAGGTTCTGCCCCCGTGGTCGCACAAGCCGCTCGTGAAATGGGGATTTTAACTGTTGGTGTGGTTAGCCGCCCATTTGGGTTTGAACGCCGTGGTAAAATCGCCGATGCCGGGATCGAACAATTAGCGGAACATGTGGATTCACTGATTACGGTTCCAAATGATAAGTTGTTAAAAGTGTTGGGGCGTGATTTTGTATTGGCAAAAGCTTTTGATTATGCGAATGAAGTCTTGCATGGCGCGGTGCAAGGGATATCAGAATTAGTCACTCGCCCGGGGATGATTAACGTCGACTTTGAAGATTTAAGAACTGTGATGACCGAAAGAGGCGTTGCCATGATGGGGGTTGGGCATGCGACGGGTGAAGATAGAGCCATTAAAGCGGCTGAAAAAGCCATTGCCAATCCACTACTTGAAGATATTTCGGTATCGGGTGCACGTGGATTATTGGTTAACATTACTTCTGGCTTGGATTTTACACTCGGGGAATTTAATGAAGTCGGTGATGTCATTGATCAAGTCGCTTCTGAAGATGCCAAAGTGATTATCGGAACCTCGATTGATGAAAGTATGACGGATGAAATTAGAGTGACCGTGGTGGCAACAGGGCTGACAGAAGCGGGAGCAGCCAAAAGACCAGAAGTGGTTAAACCAAATTTACAAGCGGTAGAAGCCAGTAAGGCAGAAGAAAAAGTCAGCTTAAATACGCAAACAGAAAAGCCGGTAGAACCAGAAGTCGTCCGTCCAAAAATGGTGGTGAATGGTGGGGTAACAGGCCGAGTAGATGCCAATTCAAATTACTTGGATATTCCAGCTTTTTTACGTCGTCAAGTAGATTAATACAGCGTCTGCGCTGTTTTGATCTTGATTTTGAGCGCTTGAGTTTTAGAGGTGGCTGTGCAAAAACTCCCCAGCCTTCGCCCGTTTAAAACCATTCACTGGCAAGGTTTCTTTGCACTTTTTTTACTGAGTGTGTTGGTCATTTCAATGATTGCCATCGTTGAAGTTCAACACCAAGTAAGGCATTTAGAAACACAAGTTGCTCAATCCCTCAAAAAACAGGTAACCCTTCACCAAGAATTGGGTAGGCTAACCTTAGAAAAACATCACCTTACCGCTCTAGCAAGGGTAGAGTATTTAGCGAAAACACAGCTTAACATGACGCTGGAAAAATCGCCTAAACGCCAAAACTTCCAAATAATTTTTCTGGAAAAAAATAATGCAACCGATGAACCAGAATCCACTCATTAAACGAGATTCTATCGTTCTAATCCTTATTGTTATGCTATTTATGGCAATCATCGCCAAAGCATTTCATGTTCAGATCCTCCAAGCCGATTTCTTGCAAGACGAAGGGAATAAGCGTCAAATCAGAACGCTTAATATTCCTGCTCCCAGAGGGGATATTCTTGACCGTAATGGTCACGTTCTTGCACTGAGTACACCGATCGATTCCATTTGGGTGGATCCAAAAACATTAGCATTTTACCTAGACCCCGTTGCTCAGCAAACACAACTGCTTTCTGAAAAACTCAGTGAATCACAATTACAGAAAAGGCAAGTAACGATTGAGCAGAAATATCAAGCTTATCAACAGATGCTAGCCCTATTGGAACTCAGCCCGGAAAGTTTTACACCACAGGTGCTGGCTAAACGAGATCGTCGTTTTCTTTATGTCAAACGCGGAGTCTTGCCTGAAATAACGAAACAAATTGAGGCTCTTGATGTGCCTGGACTTTATGTTCAAAATCAATATAAACGTTATTATCCAACCGGAGAAGTCGTTAGTCATCTTATCGGATTTACCAATATTGATGATGTCGGTATTGCCGGTATTGAAAAAACCTATGACGATTGGCTGTCAGGCCGCGAAGGGAAAAAACAAATTGTCAAAGACCGCGCCGGCCGTGTAGTGGCCTTCGTAAAAGATTTACAGCCGGCAAAACCCGGTAAATCAATTCATTTAAGCATCGATAAGGACATCCAGTTTTTTCTGTTTCATGCGATGAAAAAGAGTTTTATTCAACATCAAGCGACCAGCATGATGTCAGTGATTTTGGATGCAAAAACAGCTGAAGTCATTGCCATGGTTTCTTTACCCGCCTTTAACCCGAATGATCGCAGCCAACTTCAAGGGGAACGTCTTCGTAACCGAGTGGTGACGGATGTGGTTGAACCCGGGTCTTCAGTGAAACCATTTATCATTGCCAAAGCTTTGGATTTAGGGGTGATCGGCCTAGAGGATCAGATTAATACGTCCCCTGGTTCGATGACCATTCAAGGGCAGCGCATTAGTGATACTCGTAATCATGGTGCCTTGACGCCTGCCGAAGTGATTCAGCAATCCAGTAATATTGGTGCCAGCAAAATAGCGTTTAAAATGACGCCGCAGCAACAATGGCAAATGTTTCATGATATTGGCTTTGGACAAGATTTAGGTCTGTTTCTACCGGGAGAGACCATGGGGTATCTCCGTCCTGCGAACGAATGGCAAAAAATTGATCAAGCCTCCAGTTCTTTTGGTTATGGTTTTAATATTAATTTAATGCAATTGGCTCATGCTTATATGGTAATCAGTCATCAAGGTGAATTAAAGCCGCTTTCGGTGATCAAACGCAACCCTGATACAGAAAATCCGGGTCGGCAAATTATCTCGTCAACCGTGGCGCAACAGGTTTTAGGGATGATGGAGGCAGTGGTTGCACAAGGGGGAACGGCGCCGCAAGCTAAAGTGGATGGCTATCGGGTTGCCGGTAAAACCGGAACCGTACATTTAACCAAAGCCGGGGGCTATGAAGCCAATCAATATTTATCCTTATTTGCCGGGATTGTGCCGGTATCGAATCCAAAATATATTATGGTTGTCGCTGTGAATAAACCCAGCCGAGGGATTTATTATGGCGGTAAAGTCGCCGCGCCAATCTTTAAAGAGGTCATGACCGATGTATTGCGATTAAAAAACATTGCCCCAGACGATGTTTGGCAGGGACATTGAGATGATGACACTCAAAGCGTTATTGGCAGATTTAGATGGGGGTGAGATGCCTTTATTAACGGATGCCGTGGCACAGAAAATTATTTCGCAACTGACTGTCGATTCCCGAGATGCGATTGCCGGGAGTGCCTTTATCGCGCTGGCCGGTTTCAATTCACATGGCATGACCTATGCCGAGCAAGCCGTGGCAAAAGGTGCCCATGTTATTTTGGCTGAAAAGTCACCAGGCCTGGTGAAAATGGATAGCGTAGTATCAGTCCATCATCAAGGGCAACAGCTCACTGTGCCTGTTATTTGGCTAGCCGATCTTGCAAAGCGCTGTGCAAATCTGGCAAAACGATTTTATGGTCATCCAAGCCGGCAACTCAAAGTCATTGGTGTGACAGGCACCAATGGCAAAACATCCACTGCCCACTATATTGCCCAACTGCTATCAGCAAGTGGCTTCAAGGTTGGGCTATTAGGCACCTTAGGGAATGGCTGGTTGGGCGCGTTAACCGCCTCACAAAACACTACTTTGGACGTGATTACTTTAAATCGCTGGTTGGCGTTTTTTGCCGGGAATCAAGCCGATATCGTCGTAATGGAAGTCTCCTCTCATGCAATCTCTTTAGCAAGAATAGCGGGCATCGAATTTTGTGGTGTGGCCTTAACTCAGGTGACCCGAGATCATTTAGATTTTCATCACACAGAACAAGCTTATCAATCGGTTAAAAAGCAGTTATTTGCAGATTACCCCAGCCAGTTTCAGGTACTGAATTTGGACGATGCGATTGGTCGTGAACTGGCTGAAGAATCGACCCTATCCAGTCGCAAACTGGGGTATTCTTGGCAGAAATCGTCAGCCGATATTTATGCAATGTCATCGATGTTATATGAACAGGGGATGAAAGGCGCGTTAACAATCTCACAAACACCCATAAAATTTGATGTCCCCTTAATGGGGCAGTTTAATTTAGAAAATATGCTGTGTGCAATCGGCGTGAATGTTGGCTTAGGACTGTCTGCAAAACAGATTGAAGCGGCGCTCACCCATCTAAAACCTGTGGCTGGGCGTATGCAGTGTCTACGGCAGTTCGGAATGGCAACTGTCGTTATCGATTATGCGCATACGCCCGATGCATTACAAGCATTGCTCATTGCGGTCAGAGCGCATTTATCAAGTCCCAATCAAAAGCTTTGGCTGGTTTTTGGCTGTGGAGGGGATCGAGATCAGGGCAAACGCCCCTTAATGGGTCAGGTTGCAGAAGATTATGCCGATAAAGTCATTTTGACAGATGATAATCCGCGTTGCGAATCCCCACAGCACATTGTTCAACAAATTTCAGCCGCTATGCAGAAACCTTTTCAAGTAATTCATGATCGTGCTGAAGCGGTTGCTACCGTTATAGCACAGGCCAGCCCGGGGGATGTGGTGGTTTTGGCCGGTAAAGGGCATGAGTCCACTCAAGAAATTGCGGGAAGAAAAATCCCTATGCAGGACGAGAATTTGGTCAATCAGGCCTATCAGTGTAAAAGGAATTCATTATGAGTTGGTTATTAAATGAAGTCATTCAAGCTGTCAATGGTGTGTTGATTGGCGATAACCTTGGGGAAGCGGATGTGATCTTGGAATCTGTCAGCACCGATACTCGTACTCTTCAAGCCGGCGCTTTGTATATCGCCATAAAAGGCGCTCAGTTTGATGGACATCATTTTATCGAAGAAGCGGTCATCGAGGGGGCGGTTGCCATTTTGGTGTCAGAGCCGGTCACCTCTGCTGTGCCTGCAATCTTGGTGGATGATACGCTAGCGGCGTATGGTCAGCTTGCCGCTTGGCATCGTCAAAAAATGCCATTAAAAGGGGTGGTGGGCATTACCGGATCGAATGGCAAAACCACGACAAAAGAGATATTAGCAACCATACTGCAACAGCAAGCGTCGGTATGGGTGACACCCGGTAACTTCAACAATGAAGTGGGGGTTCCTCAAACCCTATTGCAAATTGAAGAACAGCATGATTATGCAGTGATTGAGATGGGCGCAAATCACCCGAATGAAATTGGCTACCTGACTCAATTAGTGAAGCCAACCGTGGCGGTGATTACCTTAGCGGCTAGTGCACACTTGGAAGGCTTTGGCTCATTACCAGGCGTGATTAAGGCTAAGGGGCAAATTCTAGAGGGGGTGGCCGCTGGGGGAACGGCTGTTCTCAATATTGATTCTCCCGGGTTTGACGTCTGGCATCAACAGGCACAAACCCTTAATTTGACTGTCGTTAGCTTTGGTTATCATCCTTCAGCACAGGTTCGAATTGCGCACATAAAACAAAATGAAGCCAGTATTGAGTTTGAATGTCATCTGTCCACTCAAGGGCATGCCTTTGTCGAGCAAGTTTATTTGCCCGTTTTAGGCGCTCATAATGCCATGAATGCAGCCGCAGCGGTAGCGGCTTGTTTGGCTTTGGGGTTGGAATGGCCACAAATTCAACCAGGCCTGGTCAATTTTCACGGGGTTTGCGGACGGGGACAAACACATCCATTACCGCACGGCGTTTTGATTGATGACAGTTATAATGCTAACCCTACATCCATGCAGGTTGCAATTGATACCCTCATGCGCTGTCCCGGTGAGGGCATCGTTTGCTTAGGGGCAATGGCTGAATTGGGAGAAAATAGTGCTGCACTGCATCTCGAATTGGCCGACTATGCAAAATCGGCCGGTGTTAAATACTTGTATTTAGTTGGCGAAGCAACCGAACCCATGGCCGCTCAATTTGGTGAGGGCGCGCATTGGTTTCAAAGTCATCAGCTGTTAGCCGAGGCGCTATCGAAAAGGGTGGCGCAAAACCAAATTCAAAATGTCCTTATTAAGGGCTCGCGTTCCGCAAAAATGGAAAAAGTTGGGCAGGCCTTATTGGCTCAACTGGCGCCATCACATTAAGGAAAAAACATGCTGATCTATTTAACCGACTATCTATCACAATTTATTTCAGGCTTTAGTGTATTTAATTACATTACCATGCGCACCATTATGAGTGTGCTAACCGCTTTACTGATTTCTTTTGTGATCGGACCCAAAGTGATTCGATGGTTAATTCGATTAAAGGTCGGACAAAGTGTGCGGCTAGATGGCCCGCAATCGCATCTGATAAAAACCGGAACGCCGACGATGGGCGGGGTGATGATTTTATTTTCAGTCTCGATTGCAGTGTTATTGTGGGGAAATTTAACCAATCATTACTTAGTCATTGCAACCTTAACCATGCTGGGGTTTGGGTTGATTGGCTTTATTGATGACTATCAAAAAGTGGTCTATAAAGACCCAAACGGAATGCGCTCAAGAACCAAGTTTTTCTGGCAATCTTTAGTCGGACTGATTGCGGCTTATAGTTTGTTTGCATTCGCCAAGGTGCCTTCTGAGTCTCTGTTGTTGATCCCTTATATGAAAGATACGTTTATTTATCTTGGCGCTTGGGGCATGGTGTTGAGTTATTTGGTGATTGTCGGAACCTCAAATGCGGTCAATCTTACCGATGGACTGGATGGGTTAGCGATTATGCCAACGGTGATGATTTCGACAGCTCTGGGGGTGTTCGCTTATGTCTCCGGGCATGTGTATTTTGCCGATTACTTACAGATTCCGTATTTACCCGGTGTTGGAGAACTGACTATCTTTTGTGCCGCACTGGCGGGCGCAGGATTAGGCTTTCTTTGGTTTAATGCCCATCCGGCGCAAGTTTTTATGGGCGATGTCGGATCCTTGTCCATCGGTGCAGCCATGGGGGTGGTTGCGGTGGCGGTGAAGCAAGAATTGGTACTGTTTATTATGGGGGGGATTTTCGTTGCCGAAACCCTTTCGGTGATTCTTCAGGTTGGCTCTTTTAAGCTACGTGGGGGCAAGCGTATTTTCTTAATGGCGCCTTTACACCATCATTTTGAACAAAAAGGCTGGCATGAATCTCAGGTGATTGTACGATTTTGGATTATTACCATTTTATTAGTATTAATCGGGTTAGCGAGTTTAAAAATACGCTAATTAGATAGAGAATACACAGATTAAGCAAGTTGAAAAAAGGAAAGAACAGTGTATCTAGTTGCCGGGTTGGGGTTAAGTGGACAAAGTGTGTTGCGTTATTTTGCAAGCCAAGGTGAACCTTGTTATGCCTTTGATACGCGAGCTGATTTGGAGATCGAAACCTTAAAAGCACAGTATCCTCAAGTTATTTTTGCCACCGGAAAACTGCCGAGCGGCTGGTTTGCAAAGGTTGATAAAATGGTACTCAGTCCCGGTATTGCCTTGTCATCAGCATGGGTGAAACCTTTTTTGCAAGCAGGTAAGGAAGTGATTGGGGATATTGAACTGTTTGCGCGTTCAGTCGGTGAACCCATTGTCGCCATTACCGGGTCAAATGGTAAAAGTACGGTCACCACTTTAGTGGTACAAGCCTTAAAAAAAGCGGGGTATGTTGTTGGCTTGGGCGGTAACATTGGTAAACCGGCGTTGGATTTATTGCTTGAAGACAACGAATTTGACGTTTATGTGTTGGAATTGTCCAGTTTTCAATTGGAAACCACCTATTCGCTGCAAGCAACCAGTGCGGCATTGCTGAATATTTCAGAAGACCACATGGATCGCTATGATTCCTTAGAGGCCTATATACAAGCGAAACTGACCATTTTGAATAATGCAGAGTGGGCGGTGTTACCACAAGATTTTAAATTGATAAAAACGGTTAAAGTTCAAAATGAACTGCGTTTTGGACTGGGGGATAGTCAATTCCCTATACCAGATCAAGCCTATGGTATCGTGAAAAAAAATAACCAGGCCTGGCTGGGGTGGGGAAGCCATGCTGCGGTGCCTGTGCAGGCGATGGCGCAACAAGGTATTCATCATCAATTGAATGCGTTAGCGATGATGGCTTTGTGTCGTCCTTTTAACGTGTCTGACGATGTTTATGCTCAGGTACTCAGCGAGTTCAAAGGCCTGCCCTATCGTAGTCAATGTATTGCGTTACACAATCACGTTCAGTGGATAAATGATTCAAAGGGAACCAATGTCGGCGCGACTTTAGCGGCGATTAAAACCAGTTTGGCAACGATTGAGGGGCAGCTCATTTTAATTGCCGGAGGGGTTGGTAAAGAAGCCAATTTTTCAGCATTAGACGCGGCGCTTCGTCAAAGGTGTCGAGCCGTGATTTTATTTGGTCGAGACAGGCATAAAATTGCTGCGGATTGTCATCTTGAAAATACACATCTGGTTGAAACCTTGCCGGAAGCCATTGCCCTGGCAGATTTACAGGCACAGCGCGGAGATGCGGTGTTGTTTTCACCTGCTTGTGCCAGTTTTGATCAGTTTCAAAATTATGAGGATCGGGGTGAACACTTTGACCATTGGGTTCATCAACGGCTAGCCAAAGGAACTGTTTAATGCGGCTACTTAATCAATCGTTTAAAGATTGGCAAGTCTCCTCGAAACAATGGCCGGTGGATTACTTATTATTGGCGGGATTGGTGGCGCTAATGGTTATGGGGTTAACGATGGTCGCTTCCAGTTCTGTTGCCATCGGTGAAAAACGTTTTGATGATCCGCTGCATTATCTGTGGCGACAATTGTTTTCATTGGGCTTGGGCGTGCTGGCGGCAATCATTTTTGTTCAATTCCCCTTGGCTTTTTGGCGAAAAAGACGGGGGTTTTTATTTCTTTTGGGGTTGGGGTTATTGTTATTGGTATTGATTTTTGGCCGAGAAATTAATGGCAGTCAACGATGGTTGCCGTTAGGCGTTATGAACTTTCAGGTGTCGGAGTTTATGAAGATGGCCGTGGTACTGTTTATGGCAGGCTATCTGGATCGACATGGCCATGCGGTGCGTGAAAGTTATGAAGCGGTCTTTCGCTTGGCATTACCTTTTGGGGTCATGGCTCTGTTGTTGTTAATGGAACCGGATTTTGGCAGTACCTTTGTGATAGCCGTGATTTTAACCGGCATGCTACTGATTGCCGGCGCCCCTTGGCGATTTTTTGTCATCACGGTTTTACCGATCGCTCTGTTATTGATTACCATGGTGATTACCTCGCCATACCGGCTGGCAAGGGTCACCAATTTCCTGGATCCCTGGTCAGATCCTTTTGGACAGGGTTATCAGTTAACGCAAGCGCTTATCGCCTCAGGTCGTGGCGAATGGCTGGGTGTGGGGCTGGGAGAAAGCGTTCAAAAATTATTATATTTACCTGATGCACATACCGATTTTTTATTTTCAATCTATGCTGAAGAACTCGGGCTGATGGGGGTCATTGCTTTGGTTTTATTGTATGCCTTTATTTTATGGCGCTGTTTTCGGATTGGTCGAAAAAGCCTAGAACAGCAGCAAGTGTTTGGCGGGTTAATCGCTTATGGTGTGGGTATCTGGATTGCATTGCAAGCGGTTATCAATATGGGGGTCAATTTAGGATTGTTTCCAACCAAAGGCTTAACCTTACCCTTAATGAGTTATGGTGGATCCAGTGTATTGATGCTATTGATTACACTGGCAATCGTCATCCGCGTGGATATCGATTCAAGACAGCAAATCCCTTCGGAATGAAAAAAGAGAGGTTGCCATGAAAAAGATTTTAATAATGGCAGGCGGAACGGGCGGTCATGTTTTTCCCGGGCTGGCGTTAGCGGAAGCGTTAGCAGAACACCAAGTGCAAACCGTTTGGCTGGGCACGCAAAATGGTATGGAGCAACAGTGGGTGACGGCTGCGCAATTGCCGTTTCATGCGATTGCCATCAAAGGTTTAAGAGGCAACGGTTGGTGGGGTTGGCTAAAAGCCCCCTTTAAGGTATTAAAGGCTTGGCGACAAGCGAGAAAAATCATTCAGCAAGAAGCCCCAGATGTCGTTTTAGGCATGGGGGGATTTGTTTGCGGGCCGGGTGGACTCGCCGCACTGTCATTGAGAATCCCATTGGTCTTGCATGAGCAGAACGCTATTGCGGGTTTAACCAATAGACTACTTGCCCCTTTTGCAAAATGGGTATTGTGTGCTTTTCCACAAAGTCGGTTTTCGAGTGCCAATACCCTCGTTGTCGGCAATCCGGTTCGAGCGGGGTTAGCAAAGATACCAACCGTGGCGCAAACGACGGCTTCGCGCCCCATCCATCTATTGATACTGGGCGGCAGTCGAGGGGCTTTGGCCTTGAATGAAACGGTGCCTGCCGCTTTGGCATTAATGCCTGAGTCCATTCGCCCACAGGTGGTTCATCAAACGGGAGAGAAAACCCTATCGGCAGCGCAAGCGGCTTATCAACAAGCTGGCGTGGCCGCATCTGTGGTTCCTTTTATTGATGATATGGTGAGCGCTTATGCGCAGGCAGACTTGGTGATTTCTCGAGCAGGTGCTTTAACCGTATCCGAATTGATGGCCGCCGCCAGGCCTGCATTATTGGTGCCTTATCCACATGCGGTCGATGATCATCAAACCGCCAATGCCGAAGCATTGGTCAAACTGGGTGGGGGTGAGGTGATTGCTCAATCGGATTTAACCCCTGCGTTATTGCGCGATAAATTGCTACCCTGGCTTGATTTAGCGCATTGTGAAACCGCTTCCCGATTGATTCGACAACAGTCCCCCCAAAACGCCACCGCAACCATTGTGGAAAGGCTGCTAGCCATTAAGGGTTGAACGGCGACGATAGACAGCACTCACCAAGCAAGATAATTTTTGATTAACAGGAGGCGATATGTCAGCTAGCGTATCTCAGTATGCCGATCTAGTCGGAAAGCGTATTTTAATCACAGGGGCTTCTAGCGGAATCGGTGCCGGTATGGCTGGGGTTCTTGCTCAACAGGGCTGTCATTTGGTTTTGCATTATCATCACAATCAGACAGGCATTGCGAAAACCTTAGAAACCGTTTTAGCGCTGGGGGCGAAAGCCGAAATACTGCAATGTGATTTTCGTCAATTGGAAAGCGTCCAAGCTTTTTTTGACCAGGCCTTATATGTTGACGTGTTCTCTGAAATAAAGAGAATTTACTAAGGACGCTTAGTAAAGGGAAGTGAGATCTTGTGACCAGGCCAAGGTTAATAAGCCTGATGCCCAGATTAAGACCACTTCCCCACGCACTATAAACTGTACGGTATCTTAGGCTGGTTAAACCAAGCCTGTATATAA
>Ga0210037_1000725_pt1 | contig 22725 bp, 20 predicted proteins | sample CryGey08umfilter_3_FD_185451 | JGI IMG/M metagenome (GOLD analysis project Ga0210037, IMG submission 185451) | Groundwater microbial communities from aquifer in Utah, USA - Crystal Geyser 4/9/14 0.8 um filter (SPAdes) (version 3) | ecosystem: Environmental > Aquatic > Deep subsurface >...
GTTCAACCGCCGGAAGTCCAAGCATCGGGGCATGCTCTTCTACAGGTTGATCGAACAGTGCGTTTCCATGCATCCCGTGTCCTTCCGTGAGCTTGTAGCCAATCCCAACCCTAAAAATGAGAAGCAGAAGTTCGCCGTGCCACTCAATTTTCTCAATAAAGCGCCGTCATCGCTGGATATTTCTGTGCCAACGCATCCTTGGCGGACAGTATTACCGTAAATAGATGGATACCCCACTTAACTTTTATGAATGGAGTTTGGTATGAACACAGCAACACAGGATTATGTTGTCGCAGATATGTCCCTCGCAGCCTGGGGACGCAAGGAACTGGCGATCGCCGAAATTGAAATGCCCGGCCTGATGGCGATTCGCAATGAATACGCTGCCAGTCAGCCTTTGAAGGGCGCGCGTATCACAGGCTCGCTGCATATGACGATTCAAACAGGCGTGCTGATCGAAACGCTGACCGCCCTGGGCGCTGAAGTGCGCTGGGCTTCCTGCAACATCTATTCCACTCAGGATCACGCCGCCGCCGCCATCGTCGAAACGGGCGTACCCGTGTTTGCGGTCAAAGGCGAGTCACTGACCGACTACTGGGATTACACTCATCGTATCTTTGAATGGACCGACGGTGGTCTGTCCAACATGATTCTGGACGACGGCGGCGATGCGACCTTGTTGTTGCATCTGGGCGCGCGTGCTGAAAAAGATGCGTCGCTGTTGAACAATCCTTCTTCCGAAGAAGAGATTTGTTTGTTCAATTCCATTAAAGCAAAGTTGGCGACCGATAAGACCTGGTACTCCACACGACTTGCCGCCATCCTTGGTGTGACTGAAGAAACCACCACCGGCGTACACCGTCTGTATCAAATGTTTGAACGTGGCGAACTGAAATTCCCGGCGATCAACGTCAACGATTCCGTCACCAAGTCCAAGTTCGACAATCTGTATGGCTGCCGCGAATCGCTGGTTGATGGCATCAAGCGCGCCACCGATGTGATGATTGCTGGCAAGATCGCCGTCATCGCGGGTTACGGCGACGTGGGTAAAGGCTGCGCACAAGCCATGCGCGCCTTGTCAGCACAGGTTTGGGTCACGGAAATTGATCCGATTTGCGCGCTGCAAGCCGCGATGGAAGGCTATCGTGTGGTCACCATGGATTACGCCAGCGAGTTCGGCGACCTTTTCGTCACTACCACCGGCAACTACCACGTCATCACCCACGACCACATGAAGAAGATGAAGAATCAGGCCATCGTCTGCAACATCGGTCACTTCGACAACGAAATTGATGTCGCTTCGCTCAAGCAATACCAGTGGGAAAACATCAAGCCGCAAGTGGATCATGTGATCTTTCCTGATGGCAAACGTATATTGTTACTGGCCGAAGGTCGTCTGGTGAATCTGGGTTGTGGCACGGGTCATCCGTCCTACGTGATGTCATCGAGCTTCGCTAACCAGACCCTCGCGCAGATCGAACTGTTCACCCGCACCAGCGACTATCCCGTCGGCGTTTACACCTTGCCCAAGCATCTGGACGAGAAGGTGGCGCGTTTGCAACTGACCACCCTGAATGCTCAACTCAGCGAATTGACCGACGTGCAGGCGGCTTACATCAATGTGCCGAAGGCGGGCCCATACAAGGCTGATCACTATCGTTATTGATCGTTGGCGATGTTGATAGCCAACGTTATTGACAGCTAAAAGGCAGGTATGATGACGGGGCGGATTTTTCCGCCCCTCAATTTTTCAAGGGAACAATATTGCTACAACTGTTACTCATCTGGTCATTGAATGCCCTCGCCTTGCTGGCGGTGGCGAACTTCGTGCCGGGCATACACCTGGATGGTTTTGCGGCAGCTTTCATCGCCGCCATCGTCCTTGGTCTGGTCAACGCACTGATCCGCCCCATTTTTCTGGTGCTCACCCTGCCCGTGACCGTGGTCACGCTGGGGCTGTTTATCTTCGCCATCAATGGCTTGATGTTCTGGTTTGCAGGTTCGATTCTGCGCGGCTTCGTGGTGGATGGCTTCTGGCACGGCGTGCTGGGTGCCGTTCTGTACAGCATTTTTTCATGGGCGCTGTCTTCAGCCGCCGCACAATTATTGAGGAAATAATGAATCAATCTCCTATTAGTTTTGAATTTTTCCCCCCGCAGACAGCGGAGGGTGTCGAAAAATTGACCGTTGTGCGCGCCCGTTTGGCCACACTCAAGCCGGAATTTTTCTCCGTTACCTTCGGTGCGGGGGGGTCTACGCAGGAACGCACGGTGGATACCATCCGCCAGATTCATGCCGAAGGCTATCAGGCCGCACCGCATCTGTCCTGCGTCGGTTCGACCCGCGACAACATCCGCGCCATGCTGCTGGCTTACCGGCAGATGGGCATCCGGCGCATCGTCGCCTTGCGCGGCGACCTGCCTTCCGGCATGGCCGGCATCGGCGAATTCCAGTACGCCAACGAACTAGTATCGTTCATCCGCGCCGAGACGGGCGAGCACTTTCATATCGAGGTGGCGGCCTATCCTGAATTCCATCCGCAAGCCCAGTCCGCGCAAGCCGACTTGCTCAATTTCAAACGCAAGGTAGAAGCGGGTGCGGACGCTGCCATCACGCAGTATTTTTATAATGCGGATGCCTACTTCAACTTCGTCGAGGCGGCAAGCAAGCTGGGTGTCACAGTACCCATCGTCCCGGGCATCATGCCCATTATGCGGTTCTCGCAACTGGCGCGTTTCTCGGATGCCTGTGGCGCGGAGATTCCGCGCTGGATGCGCAAAACCATGGAAGGCTACAACGACGACACCGAGGCCGTGCAGGCATTCGGTCTGGATGTCATTACCGCGCTATGCGAAAAGCTGATTGCGGGCGGCGCACCGGGATTGCATTTTTACACCTTGAATCAAGCCGCCCCTTGCCTTGCGATTATTGAGCGCTTGGGTTTATCGAAATGATGCGCGCACCCGAACTGCTTTTACCCGCCGGCACCCTGGACAAGATGCGCGCCGCCTATGCCTTCGGTGCCGATGCGGTCTATGCCGGTCAGCCGCGCTACTCGTTGCGTGCGCGCAACAACGAATTCAAGCTGGAAGAGTTGCAAACCGGCATTCGTGAGGCGCATCAGCTGGGCAAGAAGCTGTTCGTTGCCAGCAACCTGATGCCGCACAACGCCAAGCTCAAGACCTATATGGCCGACATGGAGCCGGTCATCGCCATGCAGCCGGACGCGCTCATCATGGCCGACCCGGGACTGATCGCGATGGTGCGCGAACGCTGGCCCCAAGTGCCGGTACATCTTTCGGTGCAGGCCAACACCGTCAACTATGCGGCGGTCAAATTCTGGAAGTCGCTGGGGCTGACCCGCGTGATTTTGTCGCGCGAACTGTCGCTGGACGAGATTGAGGAAATCCGTCAGGAATGCCCGGACATGGAACTGGAGGTGTTCGTGCATGGCGCACTGTGCATCGCTTATTCCGGGCGCTGCCTGCTGTCTGGCTACTTCAATCACCGCGATGCCAATCAGGGCACTTGTACCAATTCCTGTCGCTGGGATTACAAGATGGACAATGCCGAGGAAAATGGTGCGGGCGACATCCAAAAGATTGATTTCGACTTTGACAAAGCGCTGAGCCAGTCCGCGTTGTCCGATTGCGGCGAGCAAAAGCGCCACCCGATGGCAGACCGCGTGTATGTCATCGCGCGCCAGGATCACCCTGAAGAACTGATGCCGGTGATGGAAGACGAACACGGCACTTACATCATGAATTCCAAGGACTTGCGCGCGGTGGAACACGTCGAGCGACTGGCGAAAATCGGCATTGATTCGCTGAAAGTCGAAGGTCGCACCAAGTCCATTTACTATGTTGCGCGCACCGCGCAGGTGTATCGTCAGGCGATAGACGATGCCGTTGCCGGTCGTCCGTTCAACTATGGTCTGCTGGGCGCGCTGGATGCGCTGGCGAATCGTGGCTATACCGACGGTTTTTATGAACGCCACCACACCCACGAACAACAAAACTACCTGCGCGGCCATTCGGAGAGTACTCGCCAGCAATACGTCGGCGACATCATTAGCTGTATCGGCGGTTATGCGGAAATTGATGTGAAGAACAAATTTCAGGTCGGCGACCAGCTGGAAATCCTCCACCCCAAAGGCAACCAGATCATCCAGCTCGCCGAGATGCGCGACAAAAACGGCAACCCCATCAGCGTCGCCCCCGGCAGCGGTCATCGCGTGCGGATACCGTTGCAGGGCGAGTTGAGCAAAGGCATGATTGCGCGGTTTTTGTAGGCTATCCTTATTGCACAGGAATACATGCCATGATTTTCTCAACGCTCTCGCAATCCTCCCGCTACGCAGCCCTGCATCCGCTGTTTCCGCGTGTGTTTGACTATATCCGCGACACCGATTTGTACGCGCTCGCACCGGGTCGCTACAACATCGTCGGGGATGATTTAATTGCCATCGTTGAACACGTTTCCGGCAGGACAAGGCAGATGGCGCGGCTGGAAGCGCACCGACGTTACATAGACATTCAGCTGGTATTGGAGGGCGATGAAACGATGGGCTGGAAACCGCTGCCGGATTGCTACAATCCGGCAGGCGAGTTCAGCGTTGAAAAGGACATCCAGTTCTTCCTTGACGCGCCCGCATCGTGGATTGCCGTGCCACCGGATCATTTCTGCATTTTTTTCCCGGAAGATGCGCATGCGCCGCTGGTGGGAAATGGCTCGATTCGCAAGGTGATCTTCAAGATCGCCGTTTAAACCTCAAGGGCAGTACTACTGAGCCAGACCGGGAAATACGCCGTATTCCCCGCTGCAGGTGCAAGCGCTGCCGACAGGCAGTGCGACCATCATCGGGCAAGTCCCATATTGGGTCATGCAAACTCGCGCGATGGCAGGTTGTTCTGGTTGGGGTAACGGTGGAGTCACTACGGGTTCAAGAGCCGGGTCAGGCTCTGGAGTCGGATTTTGAGTGTCGGTCAAGCCGCCCAGCGAGGCCAGGATCATCAGCACCGCCAACACGGTTGCGGCGATTGCCCATCCCCTGCCTTTGACCGTTCCGTGTCTCGCATCATTCAGTGCGGAGAATCCCAGCAGAAGGGACGGGATACCCAGTAAGACAATCGCGCCCAAATGGGCATTTGCGTCCAGTGTTTCATTCTAGGCCAAGATGTTGAGCGCGATCAGCACCAAACTGATGATGACTTTGCGGCTGAAGGGTTGATGGCCTCCCCCTGCAAGCGTTTCTGTTGGATGTGCCGCTGTTATAGACGGTGCGGACGTTTTGCCGGATTTAGTGGGTTTCTCTGTTGCTCCGCGTCTGCCACCCTGTTTCCTGAATTCAAGAAAGAACTGCAAGCAAACTGGCACTAGCACAATCCCATAGATCAATACTTTAAACATTTCCAGCTTTTCTTTGTCGAAAACGAGTATGCCGACCAGAATCAGCAATCCGGCGACCGTGATCAACAAAAAAGGATAATTTTTCAGATACCTGACGATTTCACCCATGGCTTTTGAGTTCGAGCCATTGTCCTGTGGTTTGTTAGCGTTTTCCATTGCAACCCCCGTATTATTCTTGCGAAATAACGACTGCGAAGCGTCGTAACAACCACCAAATAACAAAAGCTACCTTGTCACTCTTGACGTTTATCAAGGCAAAACCCCGATGAAACTGGGCATGATGGTACTGCGGATGAGAGTGTGTTGCCAGAATTATCTGGGTGAATGCCACAGTGCCTGCGCGGTGGAAATTTTCCGTCGTACGCACTTTTTCGGCAGCTATCTATCTGGGAAGTGGCGTACCTCGTTCGGTTATAATTCCCGCCTACCGCTAACCACCTCACTGATAGGAACTCATCATGGCAAACAAACAATTCATCCAAACTCCCGACGCACCCGCTGCCATCGGCACTTATTCACAGGCGATACGCGCGGGTGATACCGTGTATCTGTCCGGGCAAATCGGCCTTGACCCCGCCACTATGCAGATGGTGGAGGGCATAGATGAGCAGATACACCGCGTGTTCCAGAACCTGCGCGCCGTGGCGATTGCCGCCAACAGCAACCTCGATGGTATCGTTAAGCTCAATGTTTACCTGACCGATTTGAAGAACTTTGCCAAAGTGAATGAAATCATGGCGGAGTATTTTAACCCGCCCTACCCCGCGCGCGCCGCCGTAGGAGTTGCCGCTTTGCCACGCGGCGCAGCGGTGGAAATGGATGGCGTGCTGGTTGTTCGGGGGTAAATTTTTTGAAACCCGTATCCGCTGATACGGGCTTCCCTTATTGCAGTGCAGCCAGTGCTGCGGCGTAATCCGGTTCGTGGGTGATGTCGGAAACCAGTTCGGCATGTAACACGCGGTCGTTTTCATCCAGCACCAGCACGGCGCGGGCGGTGAGTCCTGACAAGGCGGTGTCGGCGATTTTTACGCCGTAGTTGCGCATGAAGTCGCGGCCGCGCATCAATGACAACGTGACGACATTTTCCAGTCCTTCCGCCACGCAGAAACGGCTCATGGCGAACGGCAGGTCGGCGGAGATCACCAGCACTACGGTGTTGGCAAGCGCGCTGGCAGCCTCGTTGAAGCGGCGGGTTGACGTGGCGCACACAGCGGTGTCCAGGCTGGGCACGATGTTGAGTACCTTGCGTTTGCCCGTGAAACTTTGCAGTGTGATGTCTTGCAAGTCTTTATCCACCAGCTTGAAAGCTGGTGCGATTTTGCCCACGACGGGGAATGTGCCATACAGCGTGACGGGCGCGCCCTCCAGCGTGACGGCGGTTTTGTCGGATTTCTCTTTGGTCATGGTGTGTCCTTTTTGATTGTCTGGATTGATTGTCTGGATTCACGCCTAATCGGGAATGACGGTTGGAATGTTGGGTTACGCGATGAAACCGCTAACCCAACCTACAAAATCTCTTACATGTCGCTTTCTATCGGCGGGCAGACGCAAAGCAGATGCTTGTCGCCGTACACGTTGTCAATTTTTGCGACAGAAGGCCAGAACTTGTTGTCCCGCACCCAGGGCAGCGGGTAGGCCGCCTGTTCGCGCGTGTAGGGGCGATTCCAGTCGCTATTGATCAAGGCTTGCGCGGTATGCGGCGCATGTTTGATCACGTTATTCGTGCGGTCAGCACGACCGGCAAGGATGGCATCTATCTCGCCACGGATGGCGATCATCGCCGCGCAGAACCGATCCAGTTCCGCTTTCGATTCGCTCTCGGTCGGTTCGACCATCAAAGTGTCCACCACCGGGAAAGACGTGGTTGGCGCATGGAAACCGAAGTCCATCAGACGCTTGCCGATGTCGCCCACTTCCACGCCTTCACGTTTCCATACGCGGCAATCCAAAATCATCTCGTGCGCGCAACGGCCATTCGCGCCGACATACAGCGTGGCGTAGTGATCCTTCAAGGATTCCTTGATGTAGTTGGCATTGAGAATGGCCATCCTGGTCGCATCTGTCAGCCCCGAACCGCCCATCATCTTGATGTAGCCGTAGGAAATCAGCAAAATCAGCGCGCTGCCAAAGGGGGCTGCGGACACCGCGTGGATGCCTTGTTCGCCGCCGGTTTTAACCAGCGGGTGCGAAGGTAAAAAGGGTGTCAGGTGTTCAGCCACGCCGATTGGGCCGACACCCGGTCCGCCGCCGCCGTGCGGGATGGCAAAAGTCTTGTGCAGATTCAGGTGGCATACATCTGCGCCGATGATGCCGGGGCTGGTCAGCCCCACTTGCGCGTTCATGTTCGCGCCATCCATGTAAACCTGGCCGCCATTGGCGTGGATGATGGCGGTGATGTCCCTGATAGATTCCTCGTAAACGCCGTGCGTACTGGGATAAGTCACCATCAGGCAGGAGAGCTTGTCGCGGTGCAGACAGGCTTTTTCGCGCAAATCGGCCACGTCTATGTTGCCCTGCTTATCGCATTTCACCCCCACGATGGTAAGACCGTTCATCGCAGCGCTGGCGGGGTTGGTGCCGTGTGCCGAGGAGGGAATCAGCGCCACGTTGCGCTGGCCTTCGCCGCGCGAACGGTGGTATGCCTGTATCACCAGCAAGCCCGCATATTCGCCGGATGCGCCGCTGTTGGGCTGAAAACTCATCTGCGCGAAGCCGGTAATCTCGGACAGTGCTGCATCCAGACCCGCGATGAGTTCCTGATAACCTGCCGCTTGTGACACGGGTACGAAGGGGTGCAAATTGGCGAATTCCGGCCAGGTCAGCGCCAGCAGTTCGGCGGCAGCGTTGAGCTTCATGGTGCAGGAACCCAGTGCGATCATCGAGTGGGTCAACGATAAGTCTTTATTCTCTAACCTTTTGATATAACGCATCATTTCAGTTTCAGAATGATAGCGATTGAAAACTGGATGGCCGAGAATCGCCGATTCGCGCAGTTTCAGGCCGGATTTTTGCCCCGTCACGTCCGACGCGGCCAGTACGGGGGCGGGCTTGCCAGTCGCTTTCGCGAACACGGCAAGGATGGCATTCAAATCGGCAATCGAGGTGGTTTGATCGAGCGCGATGCCCAGCCCCTCGCCGCTGTAACGGAAGTTGATTTCCGCCGCTTCCGCCAGCGCGCGCAGCTTGACGTTGTCGGTATGCGCCAGTTTCAGCGTGTCGAAAAAGGCCTCGTAGGCAAGGCTATAACCGAGTTTTTTCAGTTCGTTCGCCAGCGCCACGGCAGACAAGTGAACCTGGGTTGCGATGCGTTTAAGGCCGGCAGCCCCGTGATACACGGCATACATGCTGGCCATGATTGCCAGCAAGGCTTGCGCGGTGCATATGTTGGACGTGGCCTTCTCGCGGCGGATGTGTTGTTCGCGGGTTTGCAGCGCCATGCGCAGCGCGGGGTTACCGTCGGCATCTACCGATACGCCGATCAGCCGTCCCGGCATCGAACGTTTGCAAGTATCGCGGCAGGCAAAGAAAGCGGCGTGCGGGCCGCCGTAGCCCATCGGCACACCGAAGCGTTGCGTGGAGCCCAGCACGATGTCCGCCCCCCATTCGCCCGGCGGGGTGAGCAGCACCAGACTCAAAATGTCGGCTGCCACGGCGATGCTCATGCCCTGCTGTTTGGCGCGCGCCACAAAATCCGCATAGTCGTGTATCACGCCGTTGGCTGCCGGATATTGCAGCAGCGCGCCATACAGTTGGTCGTTCAGCGTCACGGTCTGGAAGTCGCCGATCACCAGTTCGATGCCTAACGGTTTGGCGCGCGTCTTGAGCAATTCGATGGTTTGCGGGAAACATTCGTGCGACACAAAAAAACTGTTACGGCCAGCGGCGGCATCTTCGCGGCTACGCAGACTGTGCAGCATGGTCATCGCTTCGGCAGCGGCAGTCGCCTCGTCCAGCAAGGACGCGTTGGCGATTTCCATGCCGGTCAGATCAACGATCATGGTCTGGAAATTCAACAGTGCCTCCAGGCGACCCTGGGAAATTTCCGGCTGATACGGCGTATAGGCGGTGTACCAGCCCGGATTTTCCAGCACGTTGCGCTGGATCACCGACGGCACGATGGTGTCGTAATAGCCCAGGCCAATGTAGCTCTTATACAGTTTATTTTTCGCCGCAATCGCGCGCAGATGCTGGAGATAGGCGTATTCGGACAGCCCTTCCGGCAGATTAAGCGGCTGCTTCAGGCGAATATCGGCAGGAACAGTCTGGTCTATCAGCGCATCCAGCGACATTGCGTTGATCTTGCGCAGCATGTCCTGAACGTCCTGTTCGGAAGAGCCGTTGTGGCGCGTAACAAATAGGTCGGTCATAGGAATGAGGATTTAAAATTGAGGATTCAGGATTGAAAAGTCGAGATTGAGGATCGGTGATTGATGCCGCAAGGGCATTCCCACGAAACTACGGAGCCAAAGCGCCTGTTTCTGAGTGAAAAAACGGTTTCCCTCAATCCTCGTTCCTCGATCCTGTTTCTTAGTGGGCTTCGCTTTCAACGGCGGCCTGATACCCCGCCGCATCCAGTAACGCTGCCACATCCGCCGCATTGTCCGGTTTCATCTTGAAAATCCACGCGCCGTAAGCATCGCTGTTGATGTCTTCCGGGCTGCTGTCCAGATTGCCGTTGATTTCAGTCACGGTACCGTTGATGGGCGCGTACACATCGGCGGCGGCTTTGACCGATTCGACCACGGCGCATTCTTCACGGGCTTTCAGGTGGCGGCCAACGGCGGGTGCTTCGACGTAGACCATGTCGCCCAACAGTTCCTGTGCGTGTTCAGTGATACCGACGGAAACCGTGCCATCGGCTTCAGTCTTGACCCATTCGTGGGAGGCGGTGTATTTCAGGTTGCTTGGGTTGTTCATGTCAGTCTCCAGATAATTGATGAGATAATTGATGAGTTTTTGTTACCCCCCTTGAAGAAGGGGAGGTTGAGAGGGGGCAATACTCCCATCCCCACCCTAACCCTCCCCTTCAAGAGGAGAGAACGATGCCTTAAACCAATCCCTTGCCGTTTCGTGCGAACGGGTACTTCACCACTTGCGCGGCAAGCATCTTATCGCGAATTGCCACTTGCACGGTGTCGCCTATGGCAACGTCTTTAGGCAAACGCGCCAGCGCGATGGATTTATTCAGCGTCGGCGAAAAACTGCCGCTGGTGATTTCGCCTGCGCCATGCGCGGTTTGCACCTTCTGGTGGTCGCGCAACACGCCGCGATCCAGTAGCACCAGTCCGACTAGTTTATTGGCTGGAGGATGCGCCAGCAGCGCTGCCTTGCCGATAAAGTCGCGAGGACTGGTCAAATCCACCGTCCAGGCCAGACCGGATTCCAGCGGGCCGACGCTTTCGTTCATGTCATGACCATATAGATTCATGCCCGCCTCAAGGCGCAAGGTGTCACGTGCGCCGAGGCCGATTGGTTTTACGCCGTGTTCTGCCAGTATGTTCCAGAAAAAAGGTGCGGCATGGGCGGGAAGCATGATTTCAAAGCCGTCCTCACCGGTGTAGCCGGTGCGCGCGATGAACATCGCCCCCATCTCCGCCGCGCTGAAAGGGATAAGTTTTTCAGTCAATTCCCGACTGCCGGGCAGTGCTTCCCAGACTTTGGCGCGCGCGTTCGGGCCTTGCACCGCGATCATCGCCAGCTCCGGGTGGTCGGCGAGGGTGAGCTGCGGCGCATGAATTTCGGCCTGTTTTTTCATCCAGGCGATGTCCTTGTCCGCAGTGCCCGCGTTCACTACGATGCGAAACCATACTTCATTCATGAAATAGACGATCAGGTCGTCTATCACGCCGCCATTTTCCAGCAGCATCGTGGAATATAACGCCTTGCCGGGCAGGGCCAGTTTGTCCACATTGTTCGCCAGCAGGTAGCGCAAGAAGTCGCGAACCCCTGCGCCTTTCACATCCACCACGCGCATATGCGAGACATCGAACATGCCGCAATCGTTGCGTACCTGGTGGTGTTCATCTATTTGCGAACCGTAGTTCACTGGCATGTCCCAGCCGCCAAAGTCCACCATTTTCGCGCCCAGCGCGCGGTGCGCCGCATTCAGGGGGGTTTGTTTAAGAATCGTCATGGTCGCTTTCCAAAAATAAAAAAGGCGCAGCACGAATTCGCGCTGCGCCCCATCTGTCCTCGATACCTGAGAGATTGCAACTTGCGTTGTGTGCCCCTTCGGTGGCAGGTTTAGCCTGCGCTCTCCAGATTTGCCTGTGCCAGTGGTTCTTGATGCCTGAGCGGTTACGGGTGTTACGCCTTCGGCGGTGGTCTGAAACCACGCTCTCCCACGGGTCTAAACGGCAGCGCGGATTATGCGGGACGCGCCAGAAACTGACAACGGCTATTTTCGTTAAACATAGTTCAAGACTGCCCAGCGAAAAATTCTCCAGCAAAATCACGCGCCCGGTATTGGGGCTTTGTCGTAATAGCGCACGTCGGAGGTAACTAGCAAGACATCCGGCGGGTGTAATGCAACCGCATGGTAGAACGTATCAAACAAGTGAGGACACCTGTAATGGCTGTCACGGCAGCTGGTGTCTCAAGCATGATTCGTAAATTTACCAGTAAATTCAATGAGTTGTTCGAGCTTCGCGGTTGCTTCGCCGCAGGCCAGGATTTCACCGGCGCGGGCGACGCCATCGCCTAGCGTGGCACATAAGCCCGCCACATAGATCGCCGCACCGGCGTTGAGCTGTACGATGTCGCGCGGTGCACCGGGGTGGTTGTCGAGTACGCCGCGCAGCATGGCACAGGCTTCGGTGGCATTCGCTACTTTTAACAAGTCGTTGGAGGCGCGGTTCATGCCGAATTGCTCAGGGCTGACGGTATATTCGCGGATTTCGCCGCCTTTGAGCTCTGCAATATAAGTATCTGAATTTATTGATATTTCATCCATTCCGTCGGCACCGTGTACCACCAGGACGTGTTGGCTGCCCAAGCGTTGCAGCACGCGCGCCAGGATGCCGACTAGATCGGGATGGAATACGCCCAGCACCTGATTGTCCGCACCGGCCGGGTTGGTCAGCGGTCCGAGCACGTTGAACATTGTGCGCACGCCCAGTTCGCGGCGCACCGGTGCTGCGTACTTCATCGCACCATGAAAATTGGGCGCGAACATGAAGCCGATGCCGATGCTGTCCACGCACTGCGCGACCTGCTCCGGTGTCAGGTTGAGATTGACACCCAGTTTTTCCAGTACGTCCGCGCTGCCGCAAGTGCTGGATACCGAACGCCCGCCGTGCTTGGCGACGCGCGCACCCGCAGCGGCGGCGACAAAAGCACTGGCGGTGGAGACGTTAAAGGTGCTGATACCGTCTCCGCCCGTGCCGCAGGTGTCAACCAGATGCTCGCGGTGGGCTACCGGGACTTTGGTGGCGAATTCGCGCATCACGCAGGCGGCGGCGGAGATTTCGCCGACGGTTTCCTTCTTGACGCGCAAGCCCACCAGAATGCCTGCGATTTGGGCTGCGGTGACTTCGCCGCGCATGATCTGGCGCATCAGGGACAGCATTTCGTCGTAAAAAATTTCGCGCTGTTCGATCAGGCGAGTGAGGGCTTGTTGGGGGGTCATCATGGTTTTCCTTCCAGAAAGTTTTTCAGCAGGTCGTGGCCACATTCGGTGAGGATGGATTCGGGATGGAACTGCACACCATGCACGGCAAGCTGTTTGTGGCGCACGCCCATAATTTCGCCATCGTCCGTCCAGGCGGTGATTTCCAGACAATCCGGCAGGGTCTCGCGTTCGATGACCAGCGAGTGATAGCGCGTCGCCGTGAACGGGTTGGGCAGGCCGGTGAATACGCTGGTGTTGTTGTGATGGATGGGTGAAGTCTTGCCGTGCATCAGCGTTCTGGCGTGGATGATGTGCCCGCCGAAGGCCTGACCGATGCTCTGGTGCCCCAGACACACGCCGAGGATGGGGAGCTTTCCGGCGAAATGCTGGATCGCCGCGACTGAAATGCCCGCCTCGTTCGGCGTGCAGGGGCCGGGCGATACCACCAGATGCTGCGGGTTCATCGTTTCGATTTGCTCGATGCTAATCTCATCGTTGCGATGTACTGCCACCTCCGCACCCAGCTCGGCGAAATACTGCACCAGGTTGTAAGTGAAGGAGTCGTAGTTGTCTATCATCAAAAGCATGTTATCTCCGATCGTTAATTTTTTTCACGCAGCATACTCAAGGCCACCGCTTCGGCCACTTCGATGCCGTCTACCGCCGCCGACAAAATGCCGCCCGCGTAGCCCGCGCCTTCGCCCGTTGGATACAAGCCGCGCGTGTTGATGCTTTGGTAATCACAGACATTGCGTTTGATGCGTAGCGGCGATGAAGTGCGCGTTTCTACGCCTGTCAGCACCGCATCATTCATATCGAAGCCTTTGATTTGTTTGGAAAAAGCGGGGAGCGCCTCGCGGATCGCGGCAATCGCGTAATCGGGCAGGGCGGTGGCGAGATCGGTGAGGTGTACGCCTGGGGTGTAGGAGGGCATGACCGTGCCGAATTTTTTGGAAGGTCGGCCTGCTAAAAAATCACCGACCAATTGCCCTGGGGCTTGATAGCTAGCACCCCCCAATTCGTAAGCGCGCGACTCCCAGCGGCGCTGAAATGCGATACCTGCCAGCGGATCGCCGGGGTAATCCACCTCCGGCGTGATGCCCACCACGATGCCGCTGTTTGCGTTGCGTTCGTTGCGCGAATACTGGCTCATGCCGTTGGTCACCACGCGACCCGGCTCGGAAGTCGCCGCGACCACCGTGCCGCCCGGACACATGCAGAAGCTGTACACCGAGCGGCCATTGCTGGCGTGATACACCAGTTTGTAATCGGCAGCACCCAATAAGGTATTGCCCGCGTTCTTGCCGTAGCGGGCACTGTCTATCAGCGATTGCGGATGCTCGATGCGAAAGCCGATGGAGAACGGCTTGGCTTCGAGGGTGATGCCGCGTTTATGAAGCATCTCGAAGGTGTCGCGCGCGCTGTGGCCGACCGCCAGCACCAGATGATCCGTGGCAATGCGTTCGCCATTGGCCAGCACGACGGCTTTAACGGCACCGTCGGTAATCTCGATGTCGTCCACGCGGCTATTGAAACGGATCTCGCCGCCCAGCGACTGGATGGTTTCGCGCATTTTTTCCACCATGCCGACCAGCCGGAACGTGCCGATGTGCGGATGGCTGACGTACAAGATTTCTTCCGGTGCGCCCGCCTTGACGAATTCTTCCAGCACTTTGCGGGAAAGAAAGCGCGGGTCTTTAATTTGGCTGTACAGTTTGCCGTCGGAAAAAGTCCCCGCGCCGCCCTCGCCGAATTGCACGTTGGATTCCGGGTTCAGCACGCCTTGCCTCCACAGGCCAAAGGTATCCTTGGTGCGTTCGCGTACTGCCTTGCCGCGCTCCAGTAGCAGCGGACGAAAGCCCATCTGCGCCAGCAGCAGCCCAGCGAACAGGCCAGCCGGCCCCATGCCGATGACGACGGGGCGGGAAGCCGACAGTTCGGGCGCTTGTGCGACAAAGTGATAGCGGGTATCGGGTGCGATGCAGACATGCGGGTCATTCGCAAAACGCGCCAGCACCGCTGCCTCGTCGCGCACTTCAACCAGCAGGGTGTAAGTAAACAGGATGGCATGCGACTTGCGCGCATCCACCCCGCGCTTGAACACGCTGTGAGTGATCAGCTCGGATTCGGCAATACCCAGTTTTTTGAGGATGGCGGTCCTGATTTCGCCCTCAGGGTGCGCTACGGCTAGTTTGATTTCGGTGAGTCTCAGCATCTTAGGTCGCTTGCCCAGGTCGGGCGTTGATTAGTGGTCGCTAGCGTACCATTTTTTTCAGGACAAAAAAAACCGCTCTTGCGAGCGGCTGGTTCATGCCGGAGGGTTAAATCACAGCGTGGCCTTGCGACGCATTCCAGCCAGGCCCAGCAGACCCAGACCCAACAGCGCGAAGGTTCCAGGTGCGGGAATGGCGGCACTGGAATAATCGTAGAACAGGCTGACCGATCCGTTGGCATTGCCGTCATTTCCTGTAAAAACACCCCCAGGTACACTGCCCCCCTGAGTACCGGAGCTGGCAACGTTTATAGTGAATAAATTCAAGCCCCCAATATAAGCACTCAGGTTGCTGTTACCCGCTCCGCAAGAAGCATCGTTGCTTAAACAAGACAAGCCAGGAACATTCGAGGATGAAGCGGTGCCGACGGTTGAAAAGCCAGGAGCCACATTGCCGACGAAGCCGGGGGTCGTTAAAGTATTCGTTCCGGTTAACAGCGCAGAAGCAATGGAACCCGTGAATGTCGTGGTGGCTGTTGCTGTCAGAGGAACTGGATTGCCAACGGCTACTGGGGTACCCTTAGAATTGAATACAGTGTTGTTGAGTAATGTGCTGATGGACCACAGGTCAGGTGAACGCTGTTGAGCGTACCCAATGCGCTGTTAAAACCGTTAAATGCAAGGTCTACAGCAGGATCACTCAGGGTGGCGAAGTTGAAGGTTTGCGTTTGTGTCGGTGTCGTTAAAAGTCCAGCCGTCGCTGACAGGGACGAAAAAAGTCCGGCTGCAACGATGGCTGTAATGGCTAACGTTTTGTTTATAATGGTTTTCATGACATTGCTCCCGAAATTTTGTGCAGCCCTGAAAAATTGATTGCAAATTTTTGTGGCAACAAGGCACACACTATACACAGTTTATGATTGCGGGTGTTGTTATTTTGCTTTTTGCGAGACAGGATCAGTCACATGCGCAGCGTTGCCCGAGGCGTGGGTTAACGGTGTAGCTCGTTATCCAGTCCATCCAGCGCCATTTCCGCTGCGCGCAGCACGGCGCGCGCCTTGTTTTGCGTCTCCAGCCATTCACTGTCGGGGTCGGAATCGGCGACGATGCCAGCACCCGCTTGCACATACAACACCTGGTCTTTGACGACGGCGGTGCGCAGGGCGATGGCGACATCCATGTCGCCGTTGAAACCCAAATAGCCCACCGCACCGGCGTAAATGCCGCGTTTGGAAGGTTCGAGTTCGTTGATGATTTCCATGGCGCGCACCTTGGCTGCTCCCGACACCGTACCCGCCGGGAAAGTCGCTTTGAGTACATCTATCGCGGACAGTCCCGCCTTGAGTTTGGCATCCACGTTGGAGACGATGTGCATGACGTGCGAGTAACGCTCGATGATCATCTTGTCTGTCAGTTTCACCGTGCCGTTTTGCGCCACGCGGCCAATGTCGTTGCGCCCCAGATCAATCAACATCAGATGTTCCGCTAGTTCCTTGGGGTCGGCCAGCAGTTCCTGCGCCAGTTCGGTGTCCTGCTGAGGGGTTTTGCCGCGTGGGCGCGTTCCGGCAATCGGGCGCACGGTGACCACATCTTTTTCCAGTCGTACCAGGATTTCCGGCGAAGAGCCGACGACATAGTGGTCGCCCATGTTGTAGTAGAACATATAGGGCGAGGGGTTGATGCTGCGCAGCGCGCGGTACAGCGACAGCGGTTCGGCGGGAAAAGGCTGGCTCATGCGTTGCGATAGCACCACCTGCATGATGTCGCCGTCGAAGATGTAGCGCTTGGCCGTGGCCACGGCGGCCTTGAAGGCGGCCTCGCCAAATTCTGATTTGGCGGTAACGGCGGGTGTCGGTGCGGCGAACGGTATATCCACCGGCAGGCGCAGCCTGGCGGTGAGTTCGCGCAAGCGTTCCCGTGCCCGCGCGTAGGCATCATCCTGTGCCGGGTCGGCATAGACGATAAAAGTCAGTGTGCCGGAAAGGTTGTCCACTACCGCCAGTTGTTCGGTGAGCATCAACAGGATGTCGGGCGTACCGAGCGCGTCGGGCTGGTGCATTTTTGCCAGCCGGGGCTCTATGTAAGCGATTGTTTCATAACCAAAATAACCAGCAAGCCCGCCGCAGAAACGCGGCAGTCCGGACAACGGTGCAACCTTGAAACGCGCCTGATACTGTTCAATGAAATCCAGCGGGTTGGCGACTTCCTGGGTGGTTTCGGTCGCACCGTCAGTCAGCGTGACCCGGTTGCCCCGCACGCTGATGCGGGTGTCGGCGGGCAGGCCGATGAAGGAATAACGCCCGAAACGTTCCCCGCCTTGCACCGATTCCAGCAGATAGGTAAACGGTTTATTGGCGAGTTTGAGATACAGCGACAGCGGCGTGTCCAGGTCGGCAAAGGTTTCAAAAACCAGCGGAATGCGGTTGTAGCCTGCCGCTGCCAGCGCCTTAAATTCGGATTCAGTGATAGGGTGCAACATGAAAAGCTCCTGTGTCGTGGGGGTGTATGGCAATACGCCCGGGGTGGCGAGGTTAACGCGAGGGCGTATTTCCATACGCCCCTACGATTGCATCAACGCCATCGCCAATTATTCATCGGGTACAGGAGGCGCTTCATTTTTTAAGCCAGTTTGATGAGCGGCAAGGCGGCGGGCAGGTTGGCGATGACGGCATCCAGATCCAGCGTTTCGACGGGTTCGCCGTGGTTGTAGCCGTAAGGCACGCAGAACACCGGGCAACCTGCGGCGCGCGCGGCAACGGTATCGTTCAGCGAATCGCCGATCAGCAATAGTTGCTCGATAGGTGCGCCGAAGAATTTTGCCGCATGTAACAAGGGCATGGGGTGTGGTTTCTTTTCCGGCAGGGTGTCGCCGGCCAGCACGATTTCGAAATACTGTGCCAGGCCGATACCCGCCAGCAGCGGCGTGGTGTAACGCTCTACCTTGTTGGTGATGCAACCCAAGCGGTAACCCGCAGCCTTCATCGCTTCCAGACCTTCGGTGACACCCCCGAACAATTTACTTTGCAGCAACAGTTCGGTGTAGTGCTTCTCAAAAAGAGGCAGGGCATGGTCGTACAGCGCGACATCCGGTGTGGCGTGCATGTCGCCGGTCAGCGCGCGTTTGACCAGCCAGCTGATACCGTTGCCGATGTAGCTTGCCAGCAATTCCTGCGACACGGGCGCGTAGTCCATGTCGCGCAACATGCGGTTGGCGGCTTCGGCGAGTTGGGGCGCGGTGTCGAGCAGCGTGCCATCCAGGTCTATGACGATGGCCTGGATGCTGACGGGTGGGGTGTAGCGTTTTACATTATCTGGCACGAGAATTCCTTCGGTTTCATTGCTGATGTTTCCGGGCTAATGTTTTTGGGCTGACTTCTTCCCGGAAGCGGGTACAGATTCGTCTTTTGCCGTTTCCGCTTCGGTATCCGTTGGCGCGGAGGCGGCATCGGCGGTTTTTGTCGCAGCAACTTGTGACGCGGCTGCCTCTGCTACGGGTAAGTGCGCGGCAGTTGCCGGGTTCGTTCCCATGCTGGGGTCAAGCCGCTTTGCCAGAATATCCTGGTCGGCGGCTTTCCAGCCCGCCAGCAGCGAGGTCGGGCTATGCGTGTCGTTGTTGGCGATGCAATCCGCCGGCGCAGTAGTTGAAACCCGACAGGCATAGCCTATCGCCTCGGCATCTTTGGTTTTTTGCTCGGCCGCGCCAGTGATGCGGTCGCATCCTGAAACGGCGACCGCAAGCAATAGCAAAACAAGGGCGTGGCGCGGCGACATCTGCTTAAACTTTAGCCAGTTCGGCGCGCAGCGCGGCCAGCACGGTGTCGTACTTGTTGGCATCAGTCTCTTTGCGTGCATTGAAAATAGCCGAGCCTGCGACAAACGTATCCACCCCGGCGGCAGCCACTTCGCGGATATTGGCAGGGCCTACGCCGCCGTCAATTTCCAGACGGCAGTTGTAACCGCCCGCATCTATCATGGCGCGTACTTTGCGTGCCTTGTCCAGGGTGTAGGAGATGAACTTTTGACCGCCAAAACCGGGGTTGACCGACATCAGCAGCACCATGTCCAGCTTGGGCAAGACATATTCCAGAATGTCCAAGGGCGTGGCTGGGTTGAACACCACGCCCGCTTTGCAACCACATTCCTTGATCAGGCCGATGGTGCGGTCTACGTGTTCGGAGGCTTCGGGGTGGAAAGTGATGTAAGTCGCCCCTGCCTTGGCAAAATCGGGAATGATGCGATCTACGGGTTTGACCATCAGATGCACATCTATTGGTGCGGTCACGCCATGCTTGCGCAGCGCCTCGCAGACCAGCGGACCGATGGTCAGGTTAGGGACGTAATGGTTGTCCATCACGTCGAAGTGAACGATGTCCGCGCCTGAGGCCAGAACATTGTCAACTTCCTCGCCCAGACGGGCAAAATTGGCAGAAAGAATGCTTGGAGCGATTTGGTACATGGTAGGACCTCCAGTTGGTTTGAAGCCGGTTAGTTTGGACAAAGAGCGCGTATTCTAAACCGAATGCCGCCCAAATTGGATAGAGAGGCGTTGGAATATCATGAACAGAGCGACGGAACGTTTCGGGTTATCGCGCGGCTGTGGGATAATTGGCCATGAATAGCTCACTTCTTTCCGGCCTTAATCCCCCTCAACTGCAAGCTGTCACCCTGCCCTTACAGTCCGCGCTGGTGCTGGCGGGAGCGGGCAGCGGCAAGACGCGCGTGCTGACCACGCGCATTGCTTATTTGATCAGCACGGGTGCGGTCAGCCCGCACGGTATTCTGGCAGTGACGTTTACCAACAAGGCGGCGAAGGAGATGGTGACGCGCCTGTCGGCAATGTTGCCGATCAATATGCGCGGGTTGTGGATAGGCACGTTTCACGGTTTGTGCAATCGCCTGTTGCGCGCGCATTACCGCGAGGCGAATCTGCCGCAGACCTTTCAGATACTGGATAGCGGCGACCAGCTTGCCGCGATCAAGCGGGTGATGAAACAGCTCAACGTGGACGATGAAAAGTATCCGCCGCGCGAGATTCAAAATTTTATCAGTGGCAGCAAGGAGCAGGGCTTGCGAGCAAACGAAGTGGAGGCTTACGACCCCTATACGCGCCGCAAGGTCGAGGTCTACGCCGAATACGATGCGCAGTGCCAGAAGGAAGGGGTGGTGGATTTCTCCGAATTGCTGCTGCGCTGCTATGAGTTGTTGTCGCGCAATCAGTCTTTGCGCGAACACTATCAGGAACGCTTCAAGCATATTCTGGTGGATGAATTCCAGGATACCAACCCGCTGCAATACCAGTGGCTGAAGCTGCTGGCAGGGGGGCACAATTCGCTGTTTGCGGTGGGCGACGACGATCAGTCCATCTACGCGTTTCGCGGCGCTGATGTCGGCAACATGCAGGAATTGCTGCGCGATTTTCACGTCGAAGCGGTTATCAAGCTGGAGCAGAATTACCGCTCGCATGGCAATATTCTCGATGCCGCCAATGCGCTGATCAGTAATAACCGCAACCGTATGGGCAAGAATCTGTGGACGGCGGAGCACGGCGGTGAGCCGTTGCGCGTCTATGAAGCGCCGAATGACGTGGAAGAGGCGAATTTTATTATCAGTGAAATCAAGCAGTTACATTCTGATGGGGTGAGGCTTGCCGAGATGGCGCTGCTCTATCGTTCCAACGCGCAGTCGCGCGTGCTGGAACATGCGCTGGTGTCGGCGGGTTTGTCGTATCGCGTGTATGGCGGCTTGCGCTTCTTCGAGCGTCAGGAAATCAAACACGCGATGGCCTATTTGCGGCTGATGGAAAACGCTGACGACGACAATGCCTTGCTGCGCATCATCAATTACCCGACGCGCGGCATCGGCGCGCGCAGCATCGAGCAATTGCAGGATGCCGCGCGGCAGAACCATACGACTTTATTCGATGCGGCGGCACGCGTGGGCGGCAAGGTGACGGCTTTTGTCGGGCTGATCGAAGCGCTGCGCAGTGCCACGGTTGACCTGCCTTTGCCTGAAATCATCGAGCATGTGTTGCATCACAGCGGACTGATTGCGCTGTACCAGAGCGAGACGGGCGCGAAGCGGCGCGAGGCGCAGGAGCGGCTGGAGAACTTGAATGAGCTGGTGACGGCGGCGACGCTGTTCGTGCATGAAAACGAGGAAGACAACCTGACGGCCTTCTTGAGCCATGCCTCGCTGGAAGCGGGCGAGCATCAGGCGGGCGACCAGGACGATGCACTACACTTGATGACGGTTCATTCCGCCAAGGGGCTGGAATTTCACACGGTGTTTATCACCGGGCTGGAAGAGGGGTTATTCCCGCACCAGAACAGCCAGAACGTGGACGGCGGGCTGGATGAAGAGCGACGCTTGATGTATGTGGCACTGACCCGCGCGCGCCGCCGCCTTTACTTGAGTTTTGCGCAGAGCCGCATGCTGCACGGCAAGGTGAGTTACGGCATGGCATCCAGTTTTTTGCGCGAATTGCCTGAAGCCTTGCTGCGCTGGCTATCGCCGCGCGTGTTGCCGCGCAGCAACCCGTTCGCGGCTTTCGGTTATTCGGCTCCCTTCTCACCCAGCCTCTACCCCGCACAAGGGGACAAGAGCGGGATAGGGGGGCGCGAGCGCGCGGGAGAAGGAAAGAGCGGTTCACCGTGGCGCATCGGTCAGCGCGTGTTCCATCAGAAATTCGGCGAAGGCACAATTATGGGTGTCGAGGGCGCGGGTGCGGATGCGCGGGTACAGGTCAATTTCAAACATGCAGGCAGCAAGTGGCTGGCTTTGGCATACGCCAAACTGACCGCAGCGTGAGCGACATCATCGCATCTGTTTAATCTGCTGAAATCTGCGGACAAATGTTTCCCGGGTTCAAACGTGGGGTGGCGGGAAGCGGCTGGCCAGTTTGTCTGGCACTTCCCGCTTGGTCGCCAGGCTGATGGCGCTGGCTTCGCTGATTGCGGTCACCATGACGGCGATGAGCGTCGGCAGAATGGCGATGCGTGTCAGGGCTGTCCAGATGATGTGCCTCATACTCGCCTCATGCGCAGTCAGACTGATCAACCAGGCAAGAAAAATCAGCGTGGCCGAGAGGGCGTAGCCTATCATCAGCCACTGGCTATGGCTGAACGCCAGTTTCCAGTGCATGTCCACAAACCAGCGAGTGGTTTTTTTGCTGCGCCAATACAGATAAGCAAGCAGTGCGCTGGAGCTGAACAGCGGAATGAGCAAGCCTGCCATGCCAATTTTCAATGCTAAAACTGCCGGAGCCATCAATAAGTTGAAAGCGAATAAACCTGCGATGAGCAGGTTATGCGGCAGTTGCGCTTGTGTTATTTCTGTTTCGCTCGCCTGGAATTGCATGATTGCCCCCAACCTAACCTGAACTTTGCATAAATTTTCAGCTGTGTGATTTTCAAAAGTGTAGTGCCATTTTTTTGATTTTCAGGCGAAGTTCCCCCAACCCCCGTTGGCGGGATAAAGCGTGAGTCAGTTATTGGAA
>Ga0210037_1000734_pt1 | contig 22552 bp, 23 predicted proteins | sample CryGey08umfilter_3_FD_185451 | JGI IMG/M metagenome (GOLD analysis project Ga0210037, IMG submission 185451) | Groundwater microbial communities from aquifer in Utah, USA - Crystal Geyser 4/9/14 0.8 um filter (SPAdes) (version 3) | ecosystem: Environmental > Aquatic > Deep subsurface >...
CATCCACCGAAGGACTGAACTCATACGATTTGTAAACTACTACAACACCGTGAAACCTCACAAAGGCATTGGAAATATGACACCACTGGAAAAACTGATACAATACTTTTATCCAGAACATTTATGAGGAACTGTAAACAACGCTCTAGAATCTAACAAATAAAGATATAAATATCAAATTTCAATATCTCTTATGAAAAAATATCGTATTATTATGGTGCTTGCCGGTATTGCAATAGTAAATGCGATGTATTTGAGTTACAAGGCGTACATTTATCATTTCATTAATCCTTACAAATTGACAACAATATGTGATTTTTCAGGATGGAGCTCTTGCACGGATGTATTAAGGAATCCCCTCTCGCTTGTTTTTGGCATCCCCTTCCCATGGGTAGCGTTTGTTGTCTATCCAATTCTTCTCGGGCTGGCCTGGTATGGATACAGAAAATCTTCTTACGTCCAAGCGAAAGTCCTCACCATTCTTTCTGGAATGGGGATGTGCTTTAATGGTTTCATTATCTATAGAGAAATCCGCTTCATTCACGCATATTGTATCCTTTGTCTTATCTGTACGACTATTATCGTATCTATCTTCATATTGTCGCTACAGCTCACACAGGAAGGAAAGAATGAACTTTCGACCATTAGTTAGAGAGTAAAATTGCATAAAATGAGCCTTAAAAGGCTTATTTTTATCACTTTCTTTGTTGGCTTAAATGAAGGACAATATTGCTTCTAATGAAAAAGTATGCTTTGTATAAGCCAAATATAGAGAAACTACACTTGACAATAATTATAATTTGTGCTATCATCGTTAGTTGACTTGAATGTCGACCTATCTCCCTTACGAGGGATGGTGGTTTACTCCTAAAGACAATCTATGATGTTTCGAAAAGATTTTCTTTTCGCAGTAGCGCTAACAGTAGCTCTTTTCAATATAAATACAGCACAAGCAGAAACAGAACAAAACGAGACCCCTCTGACAAGCCTCTATAGTTTCAAAAGTGACCCTTTTCTTTTGAAGTGGACATTTGAGATTGAAAAGAAGCGATCAGTGGCTCGTGTGGTACATACTGAGACACGGACATTTGAAGAAAAGACACTTGATCATTGGAAGCAGAAGCAGGAATATTTATGGTCACTTCTTCCTAAGGAAAAATTCATCATTAATGCCTCAGCCTATACTGCAGCAGCCGATGAATGTGGGAAGTCTGATGGTATCACTGCTTCTGGGATCAAGGTAGCAGAGTCTCGCACTCTCGCCTGCCCTCCTTCTTATCCTTTTGGGACAAAAATTGCCATTGAAGGCGTTGGCGTCCTCCGTTGTGAGGACCGGGGAGGTGCCATCAAAGGCAACCATTTCGATATTTATATGGAAACTAAGGATGAGGCATTCGCATTTGGTCGCCAGAATCTCGTAGCAGAAATAGTATACTAAAGGACACAAAAACACTTCCCTTTACCGGAGGTGTTTTTGTTTGCTTCATTGACGCTCAGGGAAAATTTCGCTAGAATAGGAATGTTATCTCATAAGAAATAATGAAGATTGGTCCGATGGCCGAGCGGTTAGGCGAAGGTCTGCAAAACCTTTTACAACAGTTCAACTCTGTTTCGGACCTCATAGTTATTTGAAATACTGACGTTATAATGGTATACTCAAAGTAATAATACTTTATACCATTATTAATATGCGAAATAAAAAATGGACCAATTCGGATATTATTTCAGCGGTAAAGAAATCAAGGAGTATTCGGCAAGTTATTTATGCCTTAGGGCTAGTACCTGCAGGAGGTAACTATGTCCAAGTTCAGAAGAAAATGAAGGAGCTTAAAATCGATACCTCTCATTTTTTAGGAATGGGTTGGAATAAAGGCATGCCGTTTGCTCGAAAAAAACCACTTTCATTAGAAAAAATACTTATTGAAAATTCAAGTTATCAGAGTTTTAAACTAAAAAAAAGGTTATTCTCTGCTGGATTGAAGAAAAAAGAATGCGAAGAATGTCGCTGGAGAAAAGTTTCTGAGGACGGACGGATACCTCTTGAATTACATCATATCAATGGAGATAAAAGTGATAATAGAATGATGAATCTCAAGGTACTATGTCCAAATTGTCATAGTTTAAAACCGACTCACAGAGGAAAAAATAAGAAGAGAGGTTAAAATATGGGCGAGTGGTGGAATGGTATACACGCGACACTTAAAATGTTGTGCTCTAAAGGCATGAGGGTTCAAGTCCCTCCTCGCCCACTAAAAGAAAGACTGAGTTTATTGCTCGGTTTTTTGTTTTCGCGTGACTCTTGTTTTTACTCTGAAGTTCTGCTAGAGTGCTATCTTCGGAAAACCGAAAAAGTTCTTTGTTCAACTCTTAAGTATAGCTCAGAAAGGTTATTATGAAAGCGACTACCCTTGCATTCTGGATCTCTGCGATACTTCTTTTTTTTCTTATCCCTCTTTGGAATGAAGAGAAAATAACATTGAGATTAGAAACAGAAGAAGGGATCACCTCAGAAGATATCAAGAATATTGCACACGAATAGGGAAGAAGTTCTCAAAATAATTTGAAATTTTGTAGAGACATCCTAAAAAGAATCCCGAGTGATCGAGATTTTATTATTTCTTTTTTTGAATTTTCTTAAGAAGGCTCGGGATTTTTTTGAAATCTTTTTTCAGTGCCTCTCGGAGTCCTCCATTGTAGAGCGCGGCAGCCGGATGATAGAGACAGTAGAATGTTCTCGTGCCGAGGTCTGGAGATGTGACGTAAAAAGTTTTTCCGTGGACATCTGAAATTTTTTTATCGAGAATAAAGTTCTTCATCGCGTGTCGCCCGAGCGTGACGATGAGCACAGGATCGATGATCTCCACTTGATCGACGAGCCACTGTCGGCAGGCTTCTTTCTCTTCTGGCGAGGGATCACGATTTTCTGGTGGACGATACTTGACGACATTTGTTATAAAAATATCTTCACGTTTAAGCTTGATAGAAGCCAGCATTTCACTGAGGAATTTCCCTGCTGATCCAATAAACGGCACACCGAGGAGATCCTCTTTCTTCCCAGGAGCTTCACCAATAAAAAGTATCTCTGCATCAGCACTCCCATCCCCAGGAACTGCTTGCAAGGCTTCTTTGCGCAAACTGCAGGTACAATGCTCTATCCAAAAAGCGTTCACTTTTTTAAGAGCTTCTTTTTTATCTGTCATAGTTTTTTTTATTCTACCCTCCATCCTTCATTTGTTTCAACAAGTTTTCCTGGTATTTCAAAACCACTCGCAAGTTTGTGTCCACCTCCTCCAAAATTATGTGCAATCAAAGAAACATCCACTTCAGATTTATCAGCTGAACGAAGACTGGCCCTTATGGTATTCTCATCACGTTCTGAAAGAACAAGCGCAAACCTTACATCAGGAACAGCGCTCAGTATAGATGAAACTTGATAAATATCTTCAGGCAACGCCTGACATTCCTCTATGTCTCGTCTTGTGATAGCGGTCACCAACATACCATTTTTTTTATTCAAACGAGCCTTTTCAAATGCTCTCCCCCAAAGTTTCAGTGCTGCAAGATTTTTCTTTGAAAAGATTGCTTGTGTTATCTTCTCAAGAGGCGCTCCTTTTTTGATTAAATCTGAAGAAATTTCCATCACGCGTGGCGAAACATTAGAATGTTGGAGTCCGCCAGTGTCAAAGAGAATGCCTGTAAGAAGCATACTTGCTATTTTTTGAGTAATTCTTGCCTCCACTGAGGTTAAAAAAAGATATATTAGTTCTGATGATGATGAATACTCTGGATCAATGATTACCACATCTCCCGTAAGACATATATCGGGATGATGATCAATAAGCACAATAACTTGATTCTCACGAAAGGAATTGCGAATTTTATCAAAACCACGATCAACACTATCAGAAGCAATAATAGCATCGTAACTCTCCATATCAATTTGATTCGGATGAAGAAATATCCCTTGAAATAAAACTTTCATAGCATCAGGGAAAGCATCAAAACAAGAAATATCCACATGTTTTCCACAGCTTTTCAGATATTCCGCCATAGCAAGATTAGCACCAATAGTGTCAGCGTCTGGTCTACTGTGCGCAAAAAGAAGAATCCTTTCTGATTTTGCAATAATATACTTTAGCGTATGAAATTCTGACTCAAAATTCGTCATAAAAAAGAAAGATGCTCCAAGGATAATACTCTGTATATATAAATGTTATACCACAATAGTATAACTTGGTATAACTCTATAAAAGACCTTATATAAGCTAAAATATTTCTTTCAAAAGCTTTTCAACAACATCTGCTTCTTGTGCTGTTGTATCAATCTTAAAAGATAATTTTGGCATAGGTTTCATATGAAGCTTTGTATAAAGCTCTTTTTGAATTTTTGGTAATTCTTTCTTCAAAGTCTCTGTTACATAGTGTGATTCCTGTTCTGGAAAAACACTAATAAACATCCGAGTATATCTAAGATCTCGCGATGTGTCAATCTTGGCAATGGTAATGAAAACCCCCTTCTTTAAAGAAAGCTCCCTTTCCATAGTCTCTCCAAGAAGTTTACGAAGGAGTTCATTTACCTTTATAATACGCGGTACTGACATATTCTTGTTCGTAAAAAAATAATTCTCCTTTATTTCTCTATAAAATTCGATAAAAATGTGCCCTCGGCAGGAATCGGACCTGCATTTACTCGTTAGGAGTGAGCCGTTCTATCCATTGAACTACAAGGGCAATATTGATCAAACGATGTGGACCGTGCCGGATTCGAACCGGCGACCTCTTCCATGCCATGGAAGCGCGCTACCAACTGTGCTAACGGCCCGATTATTCTGTATAGTGTCTTTATTTTATCTTACTGTAAAGCCAAAAAACTACTTTATAAAATTTCTTCTTACTCTTTATCATACTGTTTTCTTTACGTTTCGTCAATGTTGTTTTCTTACATTCCATCCAGGGCACAAAATTAAATGTACATCTTTTATTCTTCTTCTGTATTCTCATATATTAATATTATGAAATGAATATATACTTTTGTCAAGTATATATAAGCAGTGTCAATTATGTTCCACGTGGAACATAATATTCTTTAATGAACCAGAACTCAATAAAAACCAATAAAAAAATGGTATTCATAAAAAGATGTGATCTTTTTTTATTCACAATTATTAACTTGTATAAAACATCTTTAAAGCTATATTCCACGCGGAACATTTATTGCATAAACACAATCCCTCCTATATTTCACTTTTTTTAAAAAAATACCTCAGGCGCATATATTTAAGAGTTGCTGTAATGTTCCACGTGGAACATCTAGAGTGTTTATGCTAATAATTGTAATCACTCATTTTATTTTATATATTGCTCGTGTATTCAATATAAAAAAATTATGTTCCACGTGGAACATATCGCGCAATTTATAACCTCGTTAAAAAAGGTATTCTAGTCAAAAAAATACTTTTTATAAAAGATTGTGACCTTTTTTATTTATTAATTTTGCTTTATTAAAGGTATTTTCTATCAAATGTTCCACGTGGAACATCATAATCAGTATCTAAAAAATAGGGTCATACCACAAGAAGATTAAATACATACAAATAACATAATATGGATTAAGAACAATGTTCCACGTGGAACATAATAATTCTTATAACTAAAAAATAATAGAAGATATATTTATACAAGTTTATACACAATTTTTCACTATAGCTACTCTATAAATGTTCCACGTGGAACATTTATATTATCTAAATAAAAAAATCTAAAAAACTGAACATAAAATACTCCAACATTGTAAAAAAATTACTTATTATGTTCCACGTGGAACATAATAGTACTACAAAAAATGAATATAACTATTATTACAATAAATTTCTTATCCTAGTAAGAAGTAGAATATAACATAATGTTCCACGTGGAACATTATGTTATTTATTTTCAACAAAAAAGTACTAATTGGTAATAGGAGATGACACCAAAAAAAGATCATTAATGTTTTTTATTTATTAATTTTGCTTTATTAAAGGTATTTTCTATCAAATGTTCCACGTGGAACATTATGTTATTTATTTTCAACAAAAAAGTACTAATTGGTAATAGGAGATGACACCAAAAAAAGATCATTAATGTTTTTTATTTATTAATTTTGCTTTATTAAAGGTATTTTCTATCAAATGTTCCACGTGGAACATTATGTTATTTATTTTCAACAAAAAAGTACTAATTGGTAATAGGAGATGACACCAAAAAAAGATCATTAATGTTTTTTATTTATTAATTTTGCTTTATTAAAGGTATTTTCTATCAAATGTTCCACGTGGAACATCATAATCAGTATCTAAAAAATAGGGTCATACCACAAGAAGATTAAATACATACAAATAACATAATATGGATTAAGAACAATGTTCCACGTGGAACATAAAAAATATGTTCATAATATACTTGACAAAAGTAATTGTTTATTTCATAATAAATAAATCGTGTTCATAAAGAATAAGAAAAAATCACAACTTATGTGAGAGATAAAGATGTTTTGAAATCAGATTTATTATCACCCCTCTTTTTATTTATACAATTTCCGAAAAAATATCTCCTATAAAAATACATTTAACTCTCTTGTTTATGTGAATACATCTTTCACAAATTATTGAAAGTATGTTATACTGAAAGAAATAAAAAATAAATACTTGTATGTTTATTCCTTCGCTCTTAGATTTAACTGAAAAAAAAGCAAAATTAACGTTCTTTATCTTTTCAGGACTCATCATTTTTAGTATAGGTCTTTTTGTTTTTGCTGAAAATAATACTGCTTCACAAACACTTTTTAATGATTCTGATCAAGATGGACTAAGTAATGATGAAGAGAAACTCTACGGTACAGATCCAATGAACAAAGACACTGATGGAGATGGTTATAGTGATGGTATAGAAGTAAGTAGCGGTTATAATCCACTCAAACCAGCACCTGGAGATAAGATTATATCTGACGAAATAACAAAGACTTCTTCACAGTTTACAACAGAAGTAACAACGGTTCCTTTATCAGGAAATCTCACAGAAAAAGCTTCGGGCGAAATTGCAAATTTAATTAAAGATACAAAGGAGACTGGGACTGATATTTCAATGGAAACTATTAATGCGTCTGTTGATAAAATTCTTGAACAAAATAATACTGAGGTAATATTACCCGAAATAGATATCAAGGATATAAAAATTAAAAAAATCTCGAAAAAACTCAGTGGGGGAAAACGAACAGAACAAGAAAAAGAAGATGTTCTTGAATATCTCACTGTTCTTTCTTATCTCATTGCTAATAATTCACCAAAGAGTTTTCAAAAGCAGAGTGACTTTGAAAATATTCTCAATCAAATCTCCACAGACTCTCTTATGGGACTAGCTTCAGGAAATACAAAAGCTCTCGAAGATATCTCCACACGTGGGGAAAATATACTTAAAGAATTAAAGGATATAGAAGTACCTGAGGATATGGTAGATATCCACATCAAAGCCCTTAAGATGGCTCTTTATGCTATGCAATTAAAACAAGAAATTAAACCAGCAGATACAGATCCACTAGGACAGATTGGGGTACTCGCAAAGACACAAGGTTTCTTCGTGGGGGTTTCAGAACTAGGGAATGAAATCCAACAAAAACTTTCTGATCATGGTATTGAAGAAATACCTCTCAATTTATAAACATCCTTCAAAAACATGGTTCAAGCGAAAAGGAGAATATTCATTATAACTATGGTGCTTACGAGTACGTTTTTTGGTTTATTTCCAGAGCAAGTTCATGCAGATGCATGGGGATCAAACTTTGGATCTATTTTACTCGATCAAATGCTTAATAATATCAAACGTCAAATAGAGGGCGCTATCTTAGGAACAATGAAGATGGTCGCAATCCAAACTCTCAACAGCAAAGTTGGTCAATTGATCGGTGGGGTAACAGGGCAACCACTTTTCATTACAAATTTTGGTGAATTTCTCTATCAAAATCCAAGACAAAATACAGACCTCTTTATGAATGATTTCTTTTCGATTACTACGAGGGGACGAGGATCGTCTGTAAACTACATCAGCACAGATTCTGAATCGAGTTCATATAGTGAATATCTCACAAGTGTCGGAAGAAGAGGAACAGTTGATAGGGATACTTTTGGACATAATACTCTCGATGATTTCGGAGGCATTACAGCCTTTCAAAATGGAAATCCGCGTGCTTTTAATGCTTTTTTTGCTAATCCACTTAATAATCCAACAGGATACCTCCTCGTAGCAAGCAATGTTTATGCGAATGAACTTGAGAAACAACAGAAGATAGCCGAAATAAAAGCACTCTCTCCTGGAACACTCCCAAGTGAAAGCAATGGTACTATTACCGCACCAGCAACAGCTATCACAGCTACTCTCAACAACGCTGCTGACCTTCCAAATAAAATGATTGCTTCGGCTACAAATCCAGGAGAACTCCTTTCGGGAGTCGTTTCGTCTATGGCAAACAGACTTGTAAGCAATATGATCCAAAAAGGAGTTGGTGAAATACAGTCAAAAATATCCAGAGAAGTTCGCGATTTTGATAATCAAATTTCTAGATCGATCAATTTTCAAATGAAAGAAGTCGGTCCAGCAATACAATTTATTGGTACAGCTAAAGAAACTGGGAAAATAAAAATTAGAACACCTGCGCCACCAGCAGCTCTTCCTTAAGATACATAGAAAAGAAATCAAGCTTATATGAGGGCTCGATTTTTTATTCCTTCTTTGTATTTATAAGAGCTATTCCAAAAAAAAGTATATACCAAAAACAAAAGACTACGTCTGTTTTGAAAAATGGTGTATCTACAATTCCAATAAGGAGAAAAATACACAGCAAAGAAATAAGAAGAAGTGGCCTTGTTATAGTGTGAGATGTACTCATCTCACTTCGAAAAAAAATAAACATATTTTTCAGCCACGAAAAAAGAAGAAGAACGAAACCGCTGAGCCCTACGATTCCTGCTTGAAGAAAAATCGCGAGATAGAGATTGTGAGGCTGAGGAACAGCCCACTCAAGATAAGGAGGAAAAAATATCTGATAAGCAAGATATGCTTCTTCAAATCTTCCTATACCAATACCAAAAAGAGGGTAGTGAGCAATCATCTGAATTGACGACTCCCAAATCATAAGGCGAGAAGCTATAGATGATCGACTATCAAGAGAAATCATCATCTGCCATTTCTCAGTTCTTAATTCAAAAAATAAAAATAAAAAAGCAATACAAGAAAGAATAAGAAGAGAAATGATTATTTTCTTTTTCTGCAATACAGGATACTTCAATGTAAGAAAAATACTACTCGAAAGAAATACTGCTATCCAAGTGCTGTATGACTTCGTAAAAAAAAGGGAAAAAAGGAGGGAAATAAACATCCAAAATATCATCAGCTTGCTCCATTTCTTTCCCTTAAAAAGAGAGTGCGTGAAAAAATATTGTGTAAGGAGTATTCCTGGAGCAAGGAAGAAGGCCAGATAATTAGGAGATGTATACCAAGAAGAAAGTCTGCCATCAAAGGTCAGTATTCCTTGAAAAATATATATGTTCGATAGAAATGAAACAATAGCCGTGATTCCGAACCAGAGAAGAAGAAGAATATCAATATCTCGTTTTTGAGGATGTGTTTGAAGCCATATTGAGAGAAGAAGAATTGGCATAACAAACCAGGTTTTGATCATATTGAGACCTCGTAAAGACATTTCGTTCATAAGAAAAGAGGTGATAATACCAAGGAAGAAGAGGCTTATGCCAAAAGCAAATGCAGATGAAACAAGAGAATGAAAAGAAACTTTGAAAATCTTTTTTTTGATACCAAGGAGAAAAGTACAGAGAGTAATAATGACAGGAATCTCAATCATATATACAGGGATATGAAAGAATACCAATTTCAAATGAGCTACCGGTAAAAGGAGTATAGAAAGAGCAACACAAACCTGTATAATACGTGATTCTTGATACATAAATATACCTTATTCTATCACAGTACAGCGAGTGCAAGAAGAAAGAAGAAAAGAGGCAGTATGTGAACAGAAAAAATTGCTGTTTCGAAAAGTGAGTGAAAGAAGAAAATACAGAGAGAAAGAGAGACAGCGAGAGAATAAATATCCTTCTGATAGTGCCATTTTCTCCACGCGAAAAAAAGAGGGATGAAAGCGAAGCCAAGAAAAAAGAAGAGGCCTGTCATACCAAGTTCTCCCGCAATATCAAGATAAAGGTTGTGAATATATATTGGCTCTCTATAGTCTGCACTCGGCTTCACAACAAGGGGGTAGTTTCCGAGACCACTTCCAAGGATCGGGTGAGAAAGGATGAATGTGCCTGACTCTTTCCATAAACGAATACGTTCTGTATTCGATGTGTCAGTAGGAGAAAAGCTTGAAATAAAACGAGTACCCACGGGACTTAAAAATAAGACAAGAAAAAGGAGTATACCTCCTCCTAGAAAGCGAAGCCAATATTTCTGTAACACGCCATAATGAGTAAGAAAAAGAAAGAAAACAATACCGAGTCCTGCAAGCAATCCTACGTAGCCACCCCGAGAAAACGTCAGTAAGTCAGCTATAAAAATGGTACTGCCAACTCCTATCCACCATTTCTTGTGTAGCCTTGTTGCTTTTTGAAGAAAAATAAACATCAAAGGAAGCGTCATTCCAAGAAACAAAGAAAACATATGGGGATCAGGAAAAAACCCAACCGCTCTCATGAGTGTATAGCCTGAAATATTTACTAAAAGACTCGGATAGCTTGCTACCATACCACCAAATGTTTGTCCAAGAAAAAAAGGAAGGATAGTTTGTACCCAAAAATCAAATAATGTAGGAACACCAACGATAAATTGGAGTATAAACTGAACAAGAGCGATGATCGCTGATAAAAAAGAACCGTAAATAAGCCATTTCACTATTGTATCCTTCATAGAAGAACTAAGAAGGGTGGCGTAAAAAACAATAAAAAGTGGTGCGAATGAAAGGAAAAAGATATTTTTCCTCACATCCCATTCTCTATTTTCTGCCCAAAGTACAGAAGAAAAGGAAAAAAGGAAAAAAGCGAGAAAAAAGAAAAGGATACTTGGGGGAGGAAGAAGAATTTTCTTTACCTTTATACTCTGTATAAGCCAAAAAAAGAAAATAAGAAGAGAAAGCACACGAATAACAGCTAAATCAATACCCGAAACTGGGCTCAGAGCAAACTGAAAAGGCAGGAAAAAAAGAAAAAAGGATACAAATATCTCTAAAAACTTCATATATTTTTTAAAAGAAGAAGAAAATGAAGAAAACGCAGTGTTTTTGACTCCCAAGTTGGACGATGTTTTTGGAAATATTTTTGCTGTGAGATATAAAATTCTTTTTTTTGTTGTGCCTTTTTATTCTGACTTTTCCCTCCAAGATGAAGAATAGGGAAATCTTTCTTTCTCGTTATGGACATGTTAAGCTTTCTCACTCTTTGACAAAGATCTACATCCTCAAAATAAAGGAAAAAGTCTTCATCAAACCCTTTCACTTGATCAAAAATATCCTTTGGAATGAAGAGTGCTCCTCCGCTTACAAAGTCAATGACATTTTTTTCCTTTATAGAGCCGAACATATTATTCCGTAACAAAGAAAAAAGAGTGGGGGCTATTCCAAAACTAAAGGCTTCTTCTTCATTCTTCTCAGTATACATCGTCATACCGAGAATACCCACTGTTTTATCTTTCTCAAAAAAGCGTATGACATCTTCTAAACACTGCTTTTGCCAAAGCGTGTCTGGATTAATAAAACCTAAAATATGCCCTTTTGCTAAGGATGCTCCCTTATTATTCCCTGCTCCAAAGCCATTATTCTCATCATTTGTCACAATTAAGCAAGGAAACTCTTCGGCCAGACAGAGCATCATCTCTTTCTCTGAAGGATCATTATTCACAATAATCACTTCAAAAACAGTTTTATTCGTTTCCAAATAGAAAAGGCTTTTCAAAGCCTTTTTTAGGTAAAAAGCACTTTGATAATTCACAAATATGAGAGAAACTTTAGGATCGCTTGTCATAAAAAAAATCATTGTATGCTCGAAACACTTCTAGAGAAGCTGTGGTTGGGAAGAGATATCTTTCTATAAGATTCTTACCTCTTCGCATTGTAACATACATCTTATGATACGGTTTAAGCCAAAGAGGTGCATATTTTTGAAAGAAGATAAGTCCTGAAAGAACAAGAAAATATACCTTTGTGCTCTTTTGATTGCTTTTTTCAGTATGATAGACCTTACCGGAAGGAACAACAACACAAAGAAGACCGGCTTTTTTCGTACGCAAAGAATAATCCGCATCTTCATAATACAAAAAGAAGTTTTCATCGAGGAAGCCTATTTTTTCTACTGTTGATCGAGCAATAAAGAGCACGCACCCTGTCAAGAATTCACTCTGATAAGCCCCTTGACCGAGCTCGTGAGTCGATGGAGTAGTGTGTTCTACTCGCATACGCCAAAAATTTATTTTTCCTTTACCAAACCACATATTTTTTCCATACGTATCATAGATGAGGGGGCTAGCAAGTCCGATCTGAGGGTCTTTTACCATCTGATGAATTACCTGCTCTACCGAAGAAGCCTCGATAGTTGCATCATAGTTAAAAAGCACGAAGAAATTTGATCCCGCAGAAAAAGCCTTTCTTATGCCTTTATTCATTCCCTTTGCGAAGCCTTCGTTATTTGTATTAAAAAGAAAACAAAAGTGTGGATATTTTTTTTGTGCTAAAAAAGCAGAATTATCAGTTGAACCGTTGTCAACAATGATCACTTCTGTATTCGGATATACCACCTGGCTTAAGGATTCAAGACAATTCTCAAGACAATCTTGTCCATTATAATTCAAAACAATAATACTCACTTTAGGGTATGTCTTCATATCTTTGTTCCTGTAATCAAAAAACGGGGAGTGGAGAAAATTATTCAGAGATTTTTTCAAGAGTATCTGGAGATGGGAAATTTATATCCTCTTCTTTCTGAAAAAGACTCACTATTTCCTGCGGACTAATCGCTTTGAAAAGCCACAAAGCAAAGACATATACGAAAATACCTCCGAAACCAGCAAGAAAGAAGGAGAGAGGGGAGAGAAAGAACATAACCATCCCCATAAGAAGCCCGGCGAAACCAATCCTACCCATATTTTCAAAAGAAGGCCTATAATGAATATATTTATACACAAGGAAACTCGTGAGCAGAACCACTCCCATCTCTGTCATAAGGGAAGCAAAAGCCGCTCCTCTATAAGAAAAACGAGGAATAAGAAGGCTGTTTAACACAATGTTAAATACAGCCACGAAGAAGAGTGTCTGCATAAGTTTTTTCTGTGCGTTTCCCACAATCAAAAGCATATTGAAATAGTTTCCAAAAAATATAAAACCTAAAGAGAAGATCAAAATACGGAGCACAGGTACAGACTCAAGGAAAGCTGTTCCACTCACAATACGAATAATGTCATCTGCTAAGAACCAGGTCCCTATCAGAATAGGGGTAACGATAATAACAAATACTTTGAATGTTTTATGAGCAATTTCCTCAAATTGTTCTCGATCGGTATAAATAAAACGAGAAAGAAGAGGGAGAATAAGCCCAGAAAGCATGGCAGGGAAGAAGATAAGATTCTCCATTACCTTATAAGCAACATTGTAGATACCCACATGTGCGCTTGTTTGAAGCAAAGAAAGTAATATGGTGTCCATCTTGAAATATGCAAAAGTAATGATGGCTGTTGCTCCCATAGGCAATGATTCTTTGAGAAAACTTTTCCAATAATGAATATCCACTTGTGGAGAAAATCGAATATATTTTCGGCTTAGATAAAGAACAAAAAGAGCATTAAAGGAAAGAGAGGCAAGGAGAGTAAGGGCAATCGCTAAAAATCCAAGATCCATCCGTACTACTAAGATGACGCAGGCTACCTGAAAAAGCTTCCCAAGGAACTCTACGAGAGCCACTTTATCCATGGCTACACGTTTTTGAAAGATCCCATTGAGAAATAATGAAAGCGTAGAAAAAAGAATGGCAAATGAAGCAATAAGAATACCTATCTTCAGCTCAGTTGAATAATGAAACCACACCACAAGAAAAGGAGAAAGAAGGAAAACAAAAAAAGAAGCAGTAAGACGAAGTGAAAGTATTTTACTTAAAATTTGTGGCTCATTAGCCCCTTCACGAGAAATCTCACGAGCTGTTACAGAACTCAGACCAAGATCAGCCAGAGCTGAGAAAAAAGCAAAGAAGGCGAGCACGGTAGCATATTTACCAAACCCATCTTGTCCAAGATATCCTGTAATCAAACGAATAGAATAAAGCGAAAGAGCTACTGTTGAAAGAACCTTCAAAACAGAGTTAAAAACGACATTGTACGCAATTTTACGAGCAAGCGCCATACATTCGCTTTATTAAACGACTCTTCTTCTTTCCTTTCTTTTTTCTATATTTCAGAAGATTCCGTGTGTTCATCGCTCCGAGGACTAATCATTACTTTTCGATCATCACCGCGTCCGACGCTTTCTGTACGAACAGTAGAATATTTAGCAAGAAAAGAATGGATAACTTTGCGTTCATAGGGGAGCATTGGCCTTAAAGCAACAGAAGCATTACTGTCTAAGGCTTCTTTCATAGCCCTTTCTGCTTCTTTTTCAAGAAGTACTCTTTTTTCTAAGAAATAATCATTGACATCCACAATAATGCTAAATGTATCTGCAATCTGCTTGTGAAGAATAACCCGAATCAGGTGTTGAAGTGCAGATAAATTGGCACCATACTGTCCTATAAGAAAATTTTGATCTTTGTTTACTTGTACCTTACACACAAAAGTATTGTCTTCCTCTCTCTCTCTCTCCACAATTACAGAGGCTGAAAAACCTAACTTTTCCAAGAATTCACTTACTGTTTCTTTGATAATTTGTGTGTATGTTGTTTCCATAATCTTTATTGTTGTTTCGGTTTAAAGATAACCATCTGCTGAAAGAGCATAAAAAGTGTTGAAAAGAGCCAATAGAGAGCCAAAGCAGCAGGGAAGGTTGCTCCAATAAAGAATGCCATACCTGGGCCAAGATAAAGCATCTGCTTATTCATTATACTCGCAAAATCTGGTTCAGATGATGGGTTTTCTTTCTTCGTGGTATTCTGATTTTGGAAGAGCATTTTTGTCTGATAATACTGAGCTGCAGCGGAAAGGAAAGCTAAGATATAATTTGGCTTTGTTAGGTCAACAAGATGGAGGAAAAAGTGATTGATTTCTCCAGGATTGGGCACAAAACTATATAAATCGCTTAGATTGACTACAAAACCACCTGTAGCAATATTGATAATCACCCGATAGATAGCAATAAGAAATACCAGTTGAATGATAAGGGGGAGACAGCCCGCAAAAGGATTCGCTTTATTTTCCTTATAAAAAGCCATTAAAGCCTTCGTTTGTTTCTCTTTATCATTCTTGTATTTCTGCTGAAGCTCCTTTATTTGTGGTTGAAGCTCCTGCATTTGTTTTTGGGATTCAATTTGTTTCTTAGAGAGCTGAATAAGAAATGTCTTTAAGATAATAGTTGTGAGTATAATAGCAACACCAAAATCGTGTCCCGGAACTACATTATAAAAGAAGATAAGCGTATTATAGATCGGTTTATAAATACTTTCATCAAACAATGCCATCATAGATATTATATTACTATTTGTTTAAAGTGGTAAAAACATTTTTAACCAAAACTCTCATTTGAGCTATACCTCTCTTTTTTGGCTTTTTTGAGAGAAAAAATACCATTTGACCGCTTTTTGGCCACACTGACTGATATTCGGAAATCGCTTGAGAAAGGACCCTTCTTATTCTATTACGATGAACAGCGAGCGGGAGGTATTTTTTTCCAAAAGAAAATCCAACCTGAAAATTCTCTTTGCCTTTCATATAGCGACAGCCAATTTCTTCAAAAAAAAGAGGCTTACCGAAGCGAAAGACTTGATTAAAATCCTCTTTTTTTCGCAAACGAAAGCCTTTTTTCAACATATTTTACGCTACTGTCAGTTTTTTTCTTCCATCTCTTCGGCGATTAGCTACGACCTTTCTTCCTCCTACAGTGTTCATTCTTTCGAGGAAACCGTGCCTCCTTGCACGTTTCAGAGTTTTTGGTTGATATGTTCTTTTTGGCATACGACAAACGTTAGTTCTTAAAGCAATTGGATGTTTTTCCATTGTACCAGAAAAAGAAAGAAAGTCAATACAAATAATTCTTTTTCACTCTTTTTTATAGATATATACTGAAACATTTTTTTATACAACAAAAAAATGGCTTATATAAAGTATATTAATAATTTTTTCTGAGTTATGCACCAGTTATGCACAGTTGTATTATCATCTCCTCTATGCGAGAGCATAGAGTCGTGATATACTTTATTTTACTGTTTTATTCTCCCTTTCTTGAACACAGAATTATGACGAATGAAGAATTATGGAAAGCTGTTTTAGGACAAATGGAGCTTTCTATCTCACGAGCTAATTTTATTACCTGGTTTAAAAACACGAAGATCGTGAGTAATGCGAATGGTACAGTAACTATTGGAGTGCCAAATGGATTTGCAAAAGAATGGCTGGAAAATAAATACAATATTTTTATTTTACGTGCCCTTAAAAGTCTTGATATAAGTGTACAAAATATTTGTTGTATTATTTCAGTAGAAAAAGAATCCTCTCTTCACCCAACAGTTGATGGAGTAAAGAGTGTGGACGGTGTACAATCAGGAGAATCCACTGGTTTTGTTCGTAAGAAGCTTATAGAAAAGCCTTTCTTCACTCATACAACAGATGGAGCGACTACCTTTCATGAGACAAATTTAAACACGCGCTACACTTTCGATAACTTTATTGTTGCAGAAAACAATGAACTCGCAAGAGCAGCTTGTTTTGCGGTAGCCCAAAACCTTGGTACCGCCTATAATCCTCTCTTTATTTATGGGGGAGTAGGCTTAGGAAAAACACACCTTTTGCAATCTATAGGAAATGAACTTATTAAACACTCTCCGGAAAAACGTATTAAATACATCAATTCAGAGCGATTTACCACTGAACTTGTTGATTCTATTAAAAATCAAAAAATTGATAAATTTAAAGAATATTATCAACAAATGGACCTTCTTATTATTGATGATATTCAATTTCTTTCCGGACGAGAGAAAACTCAAAATGAATTCTTTCATATTTTTAACGCTCTTTATCAGCTAAATAAACAAATTGTTATCTCAAGTGATCGTCCTCCCAAAGCCATTGCAACACTCGAAGATCGTCTGAGGTCGCGTTTCGAAGGAGGTATGATTACAGATATCAGTCGTCCAAATTTTGAAACACGGGTGGCTATTCTCGAATCAAAAATGGCAGAAAAAGGCTTTCAAATGGATCTTCCTGCTATTCATTATATTGCTCAAAATGTTACACAAAATATTCGTGAACTTGAAGGAGCTCTCAATCGTGTTGTTGCCTTTTGTGAATTCCATAAAATTTCTCCAACACTCGAAAATACAGAAAAGATTCTCGCTGAACTTATTGAAAATAACAAAAAAACTATTCAAATTGAGGATATATTTCGTGTCATCACAGAGTTTTATAACATAAGTAAGGAAGATATTATTAAAAAAGGACGAAAAAAAGAAGTGGCTCACCCAAGACAAGTAATGATGTATATACTTCGTACAGAACTTCAAATGCCTTTTTCTACTATTGGTGATCTTTTTGGAGGAAGAGATCATACTACCGCACTGCATGCTTTTGAAAAAATTCAAAAAAATAAAGATATCCACACAAGATTAAAAGAAGAACTCAATACTCTTAAAGAACGACTCTATTACCCAATATAAGAAAAATATTCTCTTTTTCTGTGTATAAGTATGTATAACTCATAAAAAATAGTGCAAAATATCTGTATAACATATATAATTATGTGCGTAAAAGAATATTCTTGATTTATACAAAAGAAATATGAGGAATATGAGGTATTTATACAAAAGAAAAAAAGGATATTTATTATAAAAAATCCTTATTCTAAAACAAATAAAAGAGTTATCCAGATATCCACACCCCTAATGATAATAAGAAGTTTATATATTTAATTTAAAAAATATTTCTATTATAAAGACTATGAAACTTATTTGTACGCAAGAGAATTTGAATCGTATAATTTCTTATTTAGAGAAAGTGGCAGGAAAACAACTTACTCTCCCTATCTTAAGTAATTTTCTTTTAGAAACAGAAAATGGAAGATTGAAAATTTCTGCTACCAATCTTGAAATAGGTATTATTGGTTATATAGGAGCAAAAATAGAAAGTGAAGGTAAAATTGCACTTCCAGCTAAAGTACTTTCTAATTTCATTCATAATTTACCATCAGGAGATGTTCTTGAACTTGAAAGTACTCCTCAAGGGCTTAAGATTGTTAGTACAGCTTATCAGACTACTATTAAAGGACTTGACGGTAAAGATTTCCCTATTATTCCTGAATATAAAGAGGATTACTTTTTTTCTTTCCCCGCACAGGAACTTAAAAGAGCTTTGACACGTACTCTTTTTTGTATGAGTGTGAATAATGCAAGACTAGAACTCACAGGTGTACATATTTTCTTTCATAAAGATAGAATTGAGCTCGCTGCTACAGATAGTTTCCGTTTGGCTGAAGAAATTATTCCCCTCACTGATCAAAAAGAGAGTTATGATGAATTTTTAGCTCAAAACCCATCACTTATTATTCCTGGAAGTACACTGCATGAAATTATGCACATTATTACACCAGAAAGTACTGATGTAAAAATAGCCCTGAAGGAAAATCAAATCTTCTTTGAAATTGATGGAATACAAATTATTTCAAGGATTATTAATGGAAAATACCCTGATTATAAACAAATTATTCCAAAAAATTTCCAATTACAGGTTGTTCTAGAAAAAGAATCATTTCAGCGAGCGGTAAAAATTGCGAGTAATTTTGCTTCATATAATGTAGGGGAAATTACCCTTTCTCTTTTGCCTGCAGAAAAACAATGTGTTATTTCTTCGGAATCACAAGAAATTGGTACAAATAAGACTATTTTGCCTCTAGAAATAAAAAATGGTGTTGATCCTCTTACTATAGTGTTTAATCCACGGTATATTTTAGAGGGGATTAATACTCTTGCGAGCGAAAAAATACTTTTCTCTGCTAATAGTGAATCAACCCCTATCTCGCTTTGTATGTATAATAATAAAGAGAGCGAAAAAGAGCAGTATATGTATATTGTTATGCCTATCAGGAAATAATCATTTATACAAGGAGGAAGTATGAAAAATTTAAAGGATCTTCTTCCAAAAAAAAGATCTCATGCCCCCATACTTATTGATGAGAAAACTATTTTTTATATTGCGAAAAGGGTACTTGTCGAAGAATATGGAGTGAGGGGAGGGGAAAATATTCTCCCTACCTTTTTTAAGGAAAAAAAACTTTTTCTTTCACCAAGGAGTTCTCTTTGGTCGAGTGAGGTATATCTTATGAAAGAACATATTCGAAAAAGAATAAACGAAATGCTTGGAAGTGAGGTTATACAAGAGATTAAAATTACTCAGCAAGTATAAAAAACTCCCATAAGGGAGTTTTTTTGATGGATAAAACAGAATTGTTTAGAAGCTTATGAAAACACTTTTCGTATCACTTGATGTATTACCATTATTATCAACAGCTTCTACTCGAAGAGTGAGTGTGGAATTATTTTTCTCTACAGGAATAGTATATTCCTCAGAAAAAGCGCCATTGTTTGATCCAATAGGAAATCCATCAACAAAATAGGTTATTTGCGTGATGCCGTATGGAGCATTGACATTGGAACTCAGAGTAAGAGAATGAGTGTTTATGCTTGATGGGGTAGTAAGAGTGATAGTGATTTGGTATTTCTTAAAATCACTTTCTTTGCATTCATCTGTAGGTGGGGCGTCTGAAATAGCACCCTTTTCTTTTTTGTAATAAGCCTTTACACTTTCTTCCCAATTTTTATATTGAGAATCATTTTCTGGATTCTCTGGAATAGGACCACGAGGGTCACTTCGATCAATATAAAACAAGATATCATGAGGACTTGTAAAGTCTTTTTTGTCTCTTTCGCTATCGGGACAATACTTATTTGCTAGACAATAAGCTCCTTTCGTTCCTGGTATAGAACATACTTTGAGGTCTTTTTCTTGTTCGAGTTTCCCTGCAAGCATAGGTTTATTTGTTTCCCCCTCTCCTTCGCCGATTTCATCTTCAGGATTGTATTTTGGAAAGTTCTCTAGAGGGTAATTGATCAGTACTTTATCTAAGAAAGATCTCCAAATAGGAGCAGCTACATTGACTCCATCTGCCCCTGTAACCATAGGGCTATTATCATTGTTTCCTGCCCACACAGCGACGGTAAGTGATGGAGTATATCCTATGGTCCATCCGTCACGGAATTCGTTTGTGGTACCAGTTTTAGCAACCACTGATCGATTATCAAACTGTAGTGGTGACTTATCACCAAAAACCCATGCTCTATTTTCATTATTTGAAAGAATAGAATCTAGCATAGCCACATATTTCTCATCAACAACTCGCTCACCTGCGTCTGGTTTGAATTCTTCAATAATAGTTCCTTTTGCATCTTCGATACGAAGAATAGCTGTTTGAGTGTGTCTGATACCGCCAGTTGCTAGTGTGCTGTAAGCATTCACATGATCAACAAGTTTTACTTCCCCTCCGCCCAAAACCAAAGAAAGTCCAAGTTTCGAAGGATCATTAAGTCCTGAAATACCAAGATCTTTAGCTAATTTAATAGCATCTTTCATGCTTACAAGATACAGTGTTTTTACAGCAGGCACATTCAGTGATCCTCCAAGCGCCTTCATCATCGGCAAAGGTCCGTGGAATTTCCCATCATAATTATTTGGTTCATAACTCTTCCCCTCAGCTGTTTCAAACTGAGTTTTGGTATCATAAAGCATTGTTTCTGGAAGATAGCCTTTGGTAAATGCAGTAAGATACACATATGGTTTAAAAGACGAACCTGGCTGTCTTTCTGCAATAGCCACATTGAAATTTGGTTCAAAAGTACAATTTTTTCCTGAAGTACAGCCAGTAGGTTCAGAAGGAGCAAAATAATCTTTTGATCCAACCATAGCGAGAATCTGTCCTGTGTGAGGATCTTCAGCGACAAGTGCTGCATTAGCAGCCTTCCATTTTTTATTTTTTTCTGCATTTTCACGAATAGCTTCCTCAGCAATTTGTTGTTTGTCCCAATCAAGTGTTGTAATGACCTTATAACCACTTTGTTCTACAGCGAGATCGCCATATTTCTGCTGAAGATAATCTTTGATATACATCACAAAGTGTGGCGCTGCGATAATATTTTTTTGGGTCTGAAGTTTATCAAGTGTATTGGTCTGTATAGCATCATTCGCTTGTTCCTCAGTGATATAGCCAAGGTCTTTCATTTTTTTTAAAGCAAAACCTTTGCGTCCTATCAAAGCATCTTTATGTGATCCATAGGGAGAATAATACGCAGTCGCCTGAGGGAGAGCAGCAATCAGAGCAGCTTCATCAAGTGTTAATTCTTTTGCAGACTTACCAAAAAAGGTCTGAGAGGCAGCTTCGACACCATAAGCGTTGGACCCGTAGGGTATTTCATTCAAATAGAGAGCAAGAATTTCGTTTTTAGAAAACTTTGTTTCGAGTTCGATAGAAAGAATAACCTCTTTAATTTTTCTTAAGAGTGTCTTTTCATTTGTCAGGAGGGAATTTTTGACAAATTGCTGAGTGATTGTTGATCCACCTTGTGATTTATCAAGAGTGATAATGTCTTTCAAAATAGACCGGAGAATAGAGGTTATTTTGATTCCATGATGAGTATAAAAATCCTGATCTTCAAGGCTAATAGTGGCGTATTTTACCACATCGGGCATTTCAGAGAAAGTAATAACGGTACGCTTTTCCTCTCCATGGACATCATAAAGAAGATGATCACCTGTGCGATCATATATTTTCGTTGATTCTATAATTACTCTGTTGGTGAGATTTCCTGGATTTGGGAGGTCTTTGGCAATATAAGCAAAGACGCCTAATACGAGTATGGATCCAAGGAGAATAAGCACGAGGATAATTTTGAAAACAATGAGCCAAAAATTATTCTTTGCCTTATTTTCAGTAGAAACCTGCCTTTTTTTATGAAAAAATGTCATAAAGGAAATATAAGAAGTATCTCTATTGTATAGCACGAAATGAACAAAAAGAGAAGGCTGTATAATTAACCCCGAATTCAAACCCCGAAGCCCCTTTTTCTGCTATCATGGGTGGTAACCCACTTAACCTACTATGAATATGCCAAAAGGAAAGGAACTGACCTTTTTTGAGAGAGAAAAGATTGAAACATACCTAAGAATGAAATGGAAAAAGACCAAGATTGCCAAAAGACTATGCAGAGATTATTCCATCATCAAAAGAGAGATCAAGAGAAATTCAGGAGAGGTTCTGCCATACTGCGCAGTTGATGCTCAACAC
>Ga0210037_1000737_pt1 | contig 22520 bp, 19 predicted proteins | sample CryGey08umfilter_3_FD_185451 | JGI IMG/M metagenome (GOLD analysis project Ga0210037, IMG submission 185451) | Groundwater microbial communities from aquifer in Utah, USA - Crystal Geyser 4/9/14 0.8 um filter (SPAdes) (version 3) | ecosystem: Environmental > Aquatic > Deep subsurface >...
CAAAAGAACTTTTCGTATATCTGCGTGCGTTTTGATTTTCAGAATTGACTCGGGCAACACAAACGAAAGCATTCCCCCCTCTTTGAGAAGATTTAATGACTTTGCCAGGAACATGGAAAATGTTTCGCCCGATTTTATCTGAGGCGAAAATTGCGGCAAAACCCCTCCATTTTTATAGGCACCCCAAGGCGGATTGGTCGCAACAATGTCTATTGCGCCCAATAACTCATTGGTTACACAAAATATTTCTCCTGTTGCCAGATTTTCAAGCGCATTCAGGCAATGAATATGAGGTGAAAAATCATGGTGCTTGAACGCTCTTAACAGGTTGATGCGTGCAAGTTTTACCGCCAACGCATCAATATCAAAACCATAAATGTTTTCCGGCTTAATCTGGAGCAATTTGGCTGCATAAATCAGATACTTACCTGTTCCGCAACAGGGGTCAAGGAAGGATTTGTACGCTGGGTTTATGCAGTGGCGCAACGAGTCTTCAACGATTTTTGACGGCGTATAGTACGCCCCCCCTTCCGATTTTCCCCCCTCTACAGACAGGCACTGGTACAGAAGCCCCAGATAATCATCGCCATCGGTTAAAGTAATAAACTCATAACATTTTGAATATAAATTATTATTTTTAATTTCACCCAGACAGTTACGCCATTGCTCAATTTCGACTCTGGTTGAATCTCGTCGCCATGCCGCGTATGAGTCGGCATCGAAAAGATCCGTCTCTGACGTTCGAATCATCTCTCCGTCAATCACCAACAAACGTAGCGCGGCAACATAAAGCACAGCATCCATACGAAGTTGATTCTGCTTAACGAACTTGATGAGGGATTTGATATTTTCAATCAGATCGCTGTTTGAAGCATATTCGCCTGGCAGGATATTTTCCTCGGAGCGCACCTTGTTGGCTCTTGTCTTTAGCTTTTGCAACGATCCTGAACCCAGTTGAGTTTTCAGGCTCAACACCGCCATTTCCGTGAAAGCAAGCGGCCTTGCCCTCGCCGGAGCGATATGCCCGGCTCTTGCCCAGTTTCTCATCGTGGCCGTTGAAACACCGACCATCTTTGCGGCATGACTCACCGATATTTGCTTCATATTTGCTGCCATCCAGTGCAAATCGTGATCAGTTGCCGCCTCAACTCGGACTCCCTGCCAAGGTGCTCATCACGGCCATGCGCACCGCGATGCCGAAGGTGACTTGCGGCAGGATCACCGCTTGTGGTCCGTCGGCTACGGCGGAATCTATCTCCACGCCACGATTCATCGGCCCCGGATGCATCACAATGGCATCACTTTTCGCCAGCGCCAGCCGCTCCTGCGTCAGCCCGTAGTATTTGAAAAACTCCTGTGCAGACGGCAGCAGCGCGCCCTGCATACGCTCGTTTTGCAGGCGCAGCGTCATCACCACGTCCACCTCCTTCAAGCCCTCTGCCATGTCGTGATAGACCTGCACGCCGAGTTTTTCCACATGGGTCGGCAGCAGCGTCTTGGGCGCGATAACGCGTACTTCCGGCACGCCCAGGGTGGTCAGCGCATGAATCTGCGAGCGCGCCACGCGCGAATGCAGGATGTCACCGATAATGGCGACGCGCAGATTGTGGAACGATTTTTTGTAATGGCGGATGGTGTACATGTCCAGCAAGGCTTGCGTGGGGTGGGCGTGGCGACCGTCGCCGGCGTTGATAACGTGGATGTCCGGCGCGACATGCTGCGCGATGAGGTGCGCCGCGCCGCTGGAGGAATGGCGCACCACGAACATGTCGGCGTGCATCGCGCACAGGTTGTCCACAGTGTCCAACAGCGTCTCGCCCTTGCTGGTGGAAGAAGAACCGATATTGAGATTGACCACGTCGGCGGACAGTTTCTTGGCGGCGATCTCGAAAGTGGTGCGGGTGCGCGTGCTGTTCTCGAAGAACACATTGAATACCGACTTGCCGTGCAGCAGCGGCACTTTCTTGAATTCGTGTCCGTCTGCCTCGTCCAGAAAGGTCGCGGCGCGATCGAGAATGTCGCGCAAGATGCGTACCGGCAAGCCTTCGGTACTCAGCAGATGCTGGAGTTCGCCGTGTTTATTCAGTTGCGGATTTTTCATGTTTACCTCGGTCGGCATTAACGATGACGCAAGCCGCAGGTTCGTCAAAATAAGCCTGCATGATTTGTTGCGCGGCATACTGGTCTATCAGGCTTTTCTGCTGGCGACCCCAGATGCCTTGTTTATTCAAGCGTTCACTGGCGGCGAATGAGGTAAATCGCTCATCCACCAGCAAGGTCGGCAAGCCGTAGCGCCCGCTCAGACGATGGGCAAAACGTTGGCACAGCGCCGTCAACTCGTGCGCCGTGCCGTCTTCGTTGCGGGGCATCCCCACCAGCAAGGCGCAAGGCTGCCATTCCTTGACGAGCTGCGCGATTGCGGCAAAACGGATGTCGTTTTTTTCTGCGGCGATAGTCAACAACGGTTGCGCGCTGCGGGAAAAAGTATTGCCCACCGCGACCCCGATGCGCTGTGTGCCAAAATCGAAAGCGAGCAGCGTACCGACGACAGGATGCAGGATTCGGGATTCAAAATTCAGGGGTGCGGTTCGGGATTCCTCATTCAGCGCTTGAGCATCGGCGACACAAAGCGCCTGCCCAGAATCCCCACTGCGAACTGAACCTTGCCCCCTGAATCCTGCCTTCTCAGGCATGTCCCGCATCCTCGACCAGCGAGGCGTAGTTGACCCCCAGTAAGGCCATCGCGGCGGACAGGCGTTCTTCGGCAGGAATATCAAACAGGATGTGTGCGTTCGCGGGGACGGTCAGCCAGGTATTTTCATTGATCTCGTGCTCAAGCTGCCCCTGTTCCCAGCCCGCATAACCGAGCGTCACAAGAATGTTGTCAGGCCCGTTGCCTTCGCCCAGTGCTTCGAGTATGTCTTTGGAGGTGGTCAAAGCCAGCTTGTCATTGATGCGCAACGTGGACTGCCAGTCTTTCCGGGTATCGTGCAACACGAAACCGCGCTCGGTTTGCACCGGTCCGCCGACATGCACCGGCATCTTGTTGAGCCGGCTTTCGTGCAGGGGAATATTGATTTGCTCGAACATTTCGGCCAGCGTGAGGCTGATCGGGCGGTTCACCACAATGCCGAGTGCGCCGTTTTCATTGTGCTCACAGATGTAAGTCAACGTTCCGGCAAAAAAGCCTTCCTGCATGGCAGGCATGGCAATAAGAAAATGGTGGGTGAGATCGAATTTAGACATGGTCTGCATTGTAGCTGGCTAAGGCGTGCTTCACAATTCACCCTCCTGCAAAACCACGCGACTTTTTAGCAAAAACCCAGCGCAGACTTCAACAACCCAAAAAAACGTGCTACTGGGTCGCCAGCACCGCCGTTACCAGCAGCTTGATTTCGGCATCGCTGGCTTCTGCGGGAATAGCCGGCATGGGCATCGACCCCCAACTCCCAGAACCTCCGCTGCGAACTTTTTTTACCAGCATGTCAACAGCTTGTGCGTTGCCCGCATAACGATCGGCGACCATTTTGAAGCTGGGTCCGGCTTTACGTTTACCGGTTGGATTGTGGCAGACCAGGCAGTTATATTTAGTGAACAAGGTCGTATTTTTTGCGCTGCCGGGTTGCTCGGCACTGGCGACGTTATAAAACAGGCATCCCATAACCAGCAATATTGAATGGTGCAATTTCATGACAAAACCCTCTTGTGTTGAGCTTCCTGAACGACCCAAAACCCACTCTTTGTGATGCCATTTATTTACGGTTACTGTATTTCCAGATACAGCCTGGATAACAGGGTTTGAACATCTCTGGAACTTTTCGCAAAACTCCCTTCATGCAACATCTTGTGCGCGTTATCTTGGTGCCCTGACTGGACGGCCTCCACCACCTGCCCCGCATTCACGTGGAATTCGGCATGTTTGGCTTTCACTTGATGGAACGTCGGCAGGTTGCCGGTCTGTGCGAGACCCTCACCATAAATCCATTTACCCAACGTGCATTGGTCGTCACGACAAATGACACCTTGATCCAATTTTTCGCCGGACGTGCCATCCACATATGCGGCCAGCCTGTCTTTCCACTTGCGATGCGCTTCAATCGCGGCAACAAAATCCAGCCCTTTTATCGCTGCCTCTTCCTTGATAGCGCCTGTCAGGCTCGCGGATGCGCTTGCTGCGGATTTTTCATCACCACCGGACAACGCCTTGAACCAATCGAACAACCCCATCTGCATCTCCTTGAAAACATGAAAAATATCACCCGTCCAAAGCAAGAATAGGGCAACCTGATTACTTGTCAGATTGGCTTACCAGCAGTTGTGCAATTTTTTCAAGCAGCTCATCTTCCTGATAGGGTTTGCCCATATAGGCATTAACCCCCAGCTGCAACGCGTGGTCGCGGTGCTTGTCGGCGGTCCGCGAGGTAATCATGATGATAGGCAGCTGCCTGGTCTTTTCGTCACGCCGCAGGAGTTTGGCCAGTTCAAAGCCATCCATGCGCGGCATTTCAATGTCCAGCAGCATGACACTCGGCATTATCTCAGTCAGTTGCTCCAGCGCATCCACGCCATCCTTGGCTGTCACCACCTGGTATCCGGCACGGCTCAACAGACGCGTCGTGATCTTGCGCACGGTCAGCGAGTCATCCACTACCATGACCAACGGCTGAACGCGCAACGCTACCGGTACGGTTTTTTGTGCCTTGCGCACAGTCGCGCCTATGCGCTGTGTCATCTGCACCGGGTTCAGGATCAGTACGACCGAACCATCGCCCAGCACGGTCGCACCGGCAATACCGGGCATGTGTGCCAACTGCGGGCCGATGTTCTTCACGACCGCTTCCTGGTTACCCAGCAATTCATCCACATGTAAGGCGATGCGTTGTTCGCCGCTGCGCAGCAGCACCAACGGATTATGTGGCTGACTTTCCGGTATCCGCTCCTCGTCGCCAAGTAAAACCGGCAAATAATGAAAGGGATAAATCTTGTCCTGCCACGCCACCTTGCGCTCGGCATAGACGGCTTCGAGCTCGGCTGGTTTAACCTGGCGCACTTGCTCCACCATGGTGGAAGGGACGGCATAAAGGGTCTCGCCGGAACGCATCATCAATACCTGCGTGACAGCCAATGTGAGCGGCAAATGAATCGTGAAATTCGTCCCCTTTCCTGCTCTCGAGCTGACATCAATACGCCCGCCCAGCGCAGCAATCTCGCTACGCACCACATCCATGCCGATACCGCGCCCGGATACTTCCGTTACGGCACGCGCCGTTGAAACACCCGAAGTAAAAATAAGCTGCGCCAACTGGTCGTCGCTCACGGTATCGTCCGATGCATCGAGCAAGCCTTTGCTGATAGCCTTCTCGCGCAGCGCGGTGAAATCCAGCCCGCTGCCGTCATCGCTGAACTCGAATACCACCTCATTGCTTTCCTGGCGCAAGCTGAGACGAATTTCGCCGAGTGCATCCTTGCCACTGTTGATGCGCAACTGCTCATCTTCCAGGCCGTGCGCGAGCGCATTGCGCAACAGATGCTCAAACGGAGCCGCCATTCTTTCCAGCACACTACGATCCAACTCCACGCCCGTACCGATTAGCTCCAGATTGGCGCGTTTATTCAAATCCCTAGCGGTTTGCCGCACGATACGGTACAGACGTTCGCTCATGCTGCCAAACGGCACCATGCGTACATGCATCAGATTTTCCTGCAAATCACGGTTCAAGCGCGCCTGTGCCAACATTGCCGATGAAGTTTCATCAATGTTTTTCAACAGTGAATGCTGCACCGTTTGCACATCGTGTACGCTTTCATTCATGAAGCGCGTCAATTCCTGCAAGCGCGTAAAGCGGTCGAATTCCAGCGGATCGAATTGCTCGTTACTCTCGTTAGCCAACGAAATACGCGCCTGTATCTGGCTCTCGGCCTGAATTTCCACCTCGCGCAACTGCTTGCGCAAGCGCGTCACGCTGCCCGACAACTCCATCAAACCTTCCTTGAAGGCACGCATCTCGGCTTCCATACGCGACCGTGCCACGCTAATCTCGCCTGCCTGATTAACCAGACGATCAACTATCTCCGAACGTACCCGCAACACGCTGCCCAGCAGCGCGCGTTCCGCCCCGACATGCAGCACACGCGGCGCGGTTCTTCTATCCGACGACACCGGGGCAAGCTCGACATCGTGCTCCGCCTCTGTGGGCGCTTCCACTTGAACGACACCCGTACGCAATTCGTCCAGCAGCACGTTAATGCGGTCAAAATCAACTTCCAACGCATCCCAAATTGCCACCTCTCCTGCTTGCACGCCCGCCAACAAGCGGCCTTCCATACTGTGTGCAATATCACCGATACGCATCGCGCCTGTCATCCGCGCACTCCCCTTGAGGGTATGCAGCAGTCGTTTCAATAATTGCAAGGACGGCTCGTCGAGTGGCGTTGCGCGCAAAATCCGCAAGCAACTGCCCGTCTTGGGACCCAATTCGTCGACTTCTTCCAGGAACACTGGCAACAACTGCATATCCACGTCATCGCGCAAAATCGCTTTTTGCTCTTTCGCGACTGGCGTGACGGGCTGTGCTTCAACAGGTATGGGTTGCTCGGTTGCGGTCACCGCTTCAGCCGCAACAGCATTTTCTACAGGCACTTCCAGCACTTCAGGCAATGCCGTAGAGGGTTCTGCGATCATCGCCGCCGATTCAGCGACTAGCGAGGTCTGTTCGGACTCGCCAATGACGGTTTCTTTGTCCTCCAATACCCGCCGAACCAGCTCGTCGCGCGGCTGCGGTATCTGCTTATTACAGATATTGCCCACCATTTCATCAAGCGCGGATACCACTTCATCCAGCATTTGCAACTGCTCGACACCTGGGCTCGCCAAGCGGTCTATATGCGTTTGCAACCAACCTTCAAGGGCAGCAGCCAAGTACACCACAGCCGTGAAACCCGTGTTGCGACACACGCCCGCAAGCGTATGCGCCGCGCGCATGAATTCGTATGCCACCACGGGTGGGTGGGTGGTATGCATCGCCGCAAGATGATGTTGCATCGCCAGTATGTGCTGGCGTGCCTCTTCCCTGGCAATGTTAAACAGGGTAGGCGAAAGTGCCAATTCTCCGATGATGACCGAATCAGGCTCTGCGGATTCTTCAGCTGGCTCTGGCTCTGGTATCGGTTGTAACACGGGGGTCGTATTGAGCAGCGCGGCAAGTTCCGGGTCTACACCATGTTCGATTTGCTCTGCATAGGCCACCAGCTGATCGGCCTTGATACTGACCCAGCCCTGACGTTCAAGTTCTGCCACCCATCCGGAAAATTCCGCTATCGCGGACTGGATAAAACTCAGCAATCCGGGCGTGGAGGGCTTTTTCTCTTGCAGCCATTTATTCATGGCGCGTTCAGCCGCCCATGCCACCTCACCGAGATCGGTCAGACCAACCATGCGACCGCTGCCTTTCAGCGTATGGAAACCCCGGCGTATGGTAATTAGCGGCTCAGGGTTAGCCGGATTCATCTGGCTAAACTCGACGTTGTCGAACATGATGCCCAACACCTCTCTGGCCTCTTCCAGGAAGATACCCAGCAACTCCAAATCTTCGCCCAAGGGGTGCTGGACTACCGCCCCGGATGGCTGGTCTGCCTTCGCAACGGGGGTCGCATTTGACGGCACGGCATCACGCAGTGCGGCCAATGCCAGATACGCCGCTTGCAGTGGCTCAATGTGCTCATTGTTTCCCTGCGCCAATTGGCGCAGATAGTCGTGCAGCGCGGCCACCGCGCCTACCATGGCATGAATTTCACCCGGTTTCGGCATCACCGCTTGTTCGGCATATCCGCGCACATGCGGCTGGATCTCTTGCAACAATTTGTCAGCTTGTTCCAACGCAAGCATGCGCAAACCGCCCGCTACCTGACCCAGCAGTTTTTGCAGTTTTGCCAGCTCGTCCCGTTGTTGAGCATCCTCAAAAAAGGCATTCAGCGCCAGCTCGACGTGTTCCATGTTCAGCAGCATTTCTTTTGCCAACGATGCCGTCACCGCACCCTGTTCGGTGCTGCTATAAACCTTCATCAACTCTGCCATGCGCTGAGCATCACCAGGTTTGCGACTGACCGCTGCGGCAAGCTGTTCGGAAAAAATCCGTGCCTGTTCCTGAAAACGGTTATCCAGTGTTTCCTGATTTCCTACCCCGCTTTGCCATTGCAACAATGCCATCGCGACCTCTTCACCGATCAGGCGCGCATAGTCCGGGGCACGCAGATATTCCAACAACGCCTTGATCTGCTGGGTCAAACGCTGGGGCTGCCTGGACTTCAGCTTGTCACTCTTCAAGGCGACTTTTTCCACATATCCGACAAATCTGCCACATGCGTCCGGGTCTCCCGCTACGCAGTGTTCCCAGTTGTTTTCGGCTTCCTGTAATTGCTCACGCAATTCTTCCAGAGACTTCTTCTCTTCCAGCGAAGGTGCGACAACGTGATCGGGCAAGTAGCGATCCAACGCATAGTGCCGCTTGATCTGCTCGGCCTGTTCATCCGTTTTTTCGCTGCGCCCGATCAGGTAAAGCATCTCAAGTAGTGCCGAGCGCGCATCCCCGAGATTATTCTTGAGGGTCGCGCGCATCCTCCGGTCCATGCGCACCAGCAATTTACGCACCCCCATATCCAGCGGCACACCTTCCAGGCGCACGCATTCGAGGAGGCCATCTGCGAGCCACCAGAATGCGCGATTTTCATCCTGCGCGACACAACTCAATATGACCTCGAGCGCCTCCTGCATCATGGGCAATGAGTTGACCAGATCATTCCCACGCCACAGCAGCATCAGTCCACGCTGGTATTTACTGTGCGCCGCCTTGAGCTTTGCCGGACAGTTTGCTGGCTGGACGATGTTCTGTACGCTCTCGGGTAGCGGGATATTCAGGTTGGGGAAAAATAAATCCTGCTCGAATGACATTTCCATGCCGCGTAAATGCTGCATGGCTTCGTATTTCGGAAACAGGCGCAGCGTGGCGTTATCCGCACCCTGCACGAGCGCATCCAGATAACGGTTTAACGCTGATAGCGCACGTTGCAGTACAGTCTGATAAAGCGGCGAGACCAGCGTGGGGTGACCGGCCAATTCGTCAAGCACCCGCTCTATTTCGGCGCAATATGCCACGCCCCCGTCCAGGCGTATCATTCTCAGTACACCCAGCAGCCGATGCAATTCCGTACGCGCAATTTCCAGCGCGGGCGCGTTGACTTCAGGCTTTGCCAGATACTCCCCGATACGCGCGCCCACCACGCCCAGCGCCTCGTCCAAACCAGGCTTCACGGCAGAAAGTGTTACCGGGTCAAATTGGGTTTGTTTAGGCATGTTGGCTGTGCTGCTTCCATTGATCAGAGCTTAAAGCCCGCGACTGAACCCATCAGGCCGGAGGCCATGGCATTCACTTTGGCAGCCGACTCGGAGCTTTGGCGAGTACCTTCAGTGGTCTGTTCGGTAATTTTCATGATGTCCTGCATCACGTTCGCCACTTCGTCTGCCATATCGGTTTGCACTTGAGTGGAAACCGAAATACTGTTAATCAGCGCGGCCAGTTCGTTGGAAACCTGCTCAATTTCCTTGAGCGATTGCCCCGACGCTTCTGACAGCTTGGCACCTTCCACCACACCCAAAGTACTCTTTTCCATCGCCGCAACCGCATCCTGAGTATCGCTTTGAATGGTCTTGACCAAAGCACCAATCTGCTTGGTCGCTTCGGCGGAACGTTCCGCCAGGCGCTGCACCTCTTCCGCAACCACCGAGAAGCCTCGACCCGCCTCACCAGCCGAAGCCGCCTGGATCGCCGCGTTCAGCGCCAAAACGTTAGTTTGCTCGGTAATATCGGAAATCATATCCACGATTTCACCAATTTCCTGGGAGCTTTCACCGAGCCGTTTGATACGCTTGGAGGTGTCCTGAATTTGTTCGCGAATGAAATCCATACCAGCGATAGTATTCCGCACCGCCAGCGCACCCTGTGCGGTGACATCCAGGGTATGCCGACCCACGTCAGCCGCCTTGGTCGCCGCCGCATCCACTTCAGCAACAGAGCGGGTAATCAGTTGTACCGACATTTCGGCATCCCTGATTTCTTCTACCTGCTTCTGGGTAGCCAATAACAAGTGCTGCGACAACTGCTCAGCATCCTTGGTCGCAGCACCCATCTGCCCGGAAGCCTCGGTAATCCTGGACACCAGTTTGTGCAACTCTTCAGCGGTGTAATTCACCGAGTCGGCAATCGCGCCGGTGATGTCTTCCGACACCGTCGCACGCACGGTCAAGTCACCGTCCGCCAAGTCGCTCAATTCGTTCATCAAGCGCAAAATCGCCCGTTGGTTCTGCTTGTTGGACGCTTCTGCCAACGCTGCGCGATGCCGCGCTTCAACCAGATAAAGCCTCGACAACAATGCCACGAAAACGATCAGCAGCACTGCAGCCAGCACCGCCACATAAGCTGTCCAGCGATTTTGCAGCGTACCCTGATAGGCGGTTTTAAGCTCTTGAGAACCCGTCACAAACGCGCCTTTTTTAGTCACCGACACATTATCGAAATACAAACCGGCACCACGCTTGGCACCAAACAGCGCCTGCGCCTGACTGATAACCGCGTAAACCGAGTTACGGTAACCTTCAAACAAATCCGCCACTTTGGCAACGGCAGGATCGCCCTGATCAAAACTCTCCAACAAATCAGTCGCCTCGTTGGTGTCTGAACCCAGCGCGCCGACCATCTCGTTGCTAACTGTGCCACCCAGCATGGCATTGGCATCCTTACCGATACGTTCCACCAGTAAGGCGAAATGGGTTGCACGTTCTCCGCCCGGCATTTTCGCAATCGCGACACGCATATCCGGCCCAACCTCTTCTACCGCTTCCACCGCACGCGCGACGGTCAAAAGAGCAGGACGACCCTCTTCAATATCCTCGATGTATTGCAGATTTTCCGTTACCACCGGCAATAGCTTATCCAATATGGGGCGAGCAGCGCCAGAGGTAGCAGGTGCCACATCATCACCTTGATCCAGCGCACTGATAATTTTTTCCACATCCGCACGCGCCTGAGGCAGACCTTCGATCGCGGTTTGCTTACCCTGCATCGCAGAACCCGCATCCTTCGCGGTACGCTGCGTCAACATGATCAAATCACCCGACAAATCCAGGTAATGAGCACCGTTAGAGACAGTGCGCCCATCCAGCACAACCGCCACCGCCCCAACCAACAGCGCCAAGCCCGCACCGCCAGCCAATATTTGTAACTGTTTGGCGAAAGGCAAATGCCCGATCAAGGGCAACGGCTTGTCGGCCGCATCGCCAGCCATCTTATTGACCGCCCTGAAATCCGGTAATTTAAGTTTAAATGCCATGTTTTTTACCCCCTAAAGATGCCGCTAAATGCCTATTTGCAAAAATTGCGGCTGTTCAAGCAGATCAACCACATCCAGCTTGCGCCACGTCACATCCTGATCATCAAAATATTGTGCTGCATTACTCTCGTCCTGCCGCCATGCACGCGCATCCCGCAAGCCCAGCACGCCGTCCACCAACAAAGCGGTATTAAAACCGTGACGCTCCGCGATCAGCAAGATACGGTTGGTGTTCTCACCCGATGCGCTACCGGTTTGCAAATAGGCGGCCATATCTACCACACCGTATAAATTGCCCCGCACATTGGCCACGCCGCGAAACCACGGCTGCGCCAGCGGCACGATAGCCAGGCGCGGCAACGAGAGCACTTCGCTGATATCCGCCATTTCTACCAGCCAGTTTTGTCCGGCAATCATCACCCCCAGCCAGGACATTTGACCGCCCATGCGGCCTCTATCCTGCATACGGTCACTCAAATTTTGCTGGAAGGCGCGTAGATCGAGTCGTTTAGACATGCTTTTTCAGTTAAAAATCAAGATAATGCAGCAATTTTGCCGAGCAGCTCTGCCTCATTGACCGGTTTGACGACATAATCTTTGGCACCCTGGCGGATACCCCAGATTCTGTCTGTTTCCTGGTCCTTGGTGGTACAGATTAGGATAGGGATATGCTGGGTCTCGGGGTCTCGGCTGATGGCGCGGGTAGCCTGAAAGCCATTCAGGCCGGGCATCACTACGTCCATCACGATCAGGTCAGGCTTGTCCTGCTTGGCTTTTGCCACCCCCATTTCACCGCTTTCGGCGAAAGAAACCTCGAAACCTTGTTTGGTCAAAACCTCCCCGATAATGTGACGCTCCGTTGCAGAGTCGTCCACCACCAGTATTTTTTTAATAGCCATACTCATGCTCCTGTTGTTGCTGTGTGTCTGGCGACAGCTTCCACCAGATTTTTTTTGTTGAACGGTTTAATCAGATATTGGTCGGAACCGACCAACTTGCCGCGCGCGCGGTCAAATAGCGTATCTTTGCTAGTCAACATGACCACGGGGATTTTTTTAAACTGCTGGTGGCTTTTAATCAGTGCACAGGTCTGATAGCCATCCAGGCGCGGCATCATCACGTCCACGAAAATAATATCCGGCAACGTATCCACCACTTTGGACAAGCCATCAAAGCCGTCTTCGGCAAGCACGACCTGGCATCCGGCCTGAGACAGGAATATTTCACCGCTACGCCGGATGGTATTACTGTCATCAATCAATACCACCTTTACGCCCAGCAATGGCAAATCTGCGCCCAAAGCATTTCCCCCCGTTTTGGCACTCGCCGTGCCTACAATTCCCAACCCGGAAATTCCAAGTTGTGAATACTAACCCAATACTTCACCGCCTGTCTCGACAATTTCAAACTTTTGCCCCGCCAATCCAGCCGTTGGTCGCAATGAAAGTTTTCAGAAATGCTGCGCCAACAAAATTGATACCCGCAAAATCCCCGTCAGAAAAATCCCACGTTGACCTGAAACAGACGCTCAACCCTGGAAACCATTTTCTTGTTAACCACAAACACAATAACGTGATCTTCTGCCTCGACCACCACGTCGTGATGCCCCATGATGACCTGCTCGCCACGCACCAACGCCCCTATTGTCGTGCCGGTAGGCAGTGCTATCTCTTCGATGCGCCGCCCCACCACTTTGGAAGACTTGCGGTCGCCGTGCGCCACCAGCTCCAGCGCTTCAGCCGCACCACGGCGCAGGGAGTGTACCGCCGCCACATCGCCGAGGCGCACATAAGCCAGCAGCGAACCGATAGTGACATGTGCTGGAGACAGTGCGATGTCAATCTTGCCACCCTGCACCAAATCAACGTAGGCGCTGCGGTTGATCAGCGCGATGACCTTACGCGCGCCACCCTGCTTGGCCAGCAACGACGACATGATATTGTTCTCGTCGTCATTGGTCAACGCGCAGAACACATCCACCTCGCCGATATTCTCTTGCTGCATCAGCTGCTCGTCCGTGCCATCACCATGCAGCACCAGCGTATTGGTCAATTCCCCCGCCAATTTCTCGCTAGCGTGCTTGTTGAACTCGATCAATTTAACCTGATAGTCCTGCTCCAGCGCACGGGCCAAGCGTCGCCCGATATTGCCTCCGCCGACGATCATCACCCGCTTGGTGGGTTGGTCCATGCGGCGCATTTCACCCAGCACGCTACGGATACTCTCAGTCGCGGCGATAAAAAACACTTCGTCGCCTTCTTCGACCACGGTATTCCCTTGCGGCATCAGCGGACTGTCCTTGCGAAAGATCGCCGCCACCCGCGCATCTATATTGGGCATATGTTCGTGCAGCAAACTGAGCGGATGTCCTACCAACGGCCCGCCCTGAAACGCGCGTACCGCCACCAGCGACACCTTGCCCTGCGCAAAGCGCAACACTTGCAAGGCCTCGGGAAACTCGACCAGCTTGCTGATGTAGTCGGTCAAAATCTGTTCTGGACATATCGAAAAATCCACACAGAAATTGTCCCGGTTAAAAAGCTCGGGACGCGCCAAAAAGTCGGCGGAATGAATTCTGGCAATGCGCGTCGGCGTGTTATAGAGGCTGGCCGCAATCTTGCAGGCCACCATGTTGACTTCATCGCTTTGCGTAACCGCCAGCAACATATCCGTGTCGACAATACCGGCTTGCTCCAGAACCCCGGGATGGGAGGCATTGCCGGTTAGCGTGCGCAAGTCCAGACGCTCCTGCAAAGCGGCCAGCTTCGCCCCGTCCGAATCCACTACCGTGATGTCATTGGCCTCGCCCACCAGGTTTTCCGCCACGGTAGAACCGACTTGCCCCGCACCCAATATCAGTATTTTCAAGGCATTCCCTTAATCACGCCTGCGCCCGAATCCAGTCTTTCCATTCAGTCAACATGGCCTCGCTGCGCGCCGCAATCACCGAACGCTGCCAGACATCGCCCGCCGCAAAATCATCGCTCTCGATGCAGCAGGCATGACCCAACGTTTCCGCCAGAATGAGCGAACCCGCCGCGTAATCCCACAGCTTTTGTCCGCCGTGCAAATACAGGTCGTAACGCCCGGCGGCGGTATAACACCAATCCAGCGCACTGGCACCGAAATTACGCTGCGAAGCGTAAGGAGGATGACTTGCCAGGCTGGCCGCCAGCCTGGCATCGAGCCGCTTCAAATCCACGCTGGCAAGCGCCTCGTTCATCGTCGTCACTGTCGTCCGCCCGAACAGCTTGTCGCCGTTCAGGTACGCCCCCTTATCGGCTTCAGCGGCAAACATTTCATCGGCCACCGGATCATACACCACACCCAACACGGTCTTGCCTTGACGCATAAAGGCAACCGATATGGCGAAATAGGGCAGGCCGCGCACAAAGTTGGACGTGCCGTCTATCGGGTCTATGCACCACAGCCCATCCTGAGCCGTTTTCCAGATGGCTTGTTGTTCGTCCTCCGCCATTTCCTCGCCCAACACCGGTACATTGCAAAATGATTGCAACTTGCGCACCAGCGCGGCCTGCGTGGCAATATCCGCCTCGGTGCATAGACTGCCATCGCTCTTACGCTGATGCGCCACTTTCAAATAACGCGGCATAACTTCTTCTGCGGCAACTAATTTAACGGCTGCCACCGTCGCCTTGAGCAAAGCGCTCATCCCAAATGTGCCCGTTCTCGACATACTGCGCCTTTCTGTTGTTCGTTCACCCAACCTGTCCACAATCACTTCCACTTCCACTTAATGGAGCAACCCATACTGGCAATCTGCTCGCGCGGCCCTTGTCCCGTCCTCGCAACTTGCAGCATGGCATTGAACAAATCGCGCGGCGCGTCCGGCACCGCTTCCTTGCGCGATGCATCCAGACGACCGCGATATTGCAACGCCAGCCCGGCGTTGAAGCCAAAAAAATCCGGCGTACAAACCGCGCCGTAATCTTTTGCCACCTGTTGCGTTTCGTCCCACAGATACGGGAAAGGATAGCCATACTGCTGCGCGACCCACTTCATGTTATCGAACGAATCTTCGGCATATTCTGCCGGATCGTTGGACAGGATGGCGATGCTGTTGATGCCGTGCTGCTGCAACTCACGCGTATCGCGGATCAAACGGTCGCGGATGGATTTCACATAGGGGCAATGATTGCAGATGAACATCACCAGCAGCCCCTTTTCTCCACGCGCACGCGCCAGGTTGTAATGCTTCCCGTCCACACCGGGCAGATCGAAATCCGGTGCCTTACAGCCAAAGTCACACAGCGGGGGTTGCAAACTGACCATTCCATACTCCTGACAAAAACATTTGAGGCGGTATATTATCACGCCCATCCTGACCACTCACCCTTCATCATGCCGCGTTTTTATTGCCCCCCTCCACTCCCTGACCAGGGTTCATTCAACTTGCCGCCCGGGGCGGCGCACCATGCCAGCCGCGTGCTGCGCCTGCGCGAAGGCGATGCCGTGCAACTATTCGATGGCGAAGGCCATGAATGCCACGGCGTGATTGATGATCTAAGCGGCAAGCAAATCGTCATTGGCGACATCCGGCAAGTGGCTGCCGGGCGCGAATCTCCCTTGCCCGTGTTGTTGGCGCAGGCCTTGTCCAGCAGCGAAAAGATGGACTGGGTGATCCAGAAAGCCACCGAACTGGGGGTGGTCGAAATCCAGCCGCTGGCCACCGAGCGCAGCATCGCGCGACTTTCCGCCGAACGCGCTCAGAAGCGTACCGAACACTGGCAACAAGTCATCATCGCCGCCTGCGAACAGTGCGGGCGCAATGTCTTGCCCGTGATCCACCCGCCGCTCGACATCCTGCTCTGGCTGCAACAAATGAGAACCAAAAAATACAGTAAATTCATAATGTTACCGCAAGGCTCGGTTTCCCTGCAAAGCCAGACCAAGCCGCAAGGCACAGCGGTCTTGCTGATCGGTGCGGAAGGCGGCTTTACTCAGGTCGAAAGCGATTCCGCCTTGTTGTGCGGCTTCACGCCCATCAAACTCGGCGCGCGCGTAATGCGTACCGAAACCGCCGCCGTCGCGGGTCTTGCCGCCCTGCAAACGCTGTGGGGGGATTTTTGCTAACGGGCATGGCAAAAATGCCGCCAATGAAATGGGGCTCGCAGGGATGTTGCCAAGTGGGCAACAGCAAACCCGCCATGCCCGTTTCCTCCCTCCCAATGGCTCCCTCGCTTCGCTCTCCCCCCGCTTGCGGGGGAAGGGGCAATCGCTGCACGATTTTCACATTAACCTTTTGATTACATGGAGAACACCATGCCTTACGTCAACATTCGCATCGCCGGTTCATTGAGCCGCGAACAAAAGGCGCAGATTGCCGCCGAAATCACCGCCACACTGGAGCGCATCGCACACAAACCCGCGTCCTATACCTACCTCACCTTCGAGGAAATCAGCGAAGAAAACTGGGCGATTGCGGGCAAACTGCTCGATGAACGGTAGGCCGGTTGAAACCGGACATACAGGGCATATTGCCCTAATACCCCTACAGGAATCATTAAATTCAAGGAGACCTTCCATGCCTATCCCCACCCAATCTGCTGATTTCGTCGCCTGGTTTCGCTCCGTCGCGCCCTACATCAACGCCTTTCGCGGCAAAACCTTCGTCATTGCGTTCGGTGGCGAGGTGGTGGCGGACGGCAAGTTTGTCGAACTGACGCACGATTTCAATCTATTGGCGGCACTCGGTATCCGGCTGGTGCTGGTACATGGCGCGCGCCCGCAGATCGAGCAGCATCTGGCGAAAAATAATCTGGATGGTTCTTATCATCAAGGGATACGCCTGACCGATGCCGAAACCATGAAGTGCGTGAAGGAAGCCGCCGGACGCTTGCGGCTGGAAATCGAAGCGCTGCTCTCCATGGGGCTGGCGAATTCGCCGATGGCCAATGCCGACATCCGCGTGGCGGGCGGCAACTTCATCACCGCCCAGCCCATAGGCGTAATCAACGGCGTGGACTTGCAGCACACCGGCAGCGTACGCAAAGTAGACGTGGCGGCACTGCAAGACCGCATGGAATTCGGCGAAGTGGTGCTGCTCTCGACGCTGGGCTACTCGCCGACTGGCGAAGTGTTCAACCTCACCCTGGAAGATGTCGCCACCGCCACCGCCATCGCACTGGATGCCGACAAGCTGGTGTTTCTGATGGACACCGACGGCGTGCAAGGCAAACAAGGCGAGCTGCTCAGAGAACTGACCGTGGCTCAGGCGCAAGCCCTGCTAACCCCCGCCTTGCCGGGGGGGGCGACACAGCGCCCGTTGCCCGACGACGTGAACCTGTTCCTGCCCTGCGCGATCCGCGCCTGCGAGGCGGGCGTGGCGCGCACCCATCTGATCAGCCGTCACACCGACGGCTCGGTGTTGCAGGAACTTTTCAGCGACGAAGGCATCGGTACGATGGTGGTGGAATCCACCCTCAACACCCTGCGCGCCGCCGACATTGAAGACATCGGCGGCATCCTCGAACTGCTGCGCCCGCTGGAAGAGAGCGGCATCCTGGTACGCCGTTCCCGCGAACTGCTGGAACGCGAGATCGAGCGTTTTATCGTGCTGGAACATAGCCACCGCATCATCGGCTGCGCCGCGCTCTACCCCTTTCCCGACGAGAAAGCGGCCGAACTCGCCTGCATGGCGGTGGACGCGCAATGCCGCGATCGCGGTTACGGCGAGGCCATCCTCAACTATATGACCGATCTGGCCAAATCACAGGGACTGAAAAAACTGTTCGTCCTCACCACCCGCACCGCGCACTGGTTCATCGAACGCGGCTTCGTGGAAAGCGATGTCACCGCCCTGCCAGAACAGAAAAAATCACTGTATAACTACCAGCGCAAATCCAAGGTGTTCGTCAGGAAAATCTAATCAGGCGTAGGTCGGAACGACCCGTTGGGGCTTCCGCCCTACGCTTTGGCATTCCACGGCGCGACCTTGAGCAGCAGCAGCATCCCCGGTATCGCCAGCACCGCGCACAGCATGAAGAAGCCGTACCAGCCCAACCCCTCGACCAGCCAGCCGGTGGCGGCGTTGGCGAAAGTGCGCGGCATCGCCATCAGGCTGGTGAACAGGGCGAACTGGGTGGCGGTGTAGGCGGGGTGGGTGGTGCGGGCAATGAAGGCGACGAAGGCCACCGTACCCAGCCCCACGCCCAGCGCCTCCAGCCCGATCACCACCGCCAACTGGATGCGTTCCGGCGCGCCGATCTCAAGATGATGCCCGATGGAGGCAAGCCAGGCGAAGCCGAAGATCGCCAATATCTGCACCACGCCGAACAGCCACAGCGCGCGGTTGATGCCGATTTTCACCATCCACAGCCCCCCCAACATACCGCCGATCACCGCAGGCCAGAGACCTGCGTTCTTGGCGATCAGCCCGATGTCGGTCTTGGAAAAGCCCATATCCAGATAAAACGGGGTCGCCAGCGCGGTACACAAACTGTCGCCCAGCTTGTAAAACAACAGGAAAGCCAGTATCCACAGCGCGCTCTGCCAGCCTTGCCGATTGATGAATTCGCGGAACGGTTCGACCACCGCCTCGCGCAAAGTCTTGGGAGGGGTGGCGCGGTGCGGCTCACTCACCATCAGCGTCATCACCAAGCCGGGCAGCATGAACAGCGCGGTAATGACGAACACTGTGCTCCAGGGCAAAAAGTCGGCCAGGATCAGCGACAGCGAACCGGGTATCAGACCGGCGACGCGATAGGCGTTGACGTGTACCGCATTGCCCAGCCCCAGCTCGATGTCGGGCAACAGCTCGCGGCGATAGGCATCCAGCACGATGTCCTGTGTGGCGGACAGCACCGCCAGCAAGGTGGCGATCCACGCGATGGTAGCCAGATCGTTGCCCGGCGAAAAGCCGCCCATCCCTGCTATCACCGCGAGGAGTCCCACCTGCGTGAGCGCCATCCAGCCGCGCCGCCTGCCCAACATCGGCAAGGCGTAGCGATCGAGCAACGGCGACCAGACAAATTTCCAGGTATAGGGAAACTGGATCAGCGCGAACAGGCCAATGGTCTTGAGATCAACATGCTCGGTGCGCAACCAGGCGGGAATCAGATTGAACAGCAGATACAGCGGCAAGCCGGAGGTAAATCCGGTGAACACGCAAATCAGCATGTTGCGGGTAAAAAGTTGTTTCCAGACAGACATAAAAACCTTTATAGAAGTGCTAATTTATTCAGTTTTATCGTTTTCGCAAAAGAAAAAAATGCTTTTCAATCAATAAGTTGGATTCCCGCTTTCGCGGGAATGACGGTATTGTTCTACAACGCCGCCGCAATTTCCCGAAAGCTATTCAAGCCCGCTTCCAGATTCTCAATAATCTCGCCTGCCAGCACATCCGGCTCAGGCAGATTATCCAGATCGGCAAGGTTCTTGTCCTTCAACCAGAAAATATCCAGGCTGGTCTTGTCGCGCGCGATGATTTGTTCGTAGCTGAATTTGCGCCAGCGGCCTTCAGGATTGTTGGCCTCGTTCCAGCTCTCCTTGCGCTCATGGCGGTTCAGCGGGTTATAACAGGCGATGAACTCCTGCAAATCCTCGAAGCGCAGCGGCTTCTTTTTCAGCGTGTGATGAATGTTGGTGCGGTAATCATAAAACCACACTTCTTTCGTCCACGGCTCACGGCTGGCGGCGTGGTTGTCGAAAAACAGCACATTCGCCTTCACGCCGTTGGCGTAAAAAATTCCCGTCGGCAAACGCAAAATCGTGTGCAGCTCGGTAGTCTCCAGCAGCTTCTTGCGCACCGTCTCGCCTGCACCGCCTTCAAATAAAACATTGTCCGGCACCACCACTGCGGCGCGGCCAGTAGTCTTCAGCATGGTGCGGATGTGCTGCACGAAGTTGAGTTGCTTGTTGGACGTGGTCGCCCAGAAGTCCTGGCGGTTATAGGTCAGGTCGTCCTTCTCCTGCTCACCTTCGTCGTTGGTGAAGCTCATCGAGCTCTTCTTGCCAAACGGCGGATTCGCCAGCACGTAGTCGAATCGCTTGCCGCCATCGGCCACCAGCGCATCGTTGGGCGACACCATGCTCTCGCCGTCGATCTCGCCGATGTTGTGCAAAAACATATTCATCAACGCCAAGCGGCGCGTACCCGCCACGATCTCGTTACCGTTAAACGTATCGTGCTTGAGGAAGGCTTTCTGCGTCTTGTCCATCTTGTGCTCGGACACCAGAAAGTCATAAGTCGCCAGGAAGAATCCACCCGTGCCACAAGCCGGATCAGCGATGGTTTTCATTGGCTCAGGCCGCACGCACTCCACCATCGCGCGGATCAACGCGCGCGGCGTGAAGTATTGCCCCGCGCCGGACTTGGTATCTTCCGCATTGCGCTCCAGCAAACCCTCGTAGATGTCGCCCTTCACATCCGCGCCCATCGTCACCCACTGCGTTTCGTTCACCATATCAATCAGGCGATACAGCTTGGCGGGGTCTTGAATCTTGTTCTGCGCCTTGGTGAAGATCGTCCCCAGCATCCCCGGCTTGTTGCCCAGCTCGCGCAACAGCGTCACGTAATGCACCTCCAGCTCCGCACCGCGCTTGGCCTTCAGGCTCTGCCAATCGAATTCGGCGGGGATGCCCACCTTGCGGTTATACGGCGGCTGGCTGTATTCATCCGCCATCTTCAGAAAGATCAGATAAGTGAGCTGCTCCAGATAGTCGCCATAGCCCACCCCGTCGTCGCGCAACGTGGTGCAGAAACTCCAGACTTTGGAAACGATAGATGCGGTTGCGTTCATGTATTAGCCTCGAATCAGATTCATGATCAAATGAATCATCAGTTGTTTTTGTGCCGGGTCGCTCTGCGCCACCAACAGCGCAATCGCGGCCAGCGCGTTGTCGTTGATCTTCAGTTCGCCGTCGGATTTCAGGTGATGCTGGTTGCGCTGCAAAAACCAGATAAACAAAAACGCCCCGATGCGCTTGTTGCCATCCGAAAACGGATGATTTTTGATGACGAAATACAGCAGATGCGCGCCTTGTTCCTCAATGCTGGGATACACGAACTCCCCGCCGAACGATTGCAGGATGTTGCCGAGTATGCCCGCAAAACTGTCGTCCTTCTGGTTGCCGAACAACCCCGAAGCTTCACCCTTGCCGATCAAATCTGCCTTCAGCGCGGCAATGCCCGCCAGCGCCTCGTCTTCCCGAATTTCATAACGAATCGTAGTGGCAAAATCCCCCAGCGGCAGCCGCTCGCTGTCGAATTGATTAAGCAGCACAAAGGTGCGGGTGTAGCCCGCAATCACACTCACCAGCCCGCGCGCCTCCGGCAAACTGGCCTGCTCGATCAGGTTTTGCTGGAACAACGTCAGCGTGCGTTCAAGCAGACGGATATTCTCCTGTTGCGCCTCCAGACGCTGCCGGTTCAGCGCATAGCCCTGCACCAGATAATCCTTCAGCACGTGGTTGGCCCAGATGCGGAACTGGGTACCTTCGACAGAGTTGATGCGGTATCCAACAGAAATGATGGCATCCAGGTTGTAATATTTGACCTTGTAGGTTTTGCCGTCGGCGGCAGTTGTTGCGTTTTCCGCAACAACTGAATTCACATCTAACTCCCCGGTTTCAAATATGTTTTTCAAATGTCGTGAGACTCTGGATTTGTCCCGGTTAAAAAGATCAGCAATCTGCTGCAGGCTTAGCCAGAGCGTGTCCTGCTCCAAGCGAACCTCCACCGCCGACTGGCCGTCCTCTTTCTGGTAAATCAATACTGCGCTCATGGCATCACCTCACTATTAGGCAACTATCTGGAAATTCCGGATGGTTCAAGTTTGCAATGTGCATTTTTTGCATATTACTCACCCTCGGCCTTCCTGCCTCTTTGGCGAACGGTTGCAGATTTTGCAACAGTTGCCCGCTCCGCCTTGATGCGCGCCAACAAAGCAGAGGCGGGTTCGTCGTGCGGGTCTTGCGGCACCAGAAGTCCTGCGAAGGCTTTTTTCAGAATGGACTGGCGCAGGGCTTCGGCTTGTTGCAACGAGGTGGCGAGGGTGAGTTCGAGTTGATCGACTTCGGACAACCTAGACTCCAAATGATTGACTATGAGTACTTGCTCTTCCTTCGAACAGACGGGAACTACTACTTTTTCAATTCGGAATAGTGCAAGTTTAGGT
>Ga0210037_1000742_pt1 | contig 22443 bp, 18 predicted proteins | sample CryGey08umfilter_3_FD_185451 | JGI IMG/M metagenome (GOLD analysis project Ga0210037, IMG submission 185451) | Groundwater microbial communities from aquifer in Utah, USA - Crystal Geyser 4/9/14 0.8 um filter (SPAdes) (version 3) | ecosystem: Environmental > Aquatic > Deep subsurface >...
TCAATGTTTTATGCGGTTTATTGGCCCATAAATCGAAGCCTTCCAGCAACCATTCAAACTGATGAATGTTGATTGTTTGAGTACTCAACTCAGTCTCGCGCAACCAGGCGAATTTCTCCGCTTCCAGGCGTTTTAGCCACAGGCAAAAACCGTTGCGATGCCAGTACAGCACCTTGATTTTAGTGTGCTGGCGGTTGATGAATACATACAGCGCGTTGCCGAACGGATTCAACCCCAGTTCCTGCTCGACCAGCACGCTCAGCCCGTTAATGGATTTACGAAAGTCGATCGGCTCCCGACACAAATACACTTGTTCGATAGAGCAGCCCGGATGCATCAACGCCTCCCGGGTGTTGCATATGCCGTGCGCCCAACAGCCGCCAGCCATTCGGGCGAGGGCAACGCCGACATCTCCAGGCGCAGACCGGACGGTAAATTCAGCGTGCAGCCAACCGGGCGCGGCGCGGCAACCTGCAACGCAACAAATTTACTCGCAGAACCTGGCTTGGCAGCGCGGTCAACGGATGGGGCGATGTTACTGGTCACCGCAAGCTTGTGCCGCCAGTAATACAGCGACTTCACCGCAAGCCCGTGCTGTTTGGCATATTCACTGGCCGACACCCCCGCCAGCCGAACCGCTTCTACGTGCGCCGCCCAAAATTCCACTTTATGAATCATATTTCACCTCATCCGTAATCGAGGTGTGCATCTTGCGGAAATCAACCACCACCAACAAGTTTGCGGTTTGTGGAGCGCTTACGTTCAAATGGCTGAAAGGGCGCGGTTTATCAGGGGTGTATTTTGTCATCTCAGACGATCATTGCGGCATTACCAAAGCGGTGGAAAAGCCCTTCCAGGGTGCGACCTGGCAGCGTTGTCAGGTACACCTGATGCGCAACTTGTTGGGACATAGCCCGACCAAACTCAGGGGTGAAGTCGCGGCAGCGGCCAAGCGGGTATTTCAGGCTGCCGACATGACAGAAGCCAGGCGACGCTTGACTGAATTCGTCGAACAGTTCGACAAGAGCGCGCCCAAGGTGGTGGCCTGCATGGAGGCAGGATTTGAGGATGCCATGGCGGTCATGGCACTGCCGGAAAAGTACCGCAAAAGATTGCGCACCACCAACATGCAGGAGCGCTTGAATGAGGAGGTCAGAAGACGTGAACGAGTAATCCGCATCTTCCCCAACGACGAATCGGCATTGCGACTGATCGGGGCATTGCTGGCCGAACAGAACGAGGTCTGGCAGGAGCGGAAATACCTCGATATGGATGAATTTAACGAATGGGTGGCTGCTCAAAAAGAGGCCAAACGGGGCAACAATATCGTTGCCCTGGCAGGCTAAAAAACGTCAGTGACCGGAGAGAATTTACAGCAATTTTTGGACTTGACCGAACAGAGGCGGGGGAACTTCTAATTAGCTTGGCTTTTTGATTCATTACTAGCGATAACTTTACCTCCGTAGAAGCGAGGAAGCTTCTTCGCTACGGAAGCAGACCGAAACTCTATGAAACTTTTCACTGCTGCCCTTAGAGTACGAATCAACACCCTTGATGATTTAATATCTCTGCTATTTTTTTCAGCGTACTTACAGAGATTAGAGTTCAGAACTAAATATTCATCAACAGTTTTTGCCGCATCTAGTAAATCTATTTTTAATGCCCTCTCAACCCGAAGGCATCTTGAAATATAATTTGAACCGACCACAGTTGAGCAGCCTTTCTTGTTTACTAGGAAAGCAGAAAACTTTTTCCTATCCCAAGTTGTATGTTGATTCCTCATAATATCGTAACCCAACTTTCATCAAAACCAATTTGCTTTATGGTTTGGGCGAAGTCTAAAACGCAGGGTCTTTTTACTTTAAACTTTTTTGCTGACCGAGGGACATCATAAAGAATCGTGAACTGTGAGCCGTGAGGCTGCCAAGTAAATTTATGCTTACCTGTGCTTACTTCAGTTCCTTCAAGATTTCCATTCTTATTTGCGCTCCACTCATAATCATTTGTATTGAACCTAAACAACTCGTGTTCAAACAAAGTAAACTCAAGTGTATTGGGATTTCGTATTAGAAGACTCGACCTTAAAGGTTCGAATTTATCTTTCGCAACATTTACTCGTTCATTCCAAATACTCAAGACCGCCCGACCTGTTTTAGCCAAATCCTCGTGCGGGTCTGAAATGTTGTATGAATAGTCCGGTGAGCATCGACCGGAAATAACTCGTGCCGTTTTACATTCGTGAGGCGACGCATTTTTGATTGACTTTACAGACCACGCCATACCATCCAACACAACGTCAGCCAATCCAACGGGGCTATTTAGATGATCCCCGTGAATAGCTTTAGCAAAAATATCTCCCCAGTCTTCCCCGTCAATATCAGCTTGACCCACAGCAAAGTTGTATACGATCCATTTGCCAATTTCACAAATAACTTCATTGGGAACATCCCCGATTGGGTACAACTCATAGGTCTTTCTGGATTTGTTATCTCTCAGTTTTGGACGCAGCATATAGCACCTGTTTAAGAACCTCTTTGACCATAGAAACTGGCACAGCGTTGCCCGCTTGTTTCCGAGTTTGACTATCATTACAAACGATTTTAAAGCTATCTGGAAAGCCCTGTAATCTCAACAGCTCTCTTGGTGTCAATCTGCGCCGCCCATTTACCAATAAATAATTATATGAAGCTCCAGCTCGTAAAGCACACGAATAGGGATAACTTGAAATATTCCCGCTTTTATTTTCGTGCCATATAGCAACTTCGTGCTTGCTTTTATGTGTCGCAATTCGCTTTGAGACAATTGTTTCACTCGCAAAATGTTTTGCGTCTATATCATCTTCATCTTCAAGTATCTGTTCCAGTGTTTTGCGCTTTATTTTTTGAGGGAACTCAAAATTAATGGAATGGTCTTTGAAGCCGACAATAATTGTTCGTTCCCGTTTTTGTGGAACGCCATAATCCAAAGCGTTTAGAACCTTCCACGATGTTTTATATCCTAACTGCTCCAACTTGCTTATGATTGTTGCTAGGGTATGCCCCTTGTTATGAGTGCTTAACTGTTTAACATTTTCCAAAACAAAGATTGGTGGCTTCTTCTTTTTTAGAATGCGGGCTATTTCAAAAAATAAAGTGCCACGAATATCATCAAAGCCAAGACGATTCCCTATGATGCTAAATGGCTGACAAGGAAAACCAGCCAATAAAATATCGTGGTCTGGTATCTCTTTAGCATCTATCTGGGTTATATCTCCGAATGGCTTTATCCCATAATTAGCTTCATAGGCAGTTTTTGCGTCGCCATCAATTTCACTAGCAAATAGACATTCTCCTCCTAGAGCATCAGCAGCCGAATGAAAGCCACCAATCCCCGCGAAGAGATCAATATAGGTAAATATAGGTTTGTCTTGCTTCTTTTTTTTTCGAATTGTTGCTACTGACTTGCTTATTTGAGTATTGATTCTTGTATTTCGAAATGATTCATTTCCATCATTTGAACGACACGAAAGCCCCTCGGATTTACTCATTGCTATCTCCTGACTATTCGGCACATTATAGCGCTTTATGGAAAAATTTAGCCACTTTCTATAGTGGACCCCGAATTTAAGACAGTGGTTTAAGCTATAGTCCGAAGCAAGAAGGAAACGGACGATGAGCGAAACGAAGCGCAAGGTATTTGGGGCGGAATTCAAGGCCAAGGTTGGGCTGGAAGCGATTCACGGGGGAAGACCATCAACCAGATCGCGCAGGAACACGGCGTGCATCCGGTGCAGGTTTCGCAGTGGAAGAAAGAGATACTGGAACGCGCCGGCACCCTGTTTGAAGGCAAGCGAGGCCCCAAGCCGGTGAATGAATATAGCGAGCCGGAACGCCTGTACGGCGAGATTGGCAGGCTCAAGATGGAACTGGATTGGCTCAAAAAAAAGTCCGGACTGAGCCGGTAGAAGTGCGGCGGAGCTGGATTGAGGTGGAGGCGGTGATGCCTGTGGTGCGGCAGTGCGGGTTGGCAAGTGTCGCCCGCGCCACCGTGTATATGCAGCGCACGTCTCAGCCGACCCGCGAACAAGACCTGGAACTGCTGCGTCTGATCGACGAGCAGTACACCCGCCGCCCGTTCTACGGCAGCCGCAAGATGGTGACCCACCTGCGCACACAGGGCCATCAGGTGAACCGCAAGCGGGTGCAGCGGCTGATGCGCATGCTGGGCCTGGCGGGGATGGCAGGAGCGGAAATACCTCGATATGGATGAATTTAACGAATGGGTGGCTGCTCAAAAAGAGGCCAAACGGGGCAACAATATCGTTGCCCTGGCAGGCTAAAAAACGTCAGTGACCGGAGAGAATTTACAGCAATTTTTGGACTTGACCAGAATTTACAGTTTTTGTCAAAGCGATAGACGGTATTGGGTTATCGTTAATCACAAAAAACGACTATTTTACGTCCTTATGAAATTCTACCAATACCCAGCGTGGGCAAATGCAATCATGAATCATTACTGGTTTTTAAGACACACAAGAGTTTTTAATTTGGCACGCAAACGCAAGCAATATAGACTGATCGCAAAAGAAAAAAAACGCCTGCTAACGGCAGGCGTTGATGGGGAGACGGTGCGGTTATTGTGTCGCCATATGGCTAATTTGAAAAACAAACAAGCCGAGAGCAGGTGGTGGTCTGCACACAATAAAACCCTCCAAAAATCGCTGCAATTTTCCGACAAAGGCGTTTAATGTATCTGCGACTATTTGACATAATATACATTATGCGAATATTAAAAGTACCCTGAGGATAGGTTTTTAGACGCTCACTTCACTCTGACTAATCACTGCCCTTCAATAAAAACTCTACCAGAGATCTAAGTTTGGCGGGACTGACTGGCTTGTAAAGCACGCGGTCTCCGCCCAGGCTTACCAGCCTTGAAATCTCCTGGCTGGTGTTGCCAGTGATCAAGATGCATGGAATTTTTCGCTCTAGTTGTTGCTTTACCACTTGCATTACGTTCAAGCCTGTAATGCTGTCTTCCAGTTGGTAGTCGGTGATAATCAAATCCCAATCCGAATTTGTCTCCAACAATTTATTTACCGCATCCATAGAATCCGCAGATGATACGGTGCAGCCCCATGAAATGAGGATATGTGCAGTGCTTTCCAGCACTAATGGATCGTCATCCACAACCAGGATTTTCTTGCCCAACAGGCAGGAAATGGCTGATATATTTGTTGCGCGAACAGTTTCCTGGTCAGGTTGTTTGTCAGGCATCTGGGCAGCAGGAATTTCCAAAGCAAACACGGTGCCAACATTTGGCACTGATCGCAGCTCTAGCTGACAGTTGAGCAATTTCACTAAACGATCCACGATCGCCAAGCCTAATCCCAAGCCTTTGCGCATGTCTAGCTGAGGTCGTTTGCATTGATGGAATTCACGGAATATGTTGTCCTGATCCTCTTTGGCTATACCGATACCGTTGTCTCGTACTTCGATGCGTACTTTCTGACCACGGTGCCGGCAGGCAACCAGCACGCTGCCATTAGGCTCTGTGTAACGTATCGCGTTGCTGACCAGGTTCATCAAAATGCGTTCCAGCAACAGTTGATCACTGCTTACACAGCACGAACAAGGTCGTACCACCAGACGAATATTTTTGATGCGCGCCAGCAAGATGTGGTTGGCTGAAATGCGTTCCAATAGGCCGCCCATCCTGAAAGTTTCTATTTGTGGAACGATGGTGCGTGCATCAAGCTTGGAAATATCGAGCAAACTGTTCAGCATTTGTGTGAGTGCTTCTACAGAATGGTTGATTTGACCAACCAGATGTTGGGGCTCGGCACCCACCACTTTGCGTTGTAATTCAGAAATGTATAAATTTAATGCGTGCAATGGCTGGCGAAGTTCATGGCTGGCCACGGCGAGGAAGCGACTGGAATTTTGATTGTCACGTTCCGCCAATTCTTTCTTGTTGCGCAGCGATTGCGTCGCATCATCAATCCGCTGCTGAAGAATTTCATGTTCTCTCTGCAATTTTTCGGTCAATGTGTTGATACCTTGTGCCAGGGTACACAATTCGCTTGCCTGCGTGGTGACGGCAGCGGATGGTGCAGGTTTGCCCTGTGCGATGCTTTGCAAGGCTGAACTTAACTTGACGATAGGCGCAGTAATGCGGCGACTGACGAGCCACAGCAGATAAATTAGGACACCCAGCAGCAAAATCGTAATGGCAAGCGATTGAAAAAGTAGCTGGTTAAATTGTGCCGGTGTTATCAGTGATTGCGTCATATCCGTATAGTGACCATACAGAAAAAACGCCTCAAAACTGAGAGAAATCAATAAAAGCGGCATAAAAGCAAGAGTAACTATTTGTTTTTGAATACAAAATTGCTTCACTTTGTTTCCCCTTTTACGCTTTTTTGATAAGCCGCCTTGGTCAGGTAGTCAGTAAATTCCTCCCCTGCAAGTGGTTTACTGAACAGATACCCCTGATAGGCGCTACAGCCTGCCGCCTTCAAAAACCGGCGCTGTGCCTGTGTTTCCACGCCCTCCGCAATCACTTCCATGCCGAGATCATTGGCCATGTGGATAATGGTTTGCACGACAATATCGTCGCTGCGATTTACCCCGATGTTGCGGACGAAGGACTGGTCTATTTTCAATTGATCGAGTGGCAGTTGCGTCAGATAAGACAACGAAGAATAGGCTGTACCAAAATCGTCAATGGAAAATTGCACGCCGCTCTTTTTTAATTCCAACATTTTCGCTACGGCATCCGAAATATCATCGAGTACGATACTTTCGGTCAACTCGATCTTGAGCCGGGCTGGATTTGCCCCACTCTGCCCAATAATTTGTAGCACCTGCGCCACAAAATCCGGCTGATAAAATTGGCGTGCGCTGACGTTTACCGCGAGTTGCAAAGCGTTGGTCAGCTTATCCGATTCCCATGCCTTAATCTGCGCGCAAGCGGTTTCCAGCAACCACTGCCCCAAGGGCAGCATCAACGCGCTCTCCTCGGCGAACGGAATAAATTGTGCTGGCGACACCATGCCTTGTTCGGGATGCAGCCAGCGCACCAATGCTTCGGCACCCAGCGGCACTCCGTCGGCATTCACCTGTACCTGATAAAACAGCCGGAACTGATTTTCTGACAAGGCGCGGCGCAAATCGGCTTCCAGCACGATTTTTGCTTCCAGTCCATGTTGCATCGCCGGATCAAAAAAATGCAGGCTGTCACGCCCGGATGTTTTGGCATGCGTCATCGCAATATTGGCTTGCCTTAGCAAGGCATCCACCGTGACACCGTGATCGCTAAACAAGGTAATCCCGGCGCTACAGGTGAAATGGTAGGTGTAGTCCTGTAACAGACAGGGCTGACCGATAGCCGAGCGCAACTTTTCTGCAATCAGCCGCGCCTGAGCCGCCGCCCGCTCCGTATCTTCGCTCAACTCTTCCAGCAATACCACGAATTCATCCATGCCCAGATGTGCCACAGTGTCAAATTCGCGCACACTGCCACGTAATCGTTTTCCCATCTCGATAAGTAACAGGTCGCCAATACTGCGCCCCTTGCTGGCATTGACGGCATTGAAGTTATCCAAATCAATACAAATAATCGCGCAATGCGTTCTGTCCTGCCCGCTGGCAGACATCGCATGCTGGATACAGTCAATCAACATGCGCCGGTTGGGCAGTTTGGTGAGTTCATCATAAAAAGCTAAATTGTGTATTCTGACCTCGTTCTGCTTGTGTTCGGTAATATCCATCCCTACCGAAAGATAAGTGGCTGCATCGGCTATGCCGACGGTCAGCTTGACATGAAACCAGAGTACATCGTGGACACCGCCGTCCTGGCCAATCAGGCGGGATTCCATGCGGCGCACCGCGCCTGCGCTCAGTGCCGATATTTCCTTGTCATATTCCGACTGGCTGATACCCAGAAACAATTCGGCAAAATTCCTTCCCAGCGCGTCTTTCAGACCGCAGATTTTTAGCGCATAGGCATTGCACAGTTGAATTCTCCCCTCCACCCCGTAGCTCAGAATGAGTACAGGTGCGGTGTCCAGCAAGCTGGAAATAAAATCTCGTTCGTGCCTCAGATGGCTGGATTGAATGCTGAGTGTTTCAAGGTGCTGGAGCGATTCCTCTCTCAACCGTTCCAGACGGTCGGCAAGCACGAGTGCCAGATTACCCAGTTCATCCACTTCGTCTTGCAAAATGCCGCCCAGTATCTTGCCAATGGGGCGTGCCGCATATACCTGTCTAATCCGAGCGAAATTTTCCTGCCCGAGCAACGGTAGCATTTGGCTGAGATGACTAAAACGCAGCATGGTCGGACGCAGCATTATGTAGAGCAGTAACAATGCCGAGCACAACACCAATAACCCCATAAATATTGATTGTTGTACTTTTGAATCAATAGATTGCATCACACTTGTGATATTTTGAATGAGCGCAAAATGCATCTGGCTGCCGCCTGCCTGTTGCGAGTAAATCAATTGCACCTGATACACCTGTCCGGCATATTCAAGCTGAATTCGCCCCTCCCGCCAAACGCTCTTGCGTGTGCTGTCCAAGATGTCGCGTATGAGCTGTCCGCCACTGGAAGAGACCAGGCGCATCTTTGCAATAGGCGAATCTTTATCCTGGATGCTGCCATTCAGTACGGCCACCTCCGATTTATCCAGCTTGTGCAAATCACTCTGGATTCTATCAAGCGTGCTGACGAGTACAACGGTGCCGATTCTTTGGCCGAGATGGCTGATAGGTATCGCTATTTGCTGAACGCAAGCCTGTTTGCATATAAATTGTATTTTTGGTATTTCATGGTGTCAGTGCTAAATAGAAATGTCCGCTTATTGGAAGTACTTTCCCAAGCCTTGTAGCCGTGTCAAGGGCGGGCGTTAGCCCGGCGAAGCGAACCCTTTACTCGGCGTAAAGGCTTATGCTATCAAGTGGTTGTAAGTGCAGCACTACCGCGCTTACAACCATGAAGACATGGCTCTTTTTTAAAATAGCGGACATTTCTACTTGGGAGAAACCGGACATTACTACTTGGGGCTAACATCATGGCTTGCAGATAATCCGGCAAAGGGGATATTGAGATCAGCGTAGCGCGTATCCCCCCAAACGGCCAGGGCTTCCTGGCGAGTATCACGGAATATCACCGTAACGATCCCCTGAGCAAAATTGAGTTCGGGTACAACGGCTTGCACCGCCTGTAGCAGGCCGCCACCACGATGATGCAAAACATCCGTGCGAACATTAGCTTGTTCGATGAGCAGGTTTCCCAGTATCTGCATCCGGTATGCTTGCGACTGAAACAACTGATCCAGAATGATGCGGCTGTGCTCACGAAATTCTGCGCGATTTAGCTCCATCTCGTGAAGCCGGAGCTTGTGCTGCTGCCAGATAAACAGGAGGCTGGTCAACCCGAGCACCATGCCGGCAAGCAAAATAATCTTCCAGCGGATACTGAGATAAGGGGGTCTAGTCTTCATGGCTTCCAAATCTGGAACAACCTCCAGCAAGTCTTGCAATTTATCGGCTGACGGATTATAAGGCAACGGGTAGTGAACCCGTGAAAAAAAAGGGCTGGCTTTTATATTTTTAATCAGTATAATGCGCGCCTTGCCGCAAGCTATGCGGCATTAGTTCATCGTTTCCGACCTATCTCTCGTGTGACTACTGTTCACACCTGTCTATAAAGAATTCTGCATTACCCTTCTTCTCGGGGGCTCAGAGTTTTCCGGTTAGCAACGATGTTATTGCGCCGGTCTACCCTCTACCCGTCAATCGGGCAGCTCTGTCACCTGCGTTCACTTTAGGGAATTCCCATATCCTGCGTGCCATTTGAATTGGCACTACGCCCGTATTGATCGGGTGGATATTCGCTCATGCGTTCAAAAAAAGCGCCGCGACAAAGGTTTCCCTTTGATTTTAATAAGGAAAAAATATGTCATTTGAAAATTTGAATTTACACGCCTCGATCATGAAGGCCATTGCCGATTCCGGTTACACCCAGCCCACGCCGATTCAGACAGAAGCGATTCCAGAAGTTATTGCGGGACACGATCTGATGGCTTCCGCACAAACGGGTAGCGGCAAAACAGCGGCTTTTATCATGCCTGCGCTCAACCGCCTGGCTACGCCTTCCACTCTGCCCGGCAAAGGTCCGCGCGTGCTAGTGTTGACACCGACTCGTGAACTGGCTCAACAAGTATGCGAAGCCGCCAACCAATACGGCAAATTCATGCGCTTCAAAATCATCAGCGTGGTGGGCGGTATGCCCTACCCCGTGCAAAACCGTTTGCTCTCCGGGCAAGTGGACATCATGGTGGCCACTCCTGGCCGTCTGATTGACCATCTGGAACGCGGTCGCATTGACTTTTCGCGCATGGAAATGCTGATTCTCGACGAAGCCGACCGTATGCTGGACATGGGCTTTGTGGATGATGTGGAACGTATTGCCGCCGCCACACCGGCCACGCGTCAGACCTTACTGTTCTCGGCAACACTGGATGGCGTAGTCGGTAACCTGGCTTCGCGTCTGTTGAAAACACCAAAGCGCATCACGATTTCGGCGGGCAAGGACAAACACGAAAACATCGAACAGCGCATGATTTTCGCGGACGATGTAGCGCACAAGAACAAGCTGCTCAGCCATTTGCTGACCGACCCGGAAGTGAATCAGGCGATCGTGTTCATGGCGACCAAGCGCGATACCGACAGCGTAGCCGACCTGCTCTCCGCGCAAGGTCATTCTGTTGCGGCATTGCACGGCGATATGAGCCAACGCGAACGCAATCGCACATTGACCAACATGCGTAGCGGCAACATCCGTATTCTGGTGGCGACCGATGTGGCGGCGCGAGGTCTGGACGTTCGTGGTATCTCGCACGTCATCAACTTCGACTTGCCCAAAGTGACCGAAGACTACGTTCACCGTATCGGCCGTACCGGTCGCGGTGGCTCGAACGGCATCGCCATCTCGTTTGCTTCCAACCGCGATGCACAATTGCTCAAGCGTATCGAACGCTATACCGAACAAACCATCAAGATGCATGTCATCGAAGGTCTGGAAGCTAAATACAAGTTGCGTACCGGCGGTTCTGATCGTCCGGGGAATGGCGGTCCACGCCGTGGCGGTTTCGGCGGCAATTCGGGTAGCGGTTACGCGGGTAATCGCAGTGGCGGCTTCGGCGGCAATCGCAGTTCAGCCTTTGCCGGCAACGGCAACAACGGCGGCGCAGGCTTTCATCACGCCGCACCGGACAGCCGTCACAGCCATGTTGGGCGCAAGGAAGGTCACGGTCAATGGCACGGTCAGGCGAATGCCCCCGCAGCGCAAGGTTTTACCGGACAGCGTCAGGAACGTAGCCCTACCGCAGCCCCTGCCCAGGCACGCACTCAGGATCGCAGTTTCGGCAATGCGCCTCGCGGCAACAGCGCACCGCGCCGCGAAGGCAGTGATCGTCCAGGTTTCGGCGGCAACCGCCCTGCCTTTAACGGTAACCGCGATAACAAACGTTAAGAAACAGTCTCACTGAACGACAAAAAAGCACGCCTTGCGCGTGCTTTTTTGTCGTTCAAAACCTGCCAAACAATCCGGAAAAAGGCTATTTCGCCATCGTAATAAACGACAATTTGGCTACTCCGGCATGTTGCGCCAAGGCCATTATCTCGGCGATACGCCCGTAAGGCACGGCCTTATCGGCCTCAATCTGCAATTGGAATTGTGGGTCAACTGCACGGGTATGCAAGATTTCTGCCAGCCCCGCATCGCTCACATGCGCGTGATCCATTGCCACATTACCCTGCGCATCCACCTCCAAACTCATCTTCTGCGGCTTATCGTTTTGCTGCACCGCATCGGTCTTGGGCAACGTAATTTTGAGCGACTGCGGACTGAGCAGCGGTGCGGTGATGATGAACACCACCAGCAGCACCAGCATCACATCCACCAAGGGTGTGACGTTGATTTCGCTCATCATGTCGCCGTCTGAATTATTTCCCATTGCCATGATGCTTATCCCCGTGTTTCAGTGCCAGGCGCATGAAGTCATGCGCAAAATTTTCCAGCTCGGTGATGCGCAACTTGAGATTACGCAGAAAATAATTGTAAGCCAGCACCGCTGGCAAGGCGGTGGCGATACCAATCGCCGTCGCAATCAGGGCTTCGCCTATTGGGCCTGCCACCACATCCAAAGAGGCCGCCCCGCTTTGGCCGATGTTCTGCAGCGCGTGCATGATGCCCCACACCGTACCGAACAGCCCGACGAAAGGCGCGGTTGAACCGATGGTGGCGAGTTCCGCCAAGCCGCGCTCATGGAAACGCTGGATGTTCTGCACCTGCTGGCGCAACTGCCGTTCCAGCACCTCTTGCGGTGCGCCGCTGTGCATCAAATCCTGACGATCCGCGCTTAATGCCTTGAGTTCGGCAAACCCGGCCTGCGCCAGTTTTGCTACATCCCCTGCGCCACTTTCCGCCACTTGTTCAGCCGCGCGCCAGTCACCCGCTGCCCAAAAAGTCGCGCTAAAAGCCAGATTGCATTTTTTGTCTCGCATCTGCCGCCATAATTTGAGCAAGGCAATAGACCAGGTCACTACCGACAGCAGCACTAATAACGCCAGCGTCCCAGCGACTATCGGCGAACCCACGTTAAACAGATTATTCATGCTGCCTCATCCTCAAGAGAAAAATTGATCGGTACTTTGAACCACTGGGTAAAAGCCCGCCCCGCCCGCTTGGCGGGAATAAAACGCCATGTTTTGACAGTCGCCATTGCGGCGTTATCCAGCACCTCATGCCCACTACTACGGAATACATTCACCGCACCACACGCGCCTTCAGCCAACACTTCAACATTCAGAATAACCTTGCCCTCCCAGCTCATGCGGCGCGCCACCATCGGGTAAGGCGGACGCGGGTTATTCAAATAACTGGCTTTGTAATCAGGCTCAGTATCCACGACAGGCGCGGTAGCCACTGCGGGCGCAGCAACGGGCGGAGAGGGTGGCGCAAGCGGCAGGATTTGCGGTGCGGTCTCGGCCACTTCCCTTACCACAGGTTGCGGTGTGGGCTGCACCGTCCGCTCAACTTTAGGTTGCGGCTTGGGTGGTTCGGGGGGAAGAGCAGGTGGCGGCTCAACCACAGGCGCTTGCTGCATGGCGATGGAAACCGACATTTCGCTCACCACCACAGCAGGTGGCTCGGGTTGCATCCACCACGCCACGCCCACTGCCAGATGCAGGGCAAGCACCAGCGCAATCACCCCCACCCGCTCGCGCAACGGCGGCGTTTCATAGTCCACTGAAAATGAGCGTGGCAAGGGCATAAACGGGTTGGAGGTCAGGACAAGGGAGAACATTTTACAGATGTTTAGCGTGAAGGTTTGATATAGCGTCGGGTGAACATCCATAAGCCCAATACGGCAAGCCATTCGTTTAAACCAGCACACCCTGAAGGGTGCAAGTGCCCTAAGGGTACAAGCACCCTTGAAAGGGTACAAGCGCTGGCAAGTCGCAGGTTTCTCGGCGTAGCCTACCCCGTACCGCGATACAGGGAATGAATACAAGATATTGATTAAAAAAGGTTTTTAGAAAAACGTCAAAACCAAATAAATCAATATCTCCCTAACGGGCATGGAAATTTGACCAACCTGACAATGAAACTTGCCATGCCCGTGTTCCCTCCCTTGCAAGGTGCATTTCGGCGTAGCTGAAATCGTTCACAAGGCTTGGTGCATGCTCCGCGAAACCCCTCGTTCACCCCCGTCCCCCCTCTGATGGAACAACTGATAAAACAACTCAATTCGTGCTAAAGCCCAAGCCATCATGGATAGCCCATCCACTGGTGAAACAACTAAGCAATCAAAAAACGATTGCAAAGTCACTCCTTATAAGCCAGCAATCTGGCAAGTGTCTGGTTATCCAAAAGGGAGAGGGGGACAGTTCGTCGCTGCGCGGGTTTCACGTTAACGAAAACGACCACTAAACCCCTCCCCTATCAACGGTTTACAGGGCAAATTTGTTACCGGAGAAACGGAACTTCTTGAAGTGTTCGCTTAACCCAGCCGATTATCTGCGGGGTGATACTGCGGGTCTTCTAGCACGTTGACTTCTATCATGCCGCGCGCCTTGTCGAGCAGCTCCAGACAATCGGGACTCAAGTGGCGCAAGTGCAGTTTTTTGCCGAGTTGGGTGTAACGATCGGCCAGTTGGTCTATCGCTTCCAAGCCAGAATGATCTTTTACGCGCGCGTTTTTGAAGTCAATCACCACCTCAACGGGGTCGGTCTGCGGGGTGAACAGGGTGAGGAAATTTTGCGACGAAGCGAAAAACAGCGAGCCGTACAGATCATAGACTTTCCAGCCGTGCTCCTCAGTGGTGACGCGCACTTCGATGTTTTTGGCGTGCTGCCAGGCGAATACCAGCGCGGAAATAATCACGCCGACGATGACGGCGATCGCCAGATCAGTCAATACCGTCACGGTGGCGACTGTCACTACCACCAGCAGGTCGGCAGTCGGCACTTTGCCGAACAAGCGGAAGCTGCCCCACTCGAAGGTCTTTTCCGACACCACGAACATCAAGCCGATCAGGGCAGCCAAGGGAATCATCTCGATCCAGCTTGAGGCGAACAAAATAAAGCACAGCAAAAATAGCGCGGCGGCAATGCCGGAAATGTTTTTCACCGCGCCGTTGGTCACGTTAATCATGCTCTGGCCTATCATCGCGCAGCCGCCCATGCCACCCAAAAACCCCGTCACCACGTTGGCAATCCCCTGCCCGACACTGGCACGATTCGGCTTGCCGCGCGTGTCGGTCATGGTGTCTATCAGGTTCAGCGTCAGCAGCGATTCAATCAGGCCGATGCCCGCCAAAATCAGGCTGTAAGGCAGAATGACGTGCAAGGTTTCCAGAGTGAACGGCACATCGGGCAGGTGAAACTGTGGCAAGCCGCCCTTAATAGAAGCCATGTCGCCCACGGTTTTGGTTTCCAGCCCGGCAAAAATCACCAGTGCCGAAACGCTGGCAATGGCGACCAGCGTGGAAGGAACCGCGCGGGTCAGACGGGGCAACAGATAGATAATCGTCATGGTGAGCGCAATCAGCCCCAGCATGGTGTAAAGCGGCGCGCCCGTCATCCAGCTCGTCGTGCCGTCCGCAGCGGTAACTTTGAAGTGGCTCATCTGCGTCAGAAAAATTACAATCGCCAGTCCGTTCACGAAGCCCAGCATCACCGGATGCGGCACCATGCGGATGAATTTACCGAACTTGGCGAGGCCGAAAGCGATTTGAAACACGCCCATCAGCACCACGGTGGCGAACAGATATTCCACCCCGTGCTGCACCACCAGTGCCACCATCACCACCGCCAGCGCGCCCGTCGCGCCGGAAATCATGCCGGGACGACCGCCGATCAGCGAGGTAATCAGGCTTACCATGAACGCGGCATACAAACCCACCAGCGGGTGAACGTGCGCCACCAAAGCGAAAGCGATCGCTTCGGGCACGAGGGCTAAGGCGACCGTGAGGCCGCTGAGAATATTGGTCTTGGCTTCCGCCAGATTTTTGATGTTCATGGGTTTCGCTCCAAAAAATAGCACCGTCTCGATGAACGCGGCAGCTCATATGATAAGTTTGAAAAATGCGGGGGCGGGTTAACAGGTGAACAAACAACAGCTAGAAAGGATTCTGGCAGGTTGAATCAAGGCGACCATTGTACCTTATTGTTTATTGCACTCGATCTGCCACCTCCCCCTCCCTTGCGGGGGAGGTGGGTAGGGAAGAAACGGGCATGGCGAGTTTCATTATCCTAAGAACGGTACTCCGACACGTAGCGAACTCACCTAATAGGAGAATGTATTATATTAAAAAATATCAATAAAAATCATTGAGTTATAAACTTAGTAAAGTGGTCAACCGCCGTTTTTAGGATTATTAGGGGTGGCATTTGTCATGCACGTTAATTTGGAATGACGGTGACTTATAGCCAACCCCAGACAATACGCTGGGTACAGTAGAAGCATTCCCGTCACGTAAAGTCATGTAATGAGGGGACATGATTTCTACCTCGGCGGCATTGAATTTTTCCTGAATATTGCGGTGCAGGTCAGAATAAATCTCCGCCATATGTTCAGGCTTCTGGGTGTAAGCGTTGATTTCGTAAGCGACGTACCAATCATCGAGTGAAGTCTGCAACACGAACGGCTGGGGTTGTTTTAGCAATTGTTTGGTATCAAGGGCAGCGGCAACCAACAAGGCTTCAACTTGCAGCCACGGTACGTCGTAGCCAATTGTAACGGAGGTATGCAGGATGACACCTGCGCCTTCTGTGGCGGAAGTGCTGTAATTGACAATCTGTGCGCCCATCACCAAAGAATTGGGGATCGTCACGACGACATGTTTGATGGTCTTGACGCGCGTAACCAGCAAGGTCTTCTCAACCACATCACCGATCGTATCGCCCACCTTGATGCGGTCATTCAATCTGAATGCGCGGGTATAAGTCAGGATAATGCCCGCCACGATATTGGATATGGCCGACGATGAGGCGAACGAAATAATGGCTCCCAACACGAGACCAACACCTTGAAAGGCTTCTGAACTTGATCCGGGGATGTAAGGGTAAGCACTGATTAAGGCCGTAATGATAACCAGGAAACGCACGATTTGGTAGGTTGGACGCGCCCAATCGTTATAGAACCAGTCGAATTTTAATACACCCTGCTCAATCAAATTAAACAGATAGGCGAACAATTTCAAAACATAGCTGGCGATTACGCCAATCACAAAAATGTAAAACAGATTCGGAATATATTTTATGACCGTAAAAAAGATGGTTTTGAACGGGGTTAGGAAATAGCCAAAAATCGTTCCACCCAGTTGGCGCGTTTCAGGAAAGAAGCTGAGGATCAGGGGTAAAAAGAAATATAGACACAGCAGCACCACAAAAATACGCAGCGCGCGCAAAGCCAGCATGGCCAACTTTTCGATACGGTGTACGGATACCACTTCCACTTCTTTAACACGAATGCCGTTTTTCCAGTGTGTACGAATCAGACGCATTCGGTTTGCCAGCCATACAAAAGCACGCTTGTTCCAGTACAGTGCCTGCCACAGACCTAAAATAGATAACAGCGTATAAACCCCGCTCACGCCATATACCTGCCAAGTATGCTTGGTACGATAAATTGGCAGCGCAGTTTGCAATTTCTGCAGCACCTCTTGAGCTAGTTCTATGGTGGGCTTCCCTGCGAGCTGGGCATCCTGATTCGTGATGACCAGCAATGCTGACTCACCATCGCCGATTACCTCGCCTTCCGATTTTGTCGTGATAAGCAGTTGCTTTACATCTCGCCCGCTGTCGGCAAAATTCTGAATATTTTGTTGAATCAAAGCGGCGCGCGCGGATGGCGACAGAGATGCAATGGGACTGGTCTGAACTACAAATACTTCCGTGTTTGCCAAGGTGACGACATGTCCAGTGGCAGCAGAAGAGCCGACTACCTGACTGCTGGATGAAAGGTCGGATGCGACAGAAGATGCCGCAACGGCTGTAGCCTCTTCTGTCGGTGTTAGAATGGCAACCAGCAGACTGGCGATAAGCGTGAGATTTCTGAGCATATTTTTGTTCCTGACGAAAAAATTATTGGCTTAACAGCCGTGCGCCGCAACGACGGCAATAGGCGGCATCGTGTGCGTGACCCTCAAGCAGACAGCGAGGACAGGCAACAGTCAGATTGAGTTGAGTTTGAGAGTGGGTTAGTTCGGCAGTCACAATGCCAGTGGGTACAGCGATAATGGTGTAACCCAAAATCATCACCAGCGAAGCAATGCACTGACCCAGTGGCGTTTTGGGCGCGATGTCGCCATAGCCGACCGTCGTTAGAGTGACAACCGCCCAATAGATGGATTCGGGGATGCTGGTATAGCCATTTTCAGGTCCTTCTACAGCAAACATCAGCGTACCCAATATCATCACCAAGGTGAGGATAGTCATCAAAAAAACCAATAGTTTGCGTTTGCTCGCCGCTAAGGCATGTGTCATAACATGGCTTTCCTCCAGATAGGAGGAAAGTTTCAGCACACGAAAGATGCGTAACAAACGCAACAGGCGCAGTGCCATCGCATAGTTTGCCCCGCCCATGAATAGGCCAATGTAGCTGGGCAGTGTGGATAACAAATCCACAATTCCCATGAAACTGAACGCATACACGGACGGTTTTGTTACCGATGCCAGTCTGGCGAAATATTCGAGGGTAAAGAGGATGGTGGTCACCCATTCAATGATGAGTAGCGACTGCTTCCAGTTGGCATGTATCGAAGGTACGCTATCCAGCGTGACTGCCAACACACTGACAAAAATAGAAATCACCAAGACAATATCGAATAATTTGCCCGCTGGTGTATCCGCACCAAATATGATGATATGAACCTTGTCGCGCCATGCGGCCCGGGGTAAATTTTGCTTAATCATATAACTTCCTAACGACCTCATTCGAGGCGAGTGGTGGAAATTCAGTGATTTGCATGGATGCGGAAGCAATTCTCACCTGACCTTGTGATGCTTCTATTCCATCGAGAATCAGCGTGAATAGCTTGTCCTTGGTTGCTCTGCGCGAGCGGCAGTCAACCACGAAACGCAAGGTAAGCTCCAACCAGTTCGCATCAAAACTCATCGTGACCTGTGGGGTGAGCTGGGCATCCTCGACGCGATAATGTTGTGCGAAAGTCCGCCAGGCTTTGCTGGATTCTTTGTCAACGTCTCCCACGCATTGCAAGGCGGCCTCGTTGAGGATGCGACGCGCCAGGCGGTGATCGGAATCGGTGCGTATCTGGATTACAATTTCGTCCCACAGAAAAGGGAAATCGGCACTGTAGTTGATGACTGGATCCTTGAATACAACGCTGTTAGAGACTCTGACCAGCCTGCCGTTATACATATCCGACTTGACCCAAACACCACATTCCATCACGGTGGTGTTGAGTGGCGAGATGTCAATGACATCCCCCATGATGCCGCCAATCTGAATACGCTCCCCTGGCTTGTACAGCCCCCAGAACGAGACGACGAGCCAACCCATCAGGCTTTGTATGACTTCACGCAATGCGAATCCAACCCCCACGCCGAGCACGCCGATAATGACGGTAATGTTGGACATCTGCTCATTGAAGATAATCATGGCGATAGCGAACATTGCCAGATAACCCAGCATTCCAAGTAGCTTGCGCGATTTGTAGCGCAAGTCCTTGTCCTCAATATGCGTGACGACAGCTCTGCTGGAAAATAGCACCAGCAATTTGATCAGAATAATCGCAATAATCGCTTGCAACGCTTTGAAAAAATAAGGATGCCGCACTAACTCGGCAAGATAAATGTCCATTGAGTTTCCAGATAAAATTGAGGGGGCGAAAAATTTAACCCAACTCAGGGATGCTCCGCGAGTTTTTCCGCTCGGAAATGTTCTTTATTTCTGCCGATGATTAGCATCAGCATCATGGAGTACAGAAAGGTCGAGAGCATGATTACGCCAATGACAACCGCCTTGAACATTTCCAGATATTCAAATGAAGCAGGAATCATGGTGAGCATTACGATAGATAACCCCCCCTTGATACCCGCGAAGGTCAACACCCCCCACCAGCGAAAACTGATGTCCACCATTTTTTCGGTTTTATTGGCTAACCAGGCGAACAGTGCCATCATCACGCCGCGAATGACGGTGGTCGCAAGAAACATCACGCCGATTTCCACTCGATATTTCCACAACAAATCGAGATCAATCATCTCGGCCATGGCGACAAACAGAATGGTGTTGGCGACCATCGCTAATAGCTGTACGTCTTCCTTGGTGCGCAGATGACGTTCTTTTTCCTCGAAAGTCGCTTTGATACGACCCAACAAGTTATTGATCACGCCTGATGCACCATCGCTGTTCGTGGCGACCTGTTGCAACTCGGCTTCCGCTTCAGCTACCTGCTGATTTTCCTCATCCATCGCCCGTGTCAACACATGATTGACCGTAATGGTAGCGAAAATACAGGATAAAATTCCTGATAAATGCAGATGGGAATGTCCTCCCAACAGATTCAGCAAAGTATAAAAATGTTCTGAAATCTCAAACGCACCGTAACCTGTAATAACCAGCACCATCATTTCGGCGATGCGATTCTGTGTGGACTTCATGGCAAACAAGCCGATAAAACCAATCACGCTGCCTATCGCTACCGAACCAAATACGACCTCGCCGCTGATTTCGGTTAAATAAGCCACGCCAATTTCACCGCCGCCCAACATGTACAAACCCACGAATACAAATATGATCAGTGCGGTCGCATCATTGAGCAGGCTCTCCCCTTCGGCGAGAATTTTCAATCGGTGCGGTAGCTCAAACTTGGCAAAAATACTCACCACCGACACGGGGTCGGTCGCCAGCACCATGGCAAACAACACGATAACCGCAGCAGAGGAGAGCGCGTAGTCGGCAAATAACCAATCCGCGAGTGAAAGTGCCGCGACCACTGACAGCACCACCGACACCACCGTCAGATATAACAGACTCACAGCGTGCTGCCTCAAATCGGCGACTTTGACTTCCAGGGAATCGGAGATCAGCAAAATAGGCAACAGGAAGATGACCAGCGTTGCAAAATGTTCGGCATCCCCAGTCAGAACGGGGATGCCCTGGAAAGTGTAGTGTGCGACGAATGACAGCGCAATCAATCCCAGCGGCGAAGGCACATTGAGTTTTTCTTCCAGTTGCAGTGCCAGAAACAGAATGCTGGCGAGCGTTAACAGCGTGACGATCATTTAGTTGTCTCCATTCGATGAATCAACCGGTATTTCTGGCACAGTTGCGGGTTTTGATGACTTGCCCAGCAGGGAGGCGAACACGCGTTGTACGGGTGATGCGGGATAGACGATAACCAGTAGCGCGGTAAGTGTAATGCTGATCAGTACCACCATGTATGTGATGTCGCGTATCGTTTCCCCGCCAATGACACCGTATTCCAACGGCAATGAAGCCAGCACCGCTGCCGCCAGTCCCTTGGGTGCCATGATGGCGGTGATTGCCGCATCACGTGGCGTAAACTCATCATTGCGAAACACTTGTCGAGTCAATAGTATGCGCAAGGCGTAAATCAGCAATATCATTCCCAAGGCGGTGAGTGCAAGCTGCATCGCCCCAAAATGGATGGAAATACCCAGATACACGAAGAAGTAGGTTTTTAGCAAAAATACGGCCTCCTGGAAAAAAGTGATGTCTGATTCACTCAGCGGCTCAATTTTACGGTCGAGATGCTGGATATGGTGCAGGCCAAATTTTTCAAAATTAGTTAGGGTAATACCCAACGCAAGTGCCGCGATCGCGCCCGAAAATCCCAGCTCCTCCGTGACACCATACAGAATAAACACGTATGCCAGGGTTGAGGAAATCGTATTGGGAAAGTTACGCACCTTGCCCAGCACCAACAGCCAGCCTATACCTCCCAGAAAACCAATGACCGCCGCAAAAATGAGTGCCGACAGTACGCTGCCGAGCAACTTTCCAGGATCTACGCCACCTGATGTATATATTTGCAGCAAGGCAAAAACGCCGACGATGGACAGCACATCAGTCAAGGCGGATTCCAGTACCAATACAGTAGAAGTTTTCTCACCCAGTTTGAGCGCATTAACCATTGGAATAACTACGGCGGCAGAAGTGCCGCCTACTGTCATGCCGAGCAAGAACGCAGGGAGTAGTGCCAGACCCAGCGCAAAATAAGCAAGCGCGGCGACGACGCATAAGGTTAATAAAAAACAGCTGATTGCTAACATCCCAGTGGTCGCCAATGATTTGCCCAGCACATTCAAATCAAGCGACGTACCACTCTCGAACAGAATAACCACCAGCGCAATGGTGGCGATAAGAGAACCCAGCTTGCCGAAGTCATCGGGGGTTACGAGTCCCATCAACGGGCCGATCACAATACCAATGAGCATCAACACCAACACATCCGGGATGTTGGTGCGATTGAACTGTAAGGATAAAAAGTGTGCGAAAAACACCATCAGTCCGATGACGAGTATGGTTGTGGACATTGTGACCTCTTGGATTAATTGAACATTTTAACCGACAACAGTCGGTCTTCTATTAAGACGGTCGCGTGCCGTATTTCGTCACAATGCGATTGTGAATACTTTGCAATCCGCCCTAGGTGTCTGTCAAACCTAAAAATGGTAGCAAAGATACAAGCAGGCAAAGCCTGCTGCTCGCAAATATGCACCGTCCTAGCGGAATTGCAGCAGATTCCCTTTAATTCCGACTGACTCCTAGTCATCTCTCATCCAGAAACGTAACGATTTGATTTAATTGAATAAAACGTAATTTTGTATTGGAAAAACCCGGTTGAAATGTGTATAATTACTTTCAAGTCATTGATTGTAAACAATAAACAAAACAACCGG
>Ga0210037_1000752_pt1 | contig 22201 bp, 19 predicted proteins | sample CryGey08umfilter_3_FD_185451 | JGI IMG/M metagenome (GOLD analysis project Ga0210037, IMG submission 185451) | Groundwater microbial communities from aquifer in Utah, USA - Crystal Geyser 4/9/14 0.8 um filter (SPAdes) (version 3) | ecosystem: Environmental > Aquatic > Deep subsurface >...
GAGAGTTCGCCTCCCGTGAAATCGGCACGAACTGTGTAGCCAGGAATGGCAGGAAAACGAAGTTGTTCTGGGGTAAAATCAGCGGCAGGGCGAGTACAAGTAGGCATTTTTTACGAATCGGTTTCTTAATAATTCCAATTATATCAAATACTTGCATTGTTATTCGCCCTATTTGTGTAATATTCAGGCTAAGATTCTGCAAAGGCGGAAATATTAGCATAATCTGATATTCTGAGGTAACTGTTTACAGGTTTATCGTTGTATGGCCGAACGGTCAAGCCGTCGGGTTGGGTGTGGCAGGTTTTATGAGGTGGATTTCGTCCTTGAACGGAAAGATATTGCGGTAGCTGACGTACAGCGAGGTGAAGCCCAGCGGCAGCAGTGCGATCAGGCCGATGCTGTAGGGCAACATGCCCAGTAGCAGGGCGAGCACTTGCATGATGATGCTGTACACGGTGTATGGGATGAAGTTGCGCAAAGTCCCCACCAGACTGGCGCGCATCGCGGCCAAGGGCGGCAGGTCGTTGAAGTACACCAGCATGGGGGCATATTGGAAGGCCAGCATCAGTACAAACATCAGCGAGAAGCCAGCCAGCAGGCTGAACGACACGCCAGGTCCTGCGGCCTGCATGGCGTTTGCCAGCATCTGTTGATTGGGGATGGACTTCAGGGTTGTCAGCAGGGTGCCGAGTGCTGTGCCGCCGATCAAGAGCATCGTCAGCGCGGAAATTACCACACCCAGTATCAGCAAACCACCCAGTGACACCAGCCGCGCAGGATGTTTTTTGAAGCCGGCCAGCAGATGTGAAAACTGTATGGCTTCGTCTTCTTCCAGCGCGCGACAAACACGCATGTATCCGGTTATCACGATGGGCATAAGCAACATGGCAATAAACGATCCGATTGGCGCAACTTTGAGGATCAAAAGCATCGCCAGCGAGCCGAGCAGGGCGATGGAGATGGACAGCAGCGGGTTGCGCATGATGAGCTGGTAACCTTGCTTTACCCAAATCCAGCCGCGTGCGGCGTTCATTTTATGTATTGGTGTCATCGTTATATCCAGACAGGTGTTGTTGCGATGTGATGGTTCAAAATCCGCTCGAAATGAAGCGGGTCATGGGCGTGGATTAACTCACCATCACGCGGCAAATGCAAGTCGAACAGGCGCGACAGCCAGAAGCGCAGTGCGGCCAGTCGCAACATCAGCGGCCAGGCGGCACGTTCATTCTCTTGCAACGGGCGTACCGCGTGATAGGCGCGCAAAAAGCTTTGCGCGAGCGTAGTGTCCAGCCTGTCATCGCTGCCCATGCACCAGTCATTGACCGTAATCGCCACGTCGTAGAGCAAGGCATCGGTACAGGCGAAATAAAAATCTATCAGCCCGCCCACGCGGTTGTCAGTCAACAGCACGTTGTCGCGGAACAGATCGGCGTGGATCACGCCTTGTGGTAATGCAGCCAGATTTTGCTGCGCATGAAGGGTGATTTCGCTATCCAGCAAAGCCGATTGTGCGGCATCAAGAAAGGGGCTTACCTGGGGCGCGGTCGCCGCGCGCCAAGCGGCGGCACGCGGGTTGGGCATGATTTGCGTGAAGCTTTGCCCGGCAATATGCATCTGCCCCAGCATCGCGCCCATTGCCGCGCATTGTGTCCGGTTGGGTGCGGTGGTGGATTTGCCGGTGAGGCGGCTGACGATACAGGCAGGCTTGTCTTTCAATATTCCAAGAAACTGATTGTGCCTGTTCGCCATCGGTGCGGGACAGGGGATGCCGTGGCGCGCCAGATGCGCCATCAAATTCAGATAGAAAGGCAGTTCGTCAGCGGTGAGTTTTTCAAATAGCGTCAGCACGAAGCGGCCATTGCTGGTAGTGACGAAATAGTTGGTATTCTCAATGCCGGAAGCAATGCCTTGCAGTTCCAGTAATTGTCCCAACGAATAATCAGCCAGCCAGACAGCCAACTCGGCTTCTGAAACAGTCGTAAAAACAGCCATAAATTAAAAGCGGTGAATGACCCATTGGGGCGGGCGTAAACCGGAATCGAGGCTTTCCTGACGGGCGAATTTCCCGTCACCCCTGTCATCCACCAGGTAGTAGGGAGGGCCGACTTTGGGGGTCACTTTGATCATGTATAGCCTGCCGCCGGAACGGTATTCTTCGACGGTGAGTTCAGTTTGCTTGATGATGTTGATTCCCGCTTCGTCAACAGGTGCGGTATCCGGTTCGGCGGTGAAGGCGGGCGGCGGCAACATCGGTTCAAGATTGGCGGGTACGGGTTCGGCGGCGAATGCGGAAATCGAAAAGCCGCTCAGCAGTAAAAACGATAGGAAGCGCATGGTGGCAGACCCTGTAGATTGGAATGGAGGCATTTTAGCCGATTTATGCGGCGGCTTTATAGTTTAGTCATGGCTTTATAGTTGGGTCATGACAGGGCGGCTTTTTACAGATACAGTTGCCGTTCGCGTTCTGCCTCGGTGGGCTCGAATCCAGAGGTTTCATAGTGTTTGAAAATCGCCCTGACAATCTCGTCCGGCTCATCAATTATTTTAATCAGATCAATGTCTTGCGGGCTGATAACCGCTTCTTCCAACAACGCGGACTTAAACCAGTCGAGCATCCCCGTCCAGAACTTGCTGCCCACCAGAATAATGGGCATACGGCGGGTTTTGCCCGTTTGCACCAGCGTCAGCGCTTCCATCAATTCGTCCAGTGTGCCAAAGCCGCCGGGCATCACGACGTAGGCTTGGGTAAATTTGACGAACATCACTTTGCGGGCGAAAAAATGCTGAAAAGTCTGGCTGATGTTCTGGTAAGGATTGCTGCTTTGTTCGTGCGGTAACTGGATGTTCAGGCCGACGCTGGGCGATTTGCCGTAAAACGCTCCCTTGTTGGCGGCTTCCATGATACCTGGGCCGCCGCCGGAAATGACCGAAAATCCCGCATCGGACAGCAGCCGCGAAATCTCTTCTGCGAGTTTGTAATAAGGCTGTCCGGGCTGGGTGCGGGCGCTGCCAAACACGCTGACGGCGGGGTGAATGTTGGCGAGACGGTCGGTGGCGGAAACAAATTCTGACATAATGCCGAACACGCGCCATGCCTCTTTGGCATCCCATGCTTCTGGGGTGTCGGGGGTAAACAGCTTCTTTGCCTGGCTCATTTCAGTCCTTAATAATTATCAAAAAATGAAAACATTACTTTTGGTGGACGGTTCGTCTTTCCTTTATCGCGCGTTCCATGCCATACCCGATATGCGCAACCAACAAGGCTTTCCGACCAACGCGATCTACGGCGTACTCGGCATGTTGCGCCGCTTGCGCCACGATTACCCGTCGGATTATAGCCTGTGCGTATTTGACGCAAAAGGTAAAACCTTCCGCGACGACTGGTATCCGCAATATAAAGCCAATCGCCCTTCCATGCCGCCTGATCTGGCTTTGCAAATCGAGCCGCTACATCAGGCGATAGCCGCCTCCGGCTGGAAAATTTCCATGGTGGAGGGGGTGGAAGCGGATGACGTGATCGGCACGCTGGCGCGTCAAGCCGAGAGGGACGGCGTGCGCTGCATCATCGCCACGGGCGACAAGGATTTGGCGCAACTGGTGGACGAGCATGTCACGCTGATTAACACCATGAACAACGAAACGCTCGATGTGGCGGGCGTGACCGCTAAATTCGGCGTGCCGCCGGAGCTTATTATTGATTACCTGAGCCTGGTCGGCGACGTGGTGGATAACGTGCCGGGCGTGGCAAAAGTCGGCCCCAAGACGGCGGTGAAATGGCTCAGCCAGCACGGTTCGCTGGAAAATTTGATGCGCAACGCCGATACCCTTTCCGGCGTGGTCGGCGCGAATCTGCGCAACGCGCTGGACTGGCTGCCGCAGGCGCGTCGCCTGATTACCGTGAAATGCGACGTGCCGGATTTGCCGAATTACAGCGAGATGATAGCGCCGCCGCAGGACAAGGCAACGCTGATCCCGTTGTTTGAGCAGCTGAATTTTAGAACCTGGCTGCGCGAACTGAATGCTCCTTCCCCCTCTCAGGGGGAACACCCCATTCCCTCACCCTCTCAGGGGGAGGGAGTGGGTACAACTTTTGAAGGTACGCCAGAATCAACCGCTTCTACCCTCCCCCTAACCCCCTCCCTGCAAGGGAGGGGGAAGGATTTATCGCTCCCCCCTCTTCAAGCACGTCCTGAGCTTGCTGAAGTGGGACAGGGCGGGCGTGGGGATGATCCATCGCCCCCTCCCCTTCAAGGGGAGGGATGGGGTGGGGATGGGGTAAAAGGCGCGGTGAATAATCTCGTTGTGCCGGAGGTTGCCGAAGCTACCGACAGCAGCCATTACCGCACGATCCTGGAAGATACGCAACTATATGATTTAATTGAAAAAATAAACACGTCTGATTTGGTATCCCTGGATACCGAGACCACCGGGCTGGAGGTGATGGACGCGCAGTTGGTCGGTATTTCGTTCGCCGTCTCGCCGCACCAGGCGTTCTACCTGCCGCTGGCGCATAGCTATCCGGGCGCGCCGCAACAGCTTGATCTCGCCGCGAGTCTGGCCAAGCTCAAGCCATGGCTGGAAAGTGCGCAGCATAAAAAGGTCGGGCAAAATCTGAAATACGACCAGCATATTTTTGCCAATCACGGGATTCGTCTGGCGGGCATCCAGGACGACACGCTGTTGGAGTCTTACCTGCTGGAAAGCCACAAGTCGCACGACATGGACAGTCTGGCGCTGCGCCACCTCAACGTGAAGACCATCAGCTATGCCGAGGTCGTAGGCCGTGGTGCCAAGCAGATTGGCTTTGATCAGGTTGATCTGGGTATCGCCACCCACTACGCCGCCGAGGATGCCGACATCACCTTGCAACTGCACCAGACGCTCGCGCCGCAAATCCAGGCGGCAAGCGGCTTGCAGCATGTTTATAGGGACATCGAATTGCCGGTCATGCAGGTGCTGTACATCATGGAGCGCAACGGCGTGTTGTTGGACAGCGAACTGCTGCGCATTCAAAGCCACGAGCTGGGGCTCAAGCTGATCGCCCTGGAAGCGCGCGCGTTTGAAGCCGCCGACCAACCGTTCAACCTCAATTCGCCCAAGCAGATACAGGAAATTTTGTTCGACAAGCTGAAATTGCCGGTGAAGAAAAAAACCCCCAGCGGCGCGCCGTCCACCGATGAAGAAGTGTTGCAGGAACTCGCACTCGACTATCCGCTGCCGAAAATCCTGTTGGAATATCGCGGCATGGCGAAACTCAAATCCACCTATACCGACAAGCTGCCGAAGATGATCAATCGCGCAACGGGCCGCGTGCATACTCGCTATTCGCAAGCCGTGGCGGTCACAGGAAGACTGGCCTCCAGCGACCCCAACCTGCAAAACATCCCGATCAGAAGCGCGGAGGGGCGGCGCATCCGCGAAGCCTTTATTGCCCCCCTCGGCAGTTGCCTCGTCGCGGCCGATTATTCGCAAATCGAGCTGCGCATCATGGCGCATCTGTCCGGTGATGCGGGTCTGCTTACGGCGTTCGCCAACAACGAAGACGTGCATCGCGCCACCGCCGCCGAGATTTTTATGACTACGCCTCATGATGTCACCGCCGAGCAGCGGCGCTATGCGAAAGTCATCAACTTTGGCCTGATCTACGGCATGTCGGCCTTCGGTCTGGCGCGTCAGTTAGGCGTGGAACGGGGTGCGGCGCAAGCCTATATCGAACGCTATTTTGCGCGTTATCCGGGCGTGAAGAATTACATGGAAAGCACACGGCTTCAGGCCAAACAGCAAGGCTATGTCGAGACCGTATTTGGCCGCAGGCTGTGGCTGCCGGAAATCAACAGCAGCAACGCTATGAAACGCCAGGGTGCGGAACGTGCTGCGATCAATGCGCCGATGCAAGGCACGGCGGCTGACCTCATCAAGCTGGCGATGATCAAGGTGCAACACTGGCTGGAAACAGAGAAATTGCAAACCCGCTTAATCATGCAAGTCCACGACGAACTGGTGCTGGAAGTGCCGATGGGTGAGCTGGCGCGGGTGAAAGAAAGCCTGCCGGGACTGATGTGCAATGTCGCTGCCTTGAAAGTGCCGCTGCTGGTCGAAGTGGGTGCGGGGAAGAACTGGGACGAGGCGCACTAAGGAAACACGGATTGATTCGGTTTTGTCGTTCCCGATAAGGCGGAAACCCAGTTAAATCAAGGCATTGAATCTCCGCTTTCGCGGAGATGACGAATACATCAACGTTTCCTGAGCTTATAAAAAGGAGATTGTGGAAATGCTTGTATAATGCGCGCAGTCTTGAGCTTGGCAGGGTGGCGCGTTCTGGTTGGTGTGTCTAACGGGCATGGCATATTGCCACCCCTGATAATGAAACACGCCATGCCCGTTCCCTCACCCCCGTCCCCCCTCTCCCAGAGGGCGAGGGGTACGATTCGTCGCTGCGCGTGTTTCACGTTATCGCGATTGTAAGTCATCGTGTCGTTGGTTTGATTTCGTCTCAGAGGGTCAAATTAGCAGTGGTAAATTTCAGGCTTGCTACTTTTTAGCGAGCCTTTTTGCATTGTGGTGTAAATAATGATTCAAACTTCAGAAGAAATTCGTAGTGGCGATGTGCCTGTGAGTCCCGACGGGATTGCGCGCGAAGTCAAGCGCCGCCGCACCTTCGCGATTATCTCCCACCCCGACGCGGGTAAGACTACGCTGACCGAAAAGCTGTTGCTGTTCGGTGGCGCGATTCAGATGGCAGGAACGGTGAAGGCGAGAAAGAGCGGTCGCCATGCGACATCCGACTGGCTGGAAATCGAAAAGCAGCGCGGTATTTCTGTCGCCAGCTCGGTGATGCAATTCACCTTTGATGATTGCGTCATCAATTTATTGGATACCCCGGGTCACCAGGACTTTTCCGAAGACACTTACCGCGTGTTGACCGCCGTGGATGCCGCCGTGATGGTGGTGGATGCCGCCAAAGGCGTGGAAGAGCAGACCATCAAGCTGCTGGAAGTGTGCCGCTTGCGCAACACGCCCATCATCACCTTTATCAACAAGATGGACCGCGAGGTGCGCGAGCCGCTGGAAGTGCTGGACGAGATTGAGTCGGTACTGAAAATTGCCTGCGCGCCCGTCACTTGGCCTATCGGTATGGGCAAGCGTTTTCAGGGTGTGTATCACCTGTTGAACGATCAGGTGTTGCGTTTCCTGCCGGGCGAGGCTAAGGCAGGGCAGGAAGTTGAAACGTTGCACGGCGCGGAGATTGACCAGCTTGCCAAGGTTTGCCCGAGCGAGATGCAGACCATGCGCGACGAGATAGAGCTGATTTCGGGCGCGGGCGCGGCATTCGATTTGCAGGAATTTCTCAAAGGGCAGCAAACCCCGGTGTTCTTCGGTTCGGGGGTGAACAATTTCGGTGTGCGCGAAATTCTGCAAGCACTGGTGGATTGGGCACCTGCGCCCCTGCCGCGTGAAACCGATGTACGGATGGTTTTGCCTACCGAGGAGGCGTTTACCGGCTTTGTGTTCAAAATTCAGGCCAACATGGATCCGAACCACCGCGACCGCATCGCGTTCATGCGCGTTTGCTCCGGGCGTTACACGCAGGGCATGAAAGTCAAGCATCGCCGCACCGGTAAGGAAATGAAGCTCGCCAATGCGGTGACCTTCATGGCCAACGAACGCACGCGCATGGACGAGGCCTATGCGGGAGACATCATCGGCGTACACAACCACGGCCAGTTACAGATAGGCGACGTGCTGACCGAGGGTGAAAATCTCACCTTCAAAGGCATTCCTTATTTTGCCCCGGAACTGTTCAGCCGCGCGCGCCTGCGCGACCCGATGAAGGCCAAGCAGCTGCAAAAAGGCTTGCGCCAGTTGGGCGAAGAGGGTGCGGTACAGGTGTTCGAACCGTTGCAGGATAGTAATCCGTTGATCGGCGCGGTCGGCCAGTTGCAGTTTGAAGTGGTCGAACATCGCCTCAAGGCCGAATATGGCGTAGATGCCGTGTTTGAACGCGCAGGCATCCATACCGCCCGCTGGGTGACTTGTGCCGATAAGCTGCATTTCAACGAATTCGTTAAGGCCAATCAGGCCAAACTAGCGAAGGATGTGGACGGCAACTACGCCTACCTCGCCGACACTGGCGTGAACCTGCGCCTGACCCAGGAACGCTGGCCGAAAGTCGAATTTCACGCCACGCGCGAACACGGCCAGCAACTGAACTGATAAAAATATTTTCCGTGGACAAAGGGGGCGAATCCCACTCTGAAGTGCCGCTTTTATGATCGGGGTTCAAACCGATAGGGCATGAGAATGAAACAGGCACCATGATTCGTTTCCCTCTGCCCTGAGAGGGGAGGCCGGGGGATTCTGGCGACACGTCTATTTGGAAAGTGCGTTGGCGATGTCGCGTTTGTGTTCTTCTTCCTGGATCAGGATGTCTTCCAGCACCCGTCGCAGGCCGTATTCCTTGAGCGCCTCAGCCTGGCCGATGCGTATCTTGTAGCGGGCGATGGCGTTTTCTTCGCCCCATAAGTCCTGCTTGAGCATCTCCAGACTGTTCGCCGAAATATCGCGTTTTTCCACATCCACGGTGGGTACGCCGCCGAGAAAATCAATCTGCTCGGACAACATCACCGCGTGCTGCATTTCCTCCTGGGCGTGAATCAGCAACTCTTTCTGGATGGAATCGAATTGCGCGCCGTTGATGGTGGCGGCGTGTTGAACATACTGGATCGCCGCAGCGTATTCCCATTCCAGATCTTTGTTCAGTTCCTGCAACAGCTTCTTCAGGGTGATTTTCATTGGGTATCTCCTGTTGTTTAACAAAAATGACGATTCATCTTATCAATTGGCCCGTAACTACGCTACCTCGGCATCCAACTATCCCAAAGAGCCGCGCGATAGGTTAAGCTTACGCACTTTTTATTTATCGAACCCACATCATGACTCAATATGTAATGTCCATGCTCCGCGTGAGCAAAATCGTCCCTCCCAAGCGTCAGATTATCAAGGATATTTCCCTTAGTTTTTTTCCGGGCGCGAAGATCGGCCTGCTGGGCTTGAACGGTTCGGGTAAATCCACCGTGCTGCGCATCATGGCGGGTGTGGACACGGAATATGACGGCGAGGTGCAGCATCAGCCGAACATTCGTATCGGTTATCTGGCGCAGGAACCGCAATTGAATCCAGACCATACCGTGCGTCAGGAAGTGGAAGAGGCGCTGGGCGAAGTGATGCAGGCGCAAGCCAAGCTGGACGAAGTGTATGCCGCCTACGCCGAGCCGGACGCGGATTTCGACGCACTCGCCGCCGAGCAGGGCAGGCTGGAGGCGATCATCGCCGCGTCAGGTTCGGATGCTGAACACCAGATGGCAATCGCCGCCGATGCGCTGCGATTGCCTGAATGGGATGCGCTCATCAAGCATCTTTCCGGCGGTGAAAAGCGCCGTGTCGCACTCTGCAAGCTCTTGTTGGACAGGCCGGACATGCTGTTGCTGGACGAGCCGACCAACCATCTGGATGCTGAATCCGTCGAATGGCTGGAACAATTCCTGGTGCGCTTCCCCGGCACGGTGGTCGCCGTCACCCATGATCGCTATTTCCTCGATAACGCCGCCGAGTGGATACTCGAACTGGACCGCGGCCACGGTATTCCCTGGAAAGGCAACTATTCGAGCTGGCTGGAACAGAAGGGTGCGCGGCTGGAGAATGAGAACAAACAGCTGGACGCACACACCAAGGCGATGAAGCAGGAGCTGGAATGGGTGCGCCAAAATGCCCGTGGGCGGCAGGCCAAATCCAAGGCGCGTATCGCCCGTTTTGAGGAACTCAATTCGCAGGAACACCAGAAACGCAACGAAACCCAGGAAATCTTCATTCCGGTCGGCGAGCGGCTGGGCAACGAAGTGATTGAATTTAATAATGTTTGCAAAGCCTACGGCGACCGCCTGCTGATAGACGACTTGAGTTTCAAGATTCCGGCGGGCGCAATTGTCGGCATCATCGGCCCTAACGGCGCGGGTAAATCTACCCTGTTCCGCATGATTACCGGCAAAGAGCAACCGGACAGCGGAACGGTCAACATCGGTCAGACCGTTAAAATTGCCCATGTAGATCAGGCGCGCGATTCGCTGGACAACAAAAAGACCGTGTTCGACGCGATCTCCGGCGGCAATGAAATTTTGACCGTGGGGAAATATGAAACCCCGGCGCGCGCTTACATCGGACGTTTTAACTTCAAGGGCGGCGATCAGGGCAAGCTGGTCGGCCAACTCTCCGGCGGTGAGCGCGGACGCTTGCATCTGGCGCAGACGCTCATCTCCGGCGGCAATGTCTTACTGCTCGATGAACCGACCAACGATCTGGACGTGGAAACCTTGCGCGCGCTGGAAGATGCGCTGCTCGAATTTGCCGGTTGTGTCGTCGTCATCTCACATGATCGCTGGTTCTTGGACCGTATCGCCACACACATCCTAGCCTGCGAAGGCGATTCCAAATGGACGTTCTTCGACGGCAACTATCAGGAATATGAGGCGGACAAGAAGAAGCGTTTAGGTGAGGAAGGTGCGAAGCCCAAGCGGATTCGGTATAAGCCGATTAGTCGCTAACCGCATTTATCCCCTCTCCCTCTGGGGGAGGGCTAGGTTGGGGGGGGCTTTTCGAGGTTGGATGGTTGTTATGTTTGTGCTGCCATGCTTGCTAGCAGTCTGTCGGACTTGAAGAATCGCAGCGAAAAGGTTTAAGCAGGCAAAGCCGTAAAGCGGCTGCTCGCAAATCTGCGCCGTCCAGGCGGATTCCCCCGGCCACACCACCCGAGGATAAGTGCAGTAGATTTTCTTTAAGTCCGACAGACTCCCGAAATGCCCATATTGAAAAAGGAGATTGACCATGTCAGTAGCCGAAAACCTTTATCACCACAGTCGCAATCTTCCTGATCAGGCAGCGCATGAGGCATTGGACTTCATCCAATTCTTGGAACAGTGCTATGCGGACAAAGCTACGCTGCGCTCTCGCTCCAAAGACACTGAATCTTTCCTTGCCGCTGTCGCAGGTACATTGGGCGATGATTTTCCTAACGACATCACTGGCGACGATTTAGGCAAAGACGCACCTAGAACCGAGTTCGGCTGATGGCAAAAGAGAAAGCTCTGCTGTTAGATTTAGGCGAAATTATTTTCAAGAGGTAATGAATTATGAATCAAACTGTGTTTATAAATAGCTATCTTGAAAAAATTGACCAGCGATTTGGATTTAATGGGAATCGAGGACATGCGTTTGAAATTTTTGCAGTTGCAGCCGTTCTCGACAAATCATTTGATGAAGTCTACAACGATATTTCCACATTGGTTAAAACGGCAAATGGCGGGCATGACGGTGGTAACGATGGTGGCATGGATGGAATCTACTTTGATGAAACTACTGCAACTTTGGCTGTATTTCAAACAAAAAACTCAGAGCATTTGGGAGATAACGAAGTCACTAAATTTGTAAGTGATTATCAGAATTTGTTTGAACGCATGAATACTGCGCAATTACCCCTAAATAAAAATGTAACCGCAAAACTTCAAACGATTTGGGATATTCCTCGTCAAGGGATAACGTACACACCCAAGTTATTTTTTGTATTTAACGGAAAAAAGGAAGGGCAAGACAAGGATATTGCTGATCGGCATATGAGGCAGCATTCGATGCTGGAAATTCTCGATTCGCCCGATCTATTCTCGAAAATCAAAAGTTTACAGGCGGCACAACGAAAACGTAAAACGGTCAGTTTTACATTCATGGCTGAGAAGTCAAACATCGCATCATCTAACGATCCTCAGGCTTTGATTACCTACGCTAAAGGAAATGTCCGTTCTGTTGGGTTTCGTTTGAAGGCGAAAGAACTATGCCGCCTTATTGAAGAGGAAAAACAGATTAATGGAAATGAGGATCATCTGTTTAGCCAAAATATTCGCGGGTTTCTAGGTGCCGTTCGTACCAATCAGCAAATAAAAAACACATTGACAGGGCAGGATTCGGCGTATTTTCCATTTATGAATAACGGTATAACAATGATTGCTGAGACCCTTAAGTTGCCTAATGCAATGCAAGCTGGAACTTATCCAATTCAGACCGTGAATCCTGTCATTGTTAACGGCCTGCAATCAACACAAGTAATTTATGATGTATATAAGGCGAATCCTGAAAAGCTTGATGATGTTGATGTCATGATCAGACTTTATGATACGCAAGATGGAGAATTGGCAGAAAAGATAACAACCGCGACGAATACGCAAACCAGTATTAATGTTCGAGACAAAATTAGCAATCGTGATTTTAATCAACAATTGAAAGTGCTTTTTGAGAACAAAGGAATTGGGTATATCACTAAGCGTGGTGACAGTTTCGAAAACAAGTTAAGTCGTGAGTTAAGCCATACTGTTTCGAGTGAGACGTTACTTAAGTTTTGGTACGCAACTTACTACGAGCGACCAGAAACAGCCAAGGCTTCAAAAACTCAGGTGCTGCAACAGTTGTACGATGCAACGAGTGAGACTAGCGATCCTTTGCATGGATATTTTGGTGGAGACATTAATTCACCACTTTATGTGCAGATGCTTAACGTTTATGCGATACATAATTTCGTGGTGACTAAACGCAATGAATCTTTGGAAGATGCACCCGACTTAATTCAGCATGCTGACGAGATACTCTGCTATGGTATCCACAAGTATCTTGTTTCAACGAATCAAGAAGCAAGTAGTCTTGATGCGGCCACTATGGATGTGGCATACAGCAGTGTATTTGGAAATGTCATGAGAGTTACTCAGGAATATCAGGCTCAGCTCTTGGCGCACGGCCGAACCTACTCACACAACAATTATTTCAAGTCTGCTCAGTCACGCTTTGATCTAAATCGCTTGGCGAGTTGGCTTGAGTCTGATGAGTGGCATTCTGCTCGCAATTAAAGGGGCGGCATCTGGTTAAGGGGTTCAATGAGCATGAGCCTGTGTATGTCCACGGTAAATTTCAAGATCGTGAGTCTCGTGCCGAGATCATTGTGGTCAATGGCCCTCGCTGACATTAAACGGCAGGCAAACTGCCCACCCTGCAACGGCTACGAGTGCCGTATCAAGCAACCTCGGGTGCAATGCGCTGCGCTTATTGCGCCTTGCGTCACCGCTTCGTTCGAGGGAAGGGGTCGCAAGGCGCGAGTGACAAAAGAAATGCTTGAGCCGTATTTGGAAAATCTTTCATTATCAGGGGTGTTCAGGATGTGCTGATTTATTCGATTTTGTCGTTTTCTAAACGGCGAAAACCTTTTTTAATCAAAGCGCTGGATTCCGGCTTGCGCCGGAATGACGAATAAATCAGCGCTTCCCTAGCAGCCTGTCGGACTTAAAGGAAATCTACTGCACTTGTCCTCGGGTGGTGTGGCCGGGGGAATTCGCCTGGACGGCGCATATTTGCGAGCCGCCGCTGTGCGGCTTGCCTGCTTGACCCACTTCACCGCTTTCTTGGTCAATAGAACAACTATTGACCTGCGAAACCAGTAAAATCTGCCCTCGCCCAGCCAACTTTTGCGAGCAGCCGCTTTGCGGCTTTGCCTGCTTAAACCTTTTCGCTACGATTCTTCAAGTCCGACAGGCTGCTAGCTGTCACATAGTCTGGCTCACGCGCGGGAATGCTGCGGCTGAGGGTTTATTGGGTTAAGCGTAAACATGATTTGGAATAAAAAATGACGACGAATTTGAACAATTTTTATCCGCAATCGGTATGGGCGCATTTCGCTGCCTTGTGCGCGATTCCGCGCGCTTCTCTGCATGAGGCGGCGCTGATTCAACATTTAATCGAGTGGGCAAAAACACGCGGCATCGCGGCGTGTGTAGATGGCGCGGGCAATCTTATTTTGAGGAAGCCCGCCAGTCCCGGCTGCGAGGCTCAGCCTGGCGTGATTCTGCAAGGTCATCTGGATATGGTGTGTCAGGCCAATTCTCAGGCCAATTCTCAGGCCAATTCTCAGGCCAATGCCGGAACACAGCACGATTTCGAGCGCGACCCGATCAATGCGGTGGTGCGCGATGGCTGGGTGGTGGCGGAGAATACGACGCTGGGTGCGGATAACGGCATCGGTGTGGCGCTGGCGCTGGCAGCACTGGAGGCGACGGACTGGGTGCATCCGCCGCTGGAGGTGTTGCTAACCGTCAATGAAGAGTCCGGCATGGATGGCGCGCGCGGCTTGGCGGCAGGTACGTTGCAGGGCAGGACGCTGATCAATCTGGATACCGAGGAGTGGGGGCATTTTTATCTGGGCTGTGCGGGCGGTGTGGATGTGGAGGTGAGTAATCTGCGGGAGAAAGAGAAGGGGGCGGCGCAGGTTTTTACCCCGACGCTTCCCCTGCATGGCGGCGGTGAGGCCGTTGCCGTGCCGTCGGATTATGCGTTGTTGCGCTTTGCAGTGTCCGGCTTGCGCGGCGGTCACTCGGGTATAGACATCCATCTTGGGCGCGGCAATGCCATTAAGCTGCTGGTGGAGGCGCTGCGCGATCTGTCCGCTCATACCGAATTGCATTTGCTTGAGATGCGGGGCGGTACGGCGCGCAACGCCCTGCCGCGCGAGGCGTTTGCCGTGTGCGCGCTGCCCGCCGAGGTCGCAGCGAATATTGATGAGTGGGTGCTCCATCGGCATGAGGCGTTGCGCAAATGCTGGGCGGAAACGGATAAAGGGGTGACGTTCACTGTTCGATACCTTTCCTCTGCGAGGGTGCAGGATGGGAGGGAGGAAGTGCCGTCGGATATGAACGTTTCCGCTCATTCAGCGCAAGGGGGAGGGAATACTTATCGTGTCATTTCGCCCGAAGCGCAGGCGCGTGTGCTGGCTTTTCTCGACAGCGCCGCGTATGGCGTGTCGCGCATGAGTGAGGACTTCGCTGGCGTGGTGGATACTTCCGACAATCTCGGTGTGGTGAGTCTTGTCCAAGGCGAGTTTCGCGCGAATTTTAATGTGCGCTCGTTGCACGATGGCAGGAGGGATGCGCTGACCGATAAGTTGATGTCCCATGCGGAATGTTACGGTCTGCGCGCAGTAAAAGGCATCGCTTATCCGGGTTGGCTGCCGAATCCTTCCTCCCGTTTGCTCGCCCTGTGCCAACAGGTTTATACCGCGCAATACGGCGAACCCGCTGGCTTGCAGGTCATTCACGCGGGGCTCGAATGCGGTCTGCTCGCCGCCAGTCACCCGCAACTGGACATGATTTCTTTCGGACCCGACATTCGCGGCGCGCATGCGCCGGGCGAACGGGTAGAGATTGCGTCGGTGGGGCGCTGCCAGGAGTTTTTAAGGGCGGTGTTGCAGACGCTGGGAAAGGCTGAAAACCTGCCATGATGCGCCTCGAAAAATCATTGCAGGCGTGGGGAACGCCTGAATTTATCGAAGTGCTCAAACGCGAAATCGCACAGTTGGGTGCGGCTTATCTGCCTTTGCAGCAAGGGCTGGTAACCGGCAACTATGTGGCCGATGCGCCGCTCACGGTGATGATTCACAGCGTGACTGAGTCAGGCGAGGTGATCCGTATCAAGGCGGGAATTTTTTATCGCGGGGTACTCGGCGGTTGCAGTTGTACCGACGACCCTACGCCTGGCAGCGACATCAACGAATATTGTGTGGTGCAACTGGATATGGATAAGTCGAGCGCGGTCACGGCGATTGCGCTGGCCGAATGAGCAACGACAACTTTCGGGATGCAATTTTAGCGTTTCACTTTTGACGGTCGGGTGCTGATCTGGTCGCTGCTTGCTCGTCGCATCTGCGATAATCCATTATCCGAATTGATAGGAGTGGGGCATGTGCGGTATCTGCGGTGAATTGCGTTTCGATCGGGCAGCCCCCGACGGTGAGGCGCTGCGGCGCATGACGGCCAGGCTGTCCCGGCGCGGGCCGGATCATGAGGGAGCGTATCAGGATGGTCCGCTGGCGTTCGGCCATCGTCGTCTGGCGATCATTGATCTTTCCGCGCACGCCGATCAGCCGATGCTGGACGAGGCGCTGAATCTCGCGCTGGTGTTTAACGGCACGATTTATAACTACCGGGAATTGCGTGACGAACTGCTGGAGATGGGCTACACGTTCTTCTCCGAGGGTGATAGCGAGGTCATTCTCAAGGCTTATCACGCCTGGGGCGCGAATTGCGTAAAGCGTTTTTACGGCATGTTCGCCTTCGCCATCTGGGACAGGCGCGACCAGTCGCTGTTTCTGGCGCGCGACCGACTGGGCATCAAGCCGCTGTACTACACGCTGGACAGTGCGCGGCTGCGCTTCGCTTCCACCCTGCAGGCGTTGCTGGCGGGCGGCGGGGTGAGCAAGCGCCTCGATCCCGTGGCATTGCATCACCATTTCACGCTGCACAGCGTCGTACCCGCGCCCCACACCATTTTGCAGGCGGTGAAGAAATTGCCTCAGGCGCACACCGTGCATTTCGCCGTTTCGGGCGAGGTGACTTTGCATCGCTACTGGCAACTGGATGCGACGCGCCCGGCGCAAGTGCTTACGGAACAGGACTGGCTTGCGGCGACGCGTGCCGTGTTGCTGCGTGCGGTGGAGCGGCATCGGCTGGCTTCCGATGTGCCGGTCGGCGTGCTGCTGTCCGGCGGGCTGGATTCATCCTTGCTGGTCGGGTTGCTCGCCGATCATGTGGAGGAATTGAATACCTTTTCCATCGGTTTCGAGGCGGTGGCGGGCGAGCAGGCCGACGAATTCGAGTATTCCGATCAGGTGGCAAAACATTTCAACACCCGGCATCACAAGTTCGCGTTACCCAATGGCGAAGTGTTGCGATGCTTGCCTGAGGCCATCGCGCAGATGTCCGAACCGATGCCGAGTTACGACGTGACGGCTTTTTACTTGCTGGGCGAACGGGTGGCAAAAGAGGTGAAAGTGGTGCTGGCGGGACAGGGCGCTGACGAAGTGTTCGGCGGCTATTTCTGGTATCCGCGCATGGAAGCTGCCAGCGGCACACCGCTGGAACGTTTTTCGCAACATTATTTCGACCGTGACCATGCAGAATATCTGCAAATGGTGACTGACGAATACGCCGTGCCGGATGTGACGGCTGCCTGGGTGACGACACAATTACAGCAGCCGGAGGCGGACGAGTTTCTCGACCAGGTGTTACGCATGGATGTGACCAGCCTGATGGTGGATGATCCGGTCAAGCGCGTGGATAATATGACCATGGCGTGGGGGCTGGAGGCGCGCGTTCCTTTTTTGGATCACGAATTAGTGGAGCTGGCGGCAAAAATGCCGCCCGCGCTGAAACTCAAGGAGGGCGGCAAATTTCCGCTTAAAGCCGTCGCACGCGGCCTCATTCCCGATGCGGTGATAGACCGCCCCAAGGGGTATTTTCCCGTGCCTGCCTTGAAGTATTTGCGTGGCGAATTTCTGGAAAAGATGCGCGCGATTCTGAATTCCGAGGCTTGTATCCGGCGTGGCTTGTATCGGCGCGATTATGTGGCAAAGTTGCTGGCCGATCCCGAACTGTATCTGACGCGTATCCAGGGCAGCAAACTATGGCATCTGGCCTTGCTCGAATGGTGGTTGCAGATAAACGTAGATGTGCAGGGGGAAACAACGCAAGCCTGAATAGGGTCGCGAACTGTTGCGGCATTTACTTGCGATCGGAAATGCGCATCTCTTCCTTGTCCTGCACGATACGGAACTGGCTCAGGACATTCATGCCCAGCAAGGGTTGATCCAGATTGGGTGCCAGCGTGGCGGCGATGTTATTGAGCGTGAACTTGCCGAAGCGCAATTCCGCTATCGTGGTGACGCAGCTTTTGGTATTGCCGTTGGCGGTACCCACCATGACATTCCGCCCGCAAACCAGTTTTGCGTTCTTCTGCATGGATAAAGGCAGTGAAACCGTCGTTGCGCCGGTATCAATCAGGAATCTGACCTTATTGCCGTTTATCTTGCCCTCAGTGAAGAAATGACCGCCTTCCTGAGCCTTGATGATCATGGGCGGTGCTTCGGGGAGGTCGGGGTCAACCGCCGCCCCCCACGAAGAAACGGCTTGCTTTTGTGTTTCGCAGGGTGCGCCGCGATATTCAAGCTCGCCTTGCGCATTGCGGCATTTGTAGACATTTTCGGCATGGCTGGGAAGCGCGAACGCTAGACACAGCAGGGCGATGGCTTGTGTGATGCTGCTCGATGCGAGTTTCATTTATTCTCCTTGATTAAGATATTGTCGGTTGTAAGGCGACATTGCTATTTCATCGTCAGCCGCCAGAGCGAGGTCATTTCTGCGGCACGCGCCGCGTGCAGCGGGTCGCTGGCATCGGCGGCGCGCGGGTGGGTCGGCCTGACATCCTGCCTGCCTGTCACTTGTAAACCAGCCGCGTCAATCCAGTTCAGCAACAGGGCGCGGGAGCGCAGGCCGAGGTGTTCGGCAATATCCGAGAGTATCAGCCAGCCTTCACCTCCGTGTAGTAAGTGATCCTTCAGTCCGTGCAGAAAACCCTTCAACATGCGGCTATCCGGGTCGAACACCGCGTATTCCAGCGGTGAGCTGGGGCGAGCCGGAACCCAGGGCGGGTTGCAGACTACCAGTGCGGCGCGTCCCTCTGGAAAAAGATCGGCCTGCATCACCTCAACCTGAGCGTCCAAACCCAATCGTAAAATATTTTCCCGCGCACAGTCCAGCGCGCGCTGATCCTGATCGGTGGCGACGATGCGCTTGATGTCACGACGCGCCAGTACGGCAGCCAGCACGCCGGTTCCCGTGCCGATATCGAAGGCGATGGAGTGATTTTCAACGAGTTTTGGCAAAGGGGTTTCGGCAAGCAAGTCTACATATTCGCCGCGTATTGGAGAAAATACGCCGTAATAAGGATGAATGCGGGATTTTAGAGCAGAAATCTCCACGCCATTCCTGCGCCACTCGTGTGCGCCTATTATTCCCAGCAAGCCGCGCAGTGAAGCGACATATTGTTGTTCGCCTGCATTGCCGTAGGCTTCCTTGCAAGCCAGTCGCACATCGGGTGCGCGGCGCAGCGGGAGGCTGTGGTCTGCATTGAACGGCAGCAGCAACATGCCCAGCGTGCGGGCGCGCTGCGCTTGCGCCTGACGGTACAAATGAAATGCTTGGCTGGGTTCTGTATCTATTATATTGATTTTTTTGGTTTTTTTTGGTTTGTCCGAGCATCTTCTGGCCATTGCCTGAAGCAATTGGCGCGCGTTTTGATAATCTCCGTGCCACAGTAGCGCCGTACCTTCGCAGGCTAGGCGGTAAGCCGTAGCGGCGGCCATGCGGTCGTCGGCGATGACGACTTTCCTGGGCGGCGGTGTGCCGTTCTCAGAGCGCCACAGCGCGGATTTTTCTTCCTCCCCTTCGAGCCAGTGGATGACAGGATGCAGCATGTCATGTTCACTCATTTTAACGGACACGGCTGATAAGTTGAGCTGGATAATGACGGCTATCATGTCTGTTGCCGTCAATCCAACCCGCTTCCGCTTGGCGGATGAGGAGGAAAACCAAGCGCTGCGCGAGTTTCATATTATCGGCCTTCTTCTCTTTTTAGCTGCTGATAGCGCAGTTTTGCGGCATGATCGTCGCTGGCTGCGGTAATTTCTTGCATGACGGCGCGGACATCCGCAATGCGCCCATCGCTTGCAACGTGTCCCGTCAAGGGCGTGTCGGGAGTGAGCTCGCCGCTTTGGTAAAGCGCCCATATTTCCTTGCCGTATTGCGTGGTGAGCAGGTCGGGCGCAAATTGCCCGAAATAATTGGCCAGATTGGCCACGTCACGCCCCAGTATGCGGCTGGCATTATTGTTGGCGGCAGCATCCACGGCTTGTGGCAAGTCAATGATGACCGGTCCATCGCTGTCCACCAGAATATTAAATTCAGACAGATCGCCGTGTACAACACCCGCACATAGCATCAGCACGACCTGTTTGATCAGCATGGCATGAAACGCGCGCGCCTGTTGTTCTGAAAGTTCCAGGTCATTGAGGCGTGGCGCAGGTGCGCCGTCCGCATCGGTCAGCAGTTCCATGAGCAGTACGCCCTCGTAAAATCCGTAGGCATGAGGTACTCGCACTCCGGCTGCCCCAAGTTTATATAAGGCATCAACCTCCGTGTTCTGCCAGGCAGCTTCCTGTTCTTTGCGACCGTAGCGCGTGCCTTTTTCCATGGCGCGCGCTTTGCGGCTATTTTTTTCACGGCGACCTTCAGTGTAGTTGACCGCCTGATGAAAGCTGCGCTGATTGACTTCCTTGTAAACCTTCGCGCAACGGATCTCGTCGCCGCACTGGACGATATACACGGTGGCTTCTTTGCCGCTCATCAACTGGCGAATAACTCGGTCAACAATGCCATCCTCGATCAGCGGCACTATTCTGTTTGGGGTCTTCATTCGCTATGATTCGCTATCTGTGGTTAATTCTGGTGATTTTTGCAGCATGAGCGCCCGTGACTGTGGCGTTTCCAGACTGATGCGTCCGAGTTTTCCGCTACGGAATTCCGTGAGCAGAATCATCGAGGCTTTTTCAATATCCAGTTCGCCGCCACGGCCTTGCAGCAGACAGCCGCGCCGTTTAGCGATACCTTCAAGTACGCCATAACCATCCAGACCGCTGATGTCCAAGTCGTAACGTTCAACGAGTCGTTTGGGATAATGCGCCAACAACTGGCAGGCCAAATGGCTGGCAATTTCATCCTCGATAACGGCGTTGCGCCCGATGGCGTGTATTGCCGCGAGCATGAAGCCGTCTTCATCGTGTTCGATTTTTGGCCACATCAGGCCGGGTGAGTCGGTCAGCGTCATCTGGTCGTTGATTTTGTGGCATTGCTGCGATTTGGTCACGGCGGGTTCATCGCCGACATTGGCGACGCGACGCTTGAGCAGCATGTTCATAAGCGTGGATTTGCCGACGTTGGGGATGCCCATGATCATCAGCCGCAAAGGTTTATGCGTGCTGTCGCGGTGCGGAGCGAGCGGCTGACACAGCTTGGCCACTCTTGCCGCATCGGTGGCGCTCTTGCAGCAAAGTGCCACGGCTTTTACACCCGCCTGCTGATTGTAGTAATCCAGCCATTCTTGCGTGGCGACCGGATCGGCCAGGTCAATCTTGTTGAGTATCTTCAGGCAGGGGCGCTGGCGATGTTCGCGCAGCTCACGGATCATCGGATTGCAGCTTGCCTCAGGCGCGCGCGCATCCAGCACTTCGATGATGACATCGGTAAATTCCATTGTTTCGGCGGCTTTTCTGCGTGCCGAGGTCATGTGACCGGGAAACCATTGTATTGCCATGAGGTGAGTTCCTAAGTTTTTTGTGAAGCTGGCGCAGTCAGCAGCGCCAGTTGTGCCGCCTCCAGATAACACCATTCGCCTGCGGCGAGTTTCAGGTCGGTCAGTTTAAGGTTGCCGATCTGCGAGCGGTGCAGTGCTACGCAATGGTTGCCGGCGGCTGCCAACATGCGTTTAACCTGATGATATTTTCCCTGTTCGAGCACAATTTCCAGGTTATAGGTATCTATCATCCGGCAAATCTCGGCAGCTAACGGCGCAGGTTCATCGTGCAATTGCACGCCTTTTAATAACAGTTCAATCAATTCCGCTGTCACGGGGTCATGCGTGGTGGCGACATAGACTTTGGGGATATGGTGCTTGGGCGATGATTGGGTGTGGATGAACGCGCCGTCATCGGACATCAGCAACATGCCTGTGGTGTCGTGATCCAGTCGCCCGACCGGTTGCACATCGCGGCGCGTGAATTGATCCGGCAGAATAGTCAGTACCCCGGGGTGATGGCTGGGTTTGCGAGAACACTCGAAATTGGCGGGCTTATGCAAAACTGCATAAATATGTTCGCGGTAAGTCCACGGTTCTCCGAGTAGGGTGAGTTCCAGTCCATCGGTTTCAATCGCTGTTTTGGTGTCGGTAGTGACATTGCCATTGATGCAGACTTCGCCAGCGGCGATCAGGCTTTGACACCATTTGCGTGTGCCGAAGCCCTGTTGATGCAGGATGCGATCCAGGGTTAATTTGCTCATGTCGTGACTTTAACAGAATCGAGAGGCCGGTAAGTGGTAAGTGGTAAGTGGTAAGTGGTAAGTGGTAAGTGGTAAGTGGTAAGTGGTAAGTGGTAAGTGGTAAGTGGTAAGTGGTAAGTGGTAAGTGGTAAGTGGTAAGTGGTGAGTGGTGAGTGGTGAGTGGTGAGGCGATCCAG